>OGOV01002637.1_pt1 | contig 13242 bp, 8 predicted proteins | sample 1552711 | NCBI WGS metagenome assembly OGOV01 (sample SAMEA2580216, study PRJEB22360) | human gut metagenome | biome: human gut; feature: human-associated habitat; material: faeces | place: Denmark | collected 2008/2010 | reverse complement strand
TCTCCTGGCTGACAGTATGCAGCCTGTTTCTTTTAGCCGGAATAGGAATTTTGCTTGGGCACATACAGGAACCGGGGATATCTTCTGTAGCAGAAGACTACGGCGCGGTTCTGCTGCGAAACGGAGCAGATCTGTATGTGACCATTGGCATCGCCTCTTTTACAGCCGGTGTGGTGATGACGATCATCTGTATCCGTTGGAGGAAGAAAAAATGGCCGCACATCGGATAAGGAAGAAAGTGAGGAAGGAATATGAAAAAGCGATTGAATAGAATGCTCAGTACCCTGCTGATATGCAGCATGGTGATGACGCTGATGCCCACAACCGTTTTTGCGACGAACCGTAAGGATGCCGTTATGGAAGAATACGCAGGCGGCTTGTGCGAACATCATCCGGAACATGATGATGAATGTGGATACTCCGAGGGAATAGCAGGAACAGACTGCAGTCACGAGCACACAGACGATTGCTATACGGAAGTGGTCAAATGTACCCACAGGCATGACGAGGATTGTTACCCGGATGAAATTATATGGGATGATGAGGCCACTCCATCCGATGCGGACCGGTGGGAACCGGAAGAGTGTCCCCATATGTGCGAGGAGGAAAGCGAGTGTATTTCACAGAAATTGAACTGCCGGCATAAACATGATGATGAATGTGGCTATTCCCCCGCTACCAGGGGAACACCCTGCGAATTTGACTGCGAGATATGTGGTGTGGATGATGACATGAAAACAGCTACCCCGTCTAATGCCAAAGCTGTCACTGTGGCGGGCGTGCAGGCTATGATCGACGCACTGCCGGATGTGGAAGATGTCAGGAAAGGTAATGCAGAAAAAGTAAAGGCCCAGCTGGATGCCATTGACGATGCAAAAGCGGAGCTTTCTGACGAGGAAATAGATGAACTTGATCTCTTCCGTTACATGGAAGTTGCTGCCGCATTGGAACAGCTGCTGTATGGAGTAGCGACCCAGTCTAATGCTGTTATGCTGGCGGATTATGACGGCCCTGCCATCCAGCTTGGTACAGGTGGGATCAGTGGACCGACAGAAGAAGAGGAAGAGGGCAAGGGCAGCTATTATGTCCCCAACAGCTACGTTTATTTCGGTGTAAACAGCGGAAATAGCAGCACGCCTATTAAGTGGCGGGTACTGGATGCGGACACGGCCAACGATGGAACAACAAGCGGAATGTTCCTGCTGTCGGAGTATTTGTTGGCGTCTGACGTACAATTTAACAGTAACTATAGCAAGGGTAATGCCTATCAAGGCAGCGACGCACAGACTTGGTGCAGCAGCTTTGTAGGCAATACAAGCAATTTTTCCACGGCAGAGCAGGCCGTTATGTTTGGTGTTGCAAAGACCGACAGTGGCGAAAGTGGTTTGTATTCTATTCCTTGGGGCGAAAGTAGATTAACTGCAAACGACAAGCTATTTTTCCTGTCTGTGCGGGAACTGGCGGACTATGTGGGAAATTATTGTGATGCACCAGGACTGGCGGCAACAAACACCGCGCAGAGTGCGGGCGTGTGGTGGCTCCGTTCTCCTGACTCCGGCATTGGTTACTATACGGGCACGGTCTACGACGACGGTGAAGTGGTCAATAGCCTCGTGAACCACGACTGGGCGGCTCGTCCCGCTTTTAACTTAAATTCGGATTCTATCCTCTTCACATCTGCCGCTGACGGCGGAAAAACGGATGCTGCGGTAAACGGTAATCTGACCGAAGTTGGCACAGGCAGCGCGGAATGGAAACTGACGTTGAAAGATACAAGCCGCAGTTTCAGCGCTTCTGCGAGCAGCACATTGGTAAGGGTAGGTGAAAACCTGACCGTTACTTACTCCGGCGCGGGTACGGGCAAGAACGAATATGTTTCCGCTATGCTCGCAGACAACAGCGGCAATATCCTCTATTACGGGCGCATCGCACAGAACAGTGCAAATGGCACGGCAAGCGTGGAGATTCCGTCCGACCTTACAGCAGGAACCTATACCCTGAAAGTGTTCAGCGAGCAGTATAATGGCGATTATAAGACCGACTACGCCAGTGAATTCCAGAATATTACGCTGACTGTTAATGGGAAAGTCAGTGAGCAGTTCAATCTTACGCCTGGCACGACCTACTGGTTTGACTTATCCAGTGCGGGGATTCCGGGTTCAACAAATAACGCATTGCCGGATACATCCCGACACTATGTGCCTTTTACTTATGTAGGGAGTCTCAACGCTTATGTGCTGAAACCTGCATCTGAAAATGTGCTGACCTCCTCCGAGGAAGCTTCCCAAGTCACAGATAAAGATGCAAAGTACGGATATACTTACAAGCACAGTCTGTTCATTGCCGACTATACTATGACCCATACCATAAGCTGGAAAATTCTAAATGATAACAAGCTGATTTTTGGCACAGACTTTCAGAACAACCGTGTGGCATACACACTGCGTGCGCCATCAGCAGGACACACCTATGCTTATGGTGATAATGGCGGCAGTACCCCAGACAACAACGAGTGGGACACAATTTTGAAGAAAGCCAATCAAAGTACTCAAACCAATGTAAGCGATTATATCAAAAATTGGGAAGGCATTTGGTCTTATGGGCAGGACACTGCGAATACATCTGCCTTCAGGCAGTTTCGTACAATACGCGGACGTATGATATCTGCGTTCTCCTGTAATATGGAACATAAAGCAGCATCGCTCCCAAAATACGGTTTCCGTCCTATTCTTGAAATTCTGGACGCTGATACGTTGGGCTATGACGGACTGAAAACCATAGTGCTTGACTTAAATGATGGGAAAATTGGCGATACCACAGGCACGGTAAATATCGTTGTGAAAAACAGTGAGAGCTTCACGGCTCCCGAAAGTTCCGGCCTGTCCAGTCCAATCGGGAAAACGGATACTGATTTCTGCTGGCAGGGCAGCGATGGGAATTCTTATATTCCTGGTGCAGATGTTCCTGCAGGTGTGACTTCCCTGACGGCGCAATGGACACCTATGACTTATACCGTAATGCTGGAAACAAACAGTGGTACGATTGCTGACGGAAAAGATGTGATAAGCTATACCTATGGCGAAGGAGCAACCTTGCCGACAGCAAATGATATGACCCGAGAGGGCTATACATTTGATGGTTGGTATGCGGACAGCAGTTTTTCCGGCGCTCCTGTTATGGAGATCAGCAACACTGACATAGGAAACAAAGAGTTCTATGCAAAGTGGAATGCGAACATCTACGTAGTAACGCTGAACCCCAACGGTGGAACGATTGCCAGTGGAAAGGACATAACAAGCTATACCTACGGCAATGGTGCAACCTTGCCTACATCAAATGATATGACCCGCGAAGGCTATACATTTGAAGGTTGGTATGCAGACAGCGATTTTTCCGGTGCGCCTGTTACGGAGATTAGCAGCGCCGACATGGGCAACAAGGAGTTCTATGCAAAGTGGACGCGGAACACCACGCCAATTATCCCCGGCGATACGGTAAACTATATTGTGGAGCATTACAAGGCCGGTAACAATGGTTATATGCTGGAAGAAACAGAGAAACTTGGAGACAAAATCGGCGCGAATGTTACCGCCGAGCCGAAAATCTACACAGGCTACACTTATAACCCGGATGTAGCGGGAAGTGTTACCAGTGGTACATTAAAAAAGATCAGCAGTGCGGCAGATATTGTGACCTTGAAACTCTACTATGACCTGACTGTTTACAACGTGACTGTAGAAAACGATGGGAACGGATCTGCATCTGCTGCTCCGGCTTCTGCAACGATGGGCGGGAAAATCACGCTGACATCAACACCAAACAGTGGCTATCGCTTTAAGGAATGGCATATTGTTTCCGGCGACGTGACAATCAGTGGCGATGTATTTACCATGCCGGCCGGTAATGTGGTTGTGAAAGCTGTTTTTGAACGAAAATCAAGCGATGGCAGTGGCAGAGATTCTTCCTCTGACCGTGATACATCCTCTTCCGCAATCAGAAAAGATCCGATCAGGGGATGGACCAGCAGTGATCGCGGCATCATTACCGGCGCAGCCAACAGCATTGCCAATGACGGTTACAGTCACTGGATGCAGGATGATCATGGCTGGTGGCTCCGTTTTGCGGATAACAGCTATCCGAAAGGCCAAAAGCGTGGTACGTCCGGCACTGCATATGTCTGGGAACTTATCAATGGCAGTTGGTGGGCATTTGACGAGAATGGTTATGCTAAAATCGGCTGGCTGAGGGATGATACATTTGGCGGCTGGTTCTATATCGATCCGGAACGAGGTATGCAGACTGGATGGGTTCGGCTTGGTGGTGCCTGGTATTATTTCCACCAGGTATCTGATGGTAGAAAGGGCATTATGTATGCCGGACGGAAAACACCAGACGGATATTATGTAGACGAAAATGGCGCGTGGATGGCAAAGAAAAATAAATCAGCCGGAATATAAAATGGTCAGAGGTGCGCATGAAAAGAGTTAATATCATATAGGGCACGACTTATAGTAATATATTCCTGGAATATTTTCATGAAGCATTAAATAATTTATTTGACGAACACACATTATTTTTATATGAATTAATGTGTGTTCGTTATTTTTAATTAACATTTTTCATATCTCATACAAAAAATGAAGATGATCATTTGAAACACAGATATAAAGGCATTTCGAAAGGAAAATCCCCGGCATTTTCCAGGAAAAACAGCAGAAAATGTAAGCGTTTACAAAATTTATGTAAGTATTTACAATTTTGTATTTGAAAAGTAGAAAAAGTGTGGTATACTGCAATTCAGAGAGGACATTTCCGGGGTTTCGGAAAGGAAATGGTTTCCGGAAAATTCCGGAAGAGTCCAGAAAGCGAAACAGGAAACAATATCAGGGAATGATCCGCATAGGAAAGGAGAATATTAAATTATGGCACTTCTGAATTATGATGTATTAAAGAAATCCGGTTACGATGGCTATATCCTGGAGGATGCTCCGGTGAAGGTTTTACAGTTTGGTGAGGGAAACTTCCTTCGCGCATTCGTAGATTACTGGTTTGACCTTGCAAACGAGAAAGCCGGATGGAACGGCAAATGCTGCCTGGTACAGCCAATCGCACCAGGTCTTTCAAAGATGATCAATGAGCAGGAAGGTCTGTACACTCTGTACCTGCGTGGAAGCGAAAACGGCAAGAAGGTAGATGACAAGCGTGTGATCTCCAGCGTTGCTAACTGCTTAAATCCATATGAGAAAGCTGATTACGATAAGATGATGGAAGTTGCTGCAAGCGACGATCTGCAGATCATCGTTTCCAACACAACTGAGGCTGGTATCCAGTATGATCCATCCTGTAAGAAGGATGACTGCCCACCGGCAAGCTTCCCGGGAAAGCTGACCCAGGTTCTGTATCATCGTTTCCAGGCTGGTAAGCCAGGAATTATCATGCTGGCTTGCGAGCTGATCGACAACAACGGTAAAGAACTGTTAAAGTGCGTAAACCAGTACATTGATCAGTGGGAACTGGGCGCTGACTTCAAGAAGTATGTAAATGAAGACTGCATTTTCTGTGGTTCCTTAGTAGACCGTATCGTTCCAGGACGTATCCGTGACGCAGAAGAAGTTAAGGCTCTGGATGCAAAGAACGGCTACGAAGATCCTCTGACCGACGTTGGTGAAGTATTCGGCGTTTGGGTAATCGAAGGCGATGAGAAGTTAAATGACGTACTGCCATTTAAGAAGGCTGGTCTGTTAGACAAGGTATTCGTTACTCCAGATATGAGCCCATACAAGAAGAGAAAAGTTCGTATCTTAAACGGCGCTCATACAGGTTTCGTTCTGGGTGCTTACCTGGCTGGCGAGAACATTGTTCGTGACTGCATGAACGATGAGACCATCAAGGGCTTCATGAACAAGATGCTTTACGATGAAGTTATCCCAACCCTGCCACTGGACAAGAACGATCTGTTAAACTTTGCAGCAGCTGTATCTGATCGTTTCAACAACCCATTTGTAAACCATGAACTGATGAGCATTTCCTTAAACTCCACCTCTAAGTGGAAAGCAAGAAATATGCCTTCCTTCCTGGAATACATCAAGGAAAAAGGTGCTCTGCCAGAGTGCCTGACCATGTCACTGGCTGCATACATCGCATTCTACAGCAATGATATCCAGTCTCTTACAGATGCAGGTCTGGTTTGCAAGCGTCCGGCTGGCAACGAGTACACTGTAAGTGATGACCGTTGGGTACTGGAATTCTACAACGATCACAAGGATGCTTCTGCAGAAGAACTGGTACACGCAGTTCTGACCAATGAAAAGATGTGGGATCAGGATCTGACCCAGATCGAAGGTCTGGAAGCTAAGGTTGCAGCTGACCTGAAGCTGATCCGTGAAAAAGGCGCTAAGGCTGCATATGCTAGCTGCCTGTAAAATGGAAGAATATAGGTCTTATTTGATATAAAATCTATACATTATTTAAGAAATGAAGGGGCTGTCCGAAAATGGGCAGCCCTTTTTGTAAGGATTTCAGAATACTATTTTATTATTCCGGTTTTTGCGTATTCCCCCAGTTTTTTTCTCAGCACCATATCCTGTGGATCTAAGAACTGCCGCACTTTATCATAGAGCACTTCATCTGGTTTTAACGCCGCCCGGTACTGGGCGGGAGTGCGCTGGAAGGTGGAACGGAAACGGGCAGTGAGAGTCTTTAGATCAGGAAAACCATTTTTTAATGCAATGTCCGTCAGGTTATCCCTGGTGTAGGTCAGGTCATTTAAGGCATGCTGAAATCTTACTCTTGTAAGATATTCGTGGAAATTGATACCTACCATTTGTTTAAATAGAGTTGAAACATAGGTCCGGTTGTACTGGGCGTAGTCTGCCAGATCCTCCAGGGATAATTTTTCTGCATAATGTTCCTCTACATAACTGAGGAGAAGATGGATCGTAGCGCGTCGTTTGTCTTCTTCAGAGATCAGATTGATCTGTTGGGGATCAAATTCTGTAAAAAGTGTGATAAGGAGCAGCTCCAGGTTTACTTTTGCGCTTAACTGGGCGTAGGTACCGCCACATTCTAATGACTGCCATATCTGGCTGGCATAAAAACGGATGCGGCAGAAACGTTCTTCGTAACGGGTGTTTTCATTGGAAAGGCAGGTGGGAAACTGGTAAATATATCCCTTTTTAACTAAAAGTTTTAATGCATTTGACGGAAAATGCAGGACCAGAGCCCGGGTGTCAGGCTGCTGGCGCATGGAGGCGTGGCCGTTGCCTGGTGCTGTCAGGATAAGGTCATCTTCAAAAAGAGAGTGTGTTTCTGTACCACGGCAGTATTCCTGGTTGCCTTTAAGAACGATGCTCAGCTCATATTCATCCGGGTGCCAGTGATAACGGTAATTCATAATGCTGTGTGCAAAGCAGCGCAGGTGGATATTTTCACGGGGCAGATCCATTTCATAATAAGTTTCTTCCATAGGGGCTCCTTTTTATTCTCTAAAATTTTATTTTTCAAAATCCAAACATTTTCCCTGTTGTAAAATTTAGAAAAGATACGATCCAGATTTTAAACCTGATTTCAGAATACTGTTTAATGTGGCCTGTGTCAACGATTGTTTTTCCTTAAATACAAAAGAAAAACCTTGGAAACTGGCAGAATGCACAAGAATCAGGACAAAAAACTGACGAAATAAACAGGGGAAATATTTGGATTTTTTACGGTAAAAGACAGTAGGGACTGAGGGCAGAAGAGGAAAATGGAAAACAGAGGGCAGTAAAAAGCTGCGAATATTCACAGCGACAAAAAATTCACATTCTGTTAGGATGAGCATAACAACAATGAGCCCCGGCCCGGGCAGCTAAAAGCTTATGGAGTTTTCAGACTATAATTTAATAATGATGTAATAATGGAAGGGAAAAGAATATGAATACTCAAATGATGATCTGTATGGTGATCTTTGCAGCTACTCTGGTCAGCTATATGATGAATAAGATACCAATGTGGCTAACAGCAATGCTCTCTCTGACTGCACTGTATTTTACAGGCTGCATTGATGCAACTGGCGCACTGGCTGGTTTTTCAAATGCTAATACGCTGCTTATGGCAACTATGTTTATAGTAGCGGCAGGTTTCCGCCGCACATCTCTGGTAGATGGAATGTGTGATGCTATTATGAAATTGACAAGAGGAAGTTTTCTCACAGCCTATTTTGGATATATCCTGATTGCTGTATTACTGACTAACTTTATTGCCAGTCCGATGGTTGTATATGCGATCGTAAGTCCCCTGCTGGCAGCTCTTTGTGACAACACTGGTCACAGCCGTACCCAGTACATGTTCCCGGTTATGGTTGTATGTGTGGCATGCTGCGGCATCCTGCCGCTATCTACTGCTATCCAGCAGGCAGGACAGTTTACCGGATTTATGGAAACCTACGGATTTACTGATATGAGTATCCGTGCTGTAGATTTTACCATTGGTACCTGGCCGATCCTTATTATTGTTCCTCTCTGGGCATTATTTATTGGACCGAAATTCACACCTAAAACACCGGTAGTTCCTATTGAAGCCCTGGAAAAGAGAAATGCTGGAAAACAGGAGCAGAAACTCAGTCCGGTTGTAGACAAGATCGGAATCGCAATTTTCTTTGGTACGATCTTATGCCTCATTTTCTCCAGCCAGTTACATCTTGCTACATGGTCTGTTGCATTGACCGGAAGCCTTCTTATGGTATTATTTGGTGTTGTAGACCAGAAAGCTGCGCTGCGCGACATTCCGTGGGATATGCTGATGTTGTTTGTAGGCGCACTGGCTCTGGGAACAGCACTGACAAATACCGGTGCAGGCGATATGATCGGAAATACCCTTGCATCAGCTGTTGGTGGAACACATAACAATTATGTTCTTGGCGCACTGTTTTTCCTGATCCCGTTTGTACTTACTCAGTTTATGCTGAACCGTTCTGTATCTGCAGTATTTGTTCCAATCTGTCTGCTTACAAGTTCTGCGCTGGGCGCAAACCCTGTTGGACTGGTACTGTTAGTTAATGCAGGTTCCCTGACTGCATTTTTAACACCTATGGCAACTCCGGCTGTTCCTATGTGTATGGCAGATGGAGGTTATGACTTAAGGGCAATTTTTAAGAGCGGTGCCTTGATCACATTGATCCTGCCATTTATTTATATCTTTTATACTATGACCGTATTTCCGGCATTTTAAAGAGAAGAAGGAGTGGATATGGCTATGACCCAGGAAGAAAAAATCGAAATTGCGGATATGGTACGCAGCCGTGATCGGTTTGGTCCGGTAAGCGAAGAAGAACTTGCAGCGCTGCCGGGAAAAGAAACAGAACTTTGGATCCGCACAAAAAACGGAAAAACGGTGCATGTTTTTGAAGAACGTCCAGAAAATTTACCAGAACAGGCTGCACTGCTGTTAAATTTTCATGGCGGTGGATTTCTGAAAGGCCGTACAGACCGGGACCGCAGGTATTGCTGCTGGGCCATGGAACAACTAAATTGCCTGGTATGGGATATTGACTACAGCCTTGCACCGGAAAATCCATTTCCTTTTGCGGCAGAGGAAGCTTATGAGATCGTAAGTTATGCATTTGAACATAGTACAGAACTTGGAATTGACCAGGAAAAGATCATTCTTGCCGGACATAGTGCAGGAGGGAATTTAGTAGCATCTGTTCTGATCAAAAATGAGGAGACGAAAGAACTGCATCCTTGTTGTGCATTAATGGAATATTTCCCTACAGATAATACCGTAGATCCAGTAGAAAGATTGTCAGAAGAACGGAAGAAAGATCCATTTTGGGTAAAACGTGCGGAGACAGAAAAAATGTACACTGATTTTTATGTAGGAGATGCAGATCCATCAGATCCTTTGTGTTCACCTGCATTTGCCAAAGATCAGGCATTGGCCGCGTTTCCAGACTGTCTGATCATATCAGCCGGGGAAGACAGCCTCAGAGATGATACAGAAGCATTTGGAATGCGTCTGGCAAAAGCCGGAGTCTGTGTGACAATGCAGCGGATCACAGAGGCTATGCATGGATTTACTACAAACCGGACACCTGGCTGGGAACGGGCACTGGATCGTCAGTACAAATTTTTTCAGGAGCATTTAAGATAGAACAAATGTCAAAAGAAAAGATATTATATGAGGAGTAAGACAATGAAGATTACAGATGTAAAGCTGCGTTTTGCAAAGCATTACCTGTTTGTACAGATATATACTGATGCCGGGATCACAGGTCTTGGCGAGGCTGGTAACTGGGGGTATTTACAGGCCACAGCAGCAGCCATTGAAAAGTTTGCAGATTACCTGATCGGAAAAGATCCGTTCCGTATTGAGGATTTTAACCAGAATTTCCTGCGTTCCGTGTATTTCCGCGGTTCTGTTATTATGAGCGCTATTTCTGCTATTGATATTGCACTGTGGGATATTAAGGGTAAGGCACTTGGAGTTCCAGTTTATGAGCTTTTAGGCGGAAAGACCCGCGAAAAAGTCCGCGTTTATGCATCTGTTATGCATCTCACAGAAGATAACAATGAGCTTGCAAAGCAGTATCAGCAGTTGCAGGAAATGGGCTTTACAGCTGCAAAAATCTTCTGCAACGGTCCGGTCAGCGCACCAGATGGAAAAGGGGAATTTTATTCCAGCCGTATTGAACGTGAAGTAGAAAAGGTACGTGTCTGCCGTGAAGCAGTTGGAAATGATTTTGACTTTGTACTGGAAGTGCATCGTGGCATGACTCTGCCGGAGGCAGTTGCATTTGGACGTGCAGTAGAGCCTTACCGTCCTATGATCTTAGAAGATCCGGTTCCGCCGGATAATGTAGATACCATGGCAGAGGTTGCATCCAAAGTGGGCGTTCCCATTGCCACTGGAGAGCGCTTTATCGACCTGCGTGAATTTGAGGTATTAATGGCACGTCACGCCTGCCAGTATGTCCGCCCGGATGTATGTGCAGTAGGCGGTATCACTACCAGCAAGAAGATCTGCGCGCTGGCAGAGGCTCATGACGTCCTTGTGATCCCCCACAATCCACTGGGACCTGTATCCACAGCAGCATGCCTGCAGATCTGTGCCTCCATTCCAAATCTTGGCATCCAGGAACTGCCTGGTTTCTGCTTAAACGGTGCAGAAGATAAGATGGTAAAAGAACCGCTGCGCTTTGAAAATGGATGCATGCTGATCCCGGAAGCACCTGGTATTGGTGTGGAACTGGCAGATGATGCAGAAGAACTGTATCCGGCCAATGAGCGTGGCAGCAATGCAGCCCGCAGGGCCTTTGACGGGTCTGTAAAAGACTGGTGATAACATAATATGATACCAGGGTCAAAAGGTCAGAAATCCGATGCAAGCTTGCTTGCAGGAGGATTTTTGAACTTGGGACCCGCCAAAAACATGAGTAAGAAGCCATTTTTTGAAGAAAAATGAGCGGATTACGAATGTTTTTAGGATTGCGGGAGTGCAATGCACGTAGCAATCCGGTATCAGAGGGGACAAATACGGCTGCAATGGGAATAATTCTCGTTGCAGCCTGTTTTAATAAAGTTCATTTACAGATCTGGTCTGCTACTGCCTGTGCAAACACAGCGCTGGCAAGATACAGAACGGAGTCGTCAATGCAGAAACGGCCATTATGGTGTGGATATTCCTTTCCATCATCAGAAGGAATGGAATTATACAGAAACGCATAACAGCCAGGCACTTCTGTAAAGAAGTAGGAAGAGTCCTCTCCACCCATGGAAGAATGATCCAGTTCCAGGATATCCTCTGCCGGGAAGACTTTTTTTGCTGCTGTAATGAAATCGGCAGTCATAGTTGGGTCATTGATCACCGGAGGGCAGCCGGACGGAACTTTCATTTCAGCAGTTGCGCCGTACATGGCAGCACACTGTTTACTGATCTCTTCCATACGTTTTAACAGGTGGCTGCGCACTTCAAGACTCTGGGTACGAAGACCGCCTACAATAGTGGCAGAATTTGGGATAATGTTATAAGCTCCATTTCCGGCAGTAATACCGGTGACTGTTAATACAGCAGGTACATTATAGGTGGATTCTCTGGATACCAGTCCCTGAAGGCTGTTTATTATTTCAGCTGCGATCAAAATAGGATTGATGGCCAGAAACGGGGTGGAAGCATGTCCGCCTTTTCCGTGAATATGGATCTCAATACAGTCGCTGGAAGCAAAAACAGCGCCGGTTTTCCAGAAAAGCTGCCCGGATTTTGTGCCGTGTTGAAGGGTCCGGATGGAAGCAGCTGCTTTCTGTCTGGACTTTTTTTTATATTGTGTTATATAATGGACAAAGTGACATTTTGTCCGGCGGTACATCTGTGTTGGCAGAAGCCGGGTGCAGTTTTATGCAAAAGAGGTAATATTTTATGTATCACGATCTAACAAAGGGGAACATTTCCCGTTCCCTTCTTTTATTTGCTCTGCCTATGATGGCAGGAAATCTGCTCCAGCAGTTTTACAATATTGCAGACACTTTGATCGTAGGCCGGGTGCTGGGAAGAGATGCGTTGGCGGCAGTTGGTTCTGCTTATACACTGATGACTTTTCTTACGTCTATCTTTCTGGGGTTAAGTTTAGGTTCCGGGGCGCTGTTTTCTATTTACAAGGGCAGAGGGGATGAAAAAACATTAAAATCCTCTGTATTTCATGCCTTTGTGCTGATCATGGCAGTAACAGTAGTCTTAAATATCCTGGTCTATCTGGGACTGGATGGCATTCTGGCATTTTTAAAGGTGCCGGAAGAGGTATGGCAGGGAATGCGCCAGTATCTGTTGATCATCTTTGCAGGCCTGATCGCAACATCCCTTTATAACTTCTTTGCCTGTCTGCTGCGGGCAATGGGAAATTCTACGGTGCCGCTGGTGTTTTTGGCAGTTTCTACGGTTATTAACATTGTACTGGATCTGCTGTTTGTGGCCGTGTGGTCTATGGGGATCGGCGGTGCGGCACTGGCTACCATTATCGCACAGTACATTTCGGGACTTGGGATCACGGTTTTCGCCCTTCGCTGCTGTCCGCAGGTGATCCCCAAAAAGAGTGAGCTTAAATGGAATGGCGGCATTTTAAAAGAGATCGTCAACCTGTCTTCTATGACCTGTATCCAGCAGTCGGTAATGAATTTCGGCATCCTTATGGTCCAGGGACTGGTAAACAGCTTTGGCCCGGTAGTCATGGCAGCTTTTGCGGCGGCGGGGGAGAATGAATCCCTAGATATTTAA
>OGOV01002636.1_pt1 | contig 13245 bp, 6 predicted proteins | sample 1552711 | NCBI WGS metagenome assembly OGOV01 (sample SAMEA2580216, study PRJEB22360) | human gut metagenome | biome: human gut; feature: human-associated habitat; material: faeces | place: Denmark | collected 2008/2010 | reverse complement strand
CCTGTATGCGGGCAGCGGCCAGCTTGGCATTGAAGCACTGAGCCGCGGCGCGGCGCGCTGCGTGTTTCTGGACGAGAACCGCGAGGCGGTGAACATCATCATGCGCAACTGCAAGGCCTGCGGCGTGTTCGACCGCAGCCGCGTCAATATCGGTGAGGCTGCGCGGTATCTTTCCGCCTGCCGCGAGCAGGATATTCCGCAGATTCGCGAGGCGCTCGCGTCCATTGCATATTGGCTCAGCCGTCAGGGCAAGCAGAACGAGCAGGACGGCAGCCAGTATATTTCGGAGTTCATTCACTTTGCGCCGAGCCTTTCCGTCGTGCACGATTATCTGCTCGCACAGCTGCAAAAGCACATCGACAGCATCTCGAACCTCGATAACAAAAGTCGCATCGTGCTCGAAGTGGAGCAGTATATCACGCAAAATTACGATAAGGAACTCTCCATTCGTGAGATCGCTCAGCGCGTTTTCGTAACGCCGAACTACCTTTGCTACCTTTATAAAAAGAACACCAAGCGCACACTGAACCAGTTTATTCTGGATACCAAAATGAAAAAAGCCCGGAAGTTTGTGTGCGAGACGAATATGAAGTTCGGCGAGATCGCCGATGCGCTCGGCTACGCGAACCAGAACTACTTCACGCGTTTGTTCACGAAGTATTTCGGCGAAAGCCCGCGTGCGTACCGCAACAAATACGGCAGCATCTCCTTTTCCGGCACGGAGGGCGAATGATGATGAACCCTTTCTCCTACCTTGCGCTGCGGTATAAAAACTGTTCTATACACGTAAAGCTCTTTGCGTCGTACTTTCTTCTCATTTTTATTCCCATCATTGCCCACACAATGTTCGCCACCTACCAGAGCACAAAGATCATCGAAAAGCAATCGATGGAAATCACAGGGCTTTACTTACAGCAGACGGAAAATGAGCTTGAATCTGAGCTTAACCGCCTTGCGACCATATCCTCCTCCGTGGCGCAGCTTTCGGATGTGCATGAGGTGTTGGAAAAGCAAGATAGCAACATCAGCTTCAGCGAAGAATACGATGACATAAATGCGTTGTACAAAACAATTGAATCCACACGCACGCTGTACGGCGTATATCAAATCCGGCTTTATATCAGCGATTCGTTTCGGTATAGCCGCAGTCACTACATTACGTATCCGTTAAGCGAAATTTCCGATGCGGATTGGTATAAACGGCTTTTGGCCGAACACGGCATGCGGGCGTTTTTGCCGCCGAGCACATTTCGTCAGCCGCTGTCGAAGCCGCAGGAGGTTCTGTCCGTTGTCACGCTCATTCGCAGTCGCAAGGATATCAACACGGTCCTCGGTGCGGTGCGCGTGGATATTTTGAAAAGCGATGTATTAAACATGCTGCGCCATGGCAACTACACCGAACCGAGCGCGGCCTATCTTGTAGACGAAAACCTCAATATCATTTGCGGTGCGGACAGCTCTCTGACGCTTTCCGATGAAGAGCTTGCGGCTGATATTCATGAGCTTCAAAAAGAAACGGGTTCATTTTCCGGTGTGCAGACGCAGGGCGAATCGGTGTTCGGTCTTTCCGCGCCCGTTTTCGACGGCTGCCGCATATTCACGGTCGCTTCCATGAATAACCTGCTTTCTCCCGTCAAAGATCTACGCAATCAAATGATTGTGCTGACCATCATCATCAGCGTAATCGCGTTCATTCTCTCCTATGTCTACGCAAAATACAGCACGCGGCGTATCAAAACGCTTGCAAAGCAGGTGCAGCGTGTAGAAAACGGCGATTTAAATGTAAGTTGTATCGTGGACAGCGATGATGAGATCGGCGAGCTGCAAAACAGCTTCAATTTCATGGTGCGGCGCATCAGCGTACTGATTGACGAGCGGTATAACCTCGGCAAAAACCTGAAGGACATGGAGCTGCGCGCCCTGCAGGCCCAGATCAACCCGCATTTTCTCTATAATACACTCGATCTAATCTCTTGGAAAGCGACCGCAAACGGCGATATGGAGACGGTGGACATCGTTGTGAAGCTTGCGCGTTTTTACCGCCTCAGTCTCAGCAACGGCAGCGATTTCCTGCCGCTCAGTGACGAGGCGGAGCACGTGCGACTGTTTGTGGAGCTGACGAACCTGAGCCGCGGCCGCACGGTGGAGCTCATCACGAAAATCGATCCGTCTATTGCAGATTACCCCATCAGGAAGCTCATTTTGCAGCCGATCGTGGAAAACAGCCTGTTTCACGGCTTATATGAGCTCGATGACCGCGCAGGTGTCATCTGCCTTTCCGCCGAGCGCATCGGCAGCTATGTGCAGATCCGCATACAGGATAACGGCATCGGTATGGATAAAGGCAAGCTGACAGAGATCCTTGCCAAAAAGGATAAGCCCGTCGTAAACACTAAGCGCGGCGGCTACGGCATCGGCAATATTTTGGAGCGCCTGCACATTTATTACGATGATGATTTTATGTTTGAGATCGATTCCGCCATTCTGGTCGGCACCACGGTGACGATCCGCGTCCCCTATTCCCGCAACGATTCCCCGCAGATCCACGCGGAGCGCCCCATCGGCGGCGCAGAGCAAAATTGATGCTTTATATCGATTTTTACTAAAATACTACGCACTGCATATTCACCTCTTGTTTTTTTCGCTTGTCTTCGTTATCTTTAAAGCAGCGCAGCGTTTATCTGCCTGATCTAAAGATGAAAAGAGGTTCAACATGTATACCCTTAGATCCCGTTCCATTCCGCTCAATACCGATTACGACGTGATCGTGGTTGGCGGCGGCCCCTCGGGCTGCACGGCGGCGGCCGCAGCGGCGCGCACCGGCGCAAAAACGCTTTTACTGGAAGCAACCGGCTCGCTCGGCGGCATGGGCACTTCCGGATTAGTCCCCGCATGGTGTCCGTTTTCGGATAAAGAGAGAATCATTTACCGCGGTCTTGCCGAGACCGTTTTCGAGCGCTCGAAGGCACTTTCTCCGCACGTGGCACCGACCGACGTTGACTGGGTGCCGATTGACCCGGAGGGGCTGAAACGCATCTATGACGACCTGATGCAGGAATACGGCGTTACGGTGCTGTTCAACACATTTCTCTGCGACGTGGATGCCGAAAACGGCGAAGTGCACGCCATTGTAACGGCGAACAAAGCCGGGTTCACGGCATACAGCGCCAAAACGTATATCGACTGCACCGGTGACGGCGACCTTGCCGTATGGGCGGGTGCAAGGTACGAGTTTGAAGAAGACGGCGAGCCGATGCCCTCCACCTTGTGTTTTATTTTGTCCAATGTAGACTTGTATGCCTACTTATATCACCCGAAATACGGGCACAGAAATGGCGGCATACACCCAAACAACAAAAAAAGCTTTACACACCTGCTGCCGAACGACGACCGTTTCCCGGAAATCTTAGACACGCACCTGTGCAACAACATCATCGGCCCGAATACGGTCGGCTTCAACGCCGGGCACTTGTTCGGACTTGATTCTACCGACCCGAAATCAGTCTCTGAAGTGATGATGCGCGGCAGACGCATTGCAAAACAGTACCGCGATGCCCTCGCAACTTATTTCCCGGAGGCCTTCGGCAACGCGTACCTTGTTGCCACTGCGCCCGTGATGGGCGTGCGCGAAAGCCGACGCATCGCCGGCGATTACAAGCTGACCGTGGAGGATTACGTTACGAAAGCCGATTTTCCGGACGAGATCTGCCGCAACAGCTATTATCTCGACGTGCACTATACGCTCGAGGAAGCGAAGCTTGCAGCCGTCGGCAAGATCGACGGTGAAAAGCGTGATGCCCGCTACGGCCCGGGCGAGTCGCACGGCATTCCCTACCGCGCTTTGCTGCCGCAGGGCGTGAAAAACGTGATCGTCTCCGGGCGTTCCATTTCGTGTGATAAGCGCATTCAGGGCTCTGTGCGTGTGATGCCCGTGTGCCTCACAATGGGCGAAGCCGCAGGTGTGACAGCCGCGTTTGCTGCAAATGCAAACGGCGACGTACATGCGGTCGATACAGATAAATTGAGAGAAACACTGCGCGAAAACGGCGCGTATTTTCACTAAAACACAACGGAGGAGTTTAACATGAAATATGATGTGATCGTAGTCGGCGGCGGTTTTGCCGGTACCGCAGCAGCGGTCTCCGCTGCAAGGGAAGGCGCAAAGGTGCTGCTTTTGGAGAAAAGCGGATTTCTCGGCGGTGCAGCCGGAAATTGCTACGTCAACCCCTTTATGGGCTACACAACGAAAATCGACGGCAAAACGACGCTGCTTTCCGACGGTATTTTTACCGAGATTCTGGATCGCCTCGAGAAAAAGGGCGGACTGATGACGAACCGCGTGACGTTCAGCGAAGAAGTTTTAAAGCTCGTCTTCGATGAAATGACCGAAGAGAGCGGCGTAGATGTGCTGTTCCACGCCTACCTGCTGCGTGCCGAGCGCGACTGTGACCGCATTATGTCCGTGACAATCCTGGGCAAGGGCGGCGAAGTGACCTTTGAGGCCGACTATTTCATCGATGCCACGGGCGACGCCGATCTGACGGCATGTGCCGGTGCACCGTACCGCATTGGCCGCGAGGAAGACAATCTTTGTCAGCCGATGACGCTGTGCTTCCGCATGTCCGGCGTAGACGTTGACCTCGCGTTCAAAAACACGGAGAAGATCAACGCGCTTTACAGAAAATTCCGTGAGGACGGCAAAATCAAAAACCCGCGCGAAGACGTGCTGAAATTCAAATATGTCGCAGACGGCGTACTGCACCTCAACTCTACGCGCATTGTGAAGCGATCGCCGTTCGATCTTTATGACTTAAGCTTTGCCGAGCGCGAAGCCCGCCGCCAAATGTTCGAGCTTTACACGTTCCTCAAAGAAAACTGCGAGGGGTTTGAAAACAGCACGCTGCTGTCCTCCGCCCCGGAGATCGGCGTGCGCGAAAGCCGTATGATCGACGGTGTGTACACGCTGACGGTCACGGATCTCAAGGATTGCGTACATTTTGAAGACGGTATTGCGGCGTGTAACTATGATATTGACATTCACAACCCGGAGGGCACCGGCACGAGCCATTATTACTTCAAAGAGGGCACGTATTACACCATTCCCTATCGAAGCCTGATGCCGAAGAACATCAAAAACCTGCTTGCAGCCGGCCGCTGCATTTCCGGCAGTCACGAGGCACAGGCATCATTCCGTATTATGCCCACGTGTTGCAGCACGGGTGAAGCCACCGGTGTTGCGGCTGCCGTTGCCGCGCAGGAACACACCGATTTCCCGGAAACGGACGTGAAGAAAATTCAAGCATTGCTGCGTAAGCACCACGCGTTTATCGGCGAGTAAAATCTGAAAATACAGCGAAAAACCCTCGACATCTGAAATGTGCTTCAGCTTGTCGGGGGTTTTCTATCGTTCGTCCCTTATGCGTTTTTCAGTGTTTCGGCAAGGTCTTCGAGCGCGCGAGCGGAAAGCGCGGCGTAGCGCTCTTTTTTGTCACGAATGTGCGGCTCAATGACGGGCAGAATGCCGAAGTTCGCACCCATCGGCTGGAAATCTTTCGAGGGACTGTGCGCGGCGTGCTCTGCAAGTGAGCCCATCATGGTAGTGATGGGCAAAATGAGCGGCGCTTTGCCCTCTAAACGGCGCACGGCGTTGCGTCCCGCAAGCAAGCCGGACGACGCCGATTCCATATAGCCCTCCACGCCGGTCATCTGCCCCGCAAAGAACAGCTCCGGGCGCGTGCGCATGGAGAAATCCGCGTTCAAAAGCTTCGGCGAATCGAGGAACGTGTTGCGGTGCATCACGCCGTAGCGCATGTACTCGGCGTTTTTCAGGCCGGGAATCATACCGAACACGCGCTTTTGCTCGGGAAATTTCAAGTTTGTCTGGAATCCTACAAGATTGAACAGCGTTTTTTCTGCGTTTTCGGTGCGCAGCTGCACCACGGCCCACGGGCGGTGACCCGTGCGGGGGTCGCGTAAGCCGACCGGCTTCAACGGGCCGAAGCGAATCGGATCGTGTCCGCGCTGTGCCATGACTTCAATGGGCATGCAGCCCTCGTAGACCTTCGGGTTCATCACGTCAAAATCGTGAATGGGCGCGCGCTCCGCGGTGATAAGCGCTTCATAAAACGCATCGTACTCCTCTTTGTTCATCGGGCAGTTGATGTAATCGTCGTCGCCCTTATCGTAGCGGGAGGCCGTGAAGCAGTGCTCCATATCAAGGCTTTCACGCGTGACGATCGGTGCGGCGGCATCGAAAAAGCTGAGCGCACCGCCGCATAAGTTCGTGATCTGTTCGGCAAGCGTGTCGCTCGTCAGCGGGCCGCTTGCAATAACGGTCACGCCCTCTGCGGGAATTTCCGTCACTTCGCCGTGCATCACTTCGATGTTCGGATGCTCCGTGATCGCTTTTGTGACGAGCTCTGAAAAGCGGTCGCGGTCAACGGCGAGCGCGCCGCCTGCGGGCACGGCGGTTTTATCCGCACAGGCAACGAGCAGAGAATCCATGCGGCGCATTTCCTCTTTCAAAAGCCCGGCGGCGCTGTCGATGCGCGCAGCCTTCAAAGAATTCGAGCAGATGAGCTCCGCAAACCCGGCGCTTTTATGCGCGGGCGAAAACTTCTGTGGCTTCATCTCGAAAAGGCGCACAGGATACCCCGCCTGCGCAATCTGCCACGCCGCTTCGGAGCCGGCAAGACCCGCGCCGATGACGGTGACGGTCTGCTTATTCTCCATCTTTCTCCCCCGCGTCGTCCTTATTGAACGTGTAAGTGCAGCCCGGCGTTACGCAGTAGAGCGTCTGGGCTTTGTCTTTTTTCTTTAAGAGCACCTTACCGCAGACCGGGCAGGTCTTGTCGGACGGCGCGTCCCAAGAGACGAAATCGCACTTCGGGTAGTTGTCGCAGCCGTAGAACACACGGCCGCGCTTCGATTTTTTCTCGATGATCTTGCCGCCGCACTTCGGGCACTTTGCACCCGTATCGTTGACGATTTTCTGCACGGTCTTGCACTCCGGGTAGCCGGAGCAGGCGATAAACTTGCCGTAGCGGCCGAATTTGACGACCATCGGCTTGCCGCAGTTCGGGCAGACAAGGTCGGTCTTGTCTTCTTCAAGCTGAATCTTCACGCCGTCCATTTCGGTCTTCGCCTTTTTGAGCGTCTTCTCAAAGTCGTCATAGAAGTCGTGCAGCGTGTGCACCCAGTCTTCCTGACCGCTCTGTACTTCGTCAAGCTCTTTTTCAACGGCGGCGGTGAACTTGATATTCACAATGTCCGGGAAACGCTCTTTCATCAGCTTTGTAATGACTTCGCCGAGCTCGGTGGGCTTAAAGGACTTACCTTCGCGCGTGACGTATTCGCGGCTCGTGATGGTTGTGATGGTCGCAGCATACGTGGACGGGCGGCCGATGCCGTTTTCCTCCAGCGTCTTGATGAGCGAGGCTTCAGTAAAGCGTGCGGGCGGCTGTGTAAAGTGCTGCGTACCCTTGAGGTCGCGGACTTTCAGGGACATGCCTGCTTCAAGCTTCGGCAGGTCTTTGCCCTTTTCTTCTTCCACGTCGCGGCCCTCTTCGTAGAGCACAGTGTAGCCGTCAAACGCGACGTTGTAGCCGCTTGCTTTAAAAATATAATCGCCTGCGGTGATGACCGCCTGCGTGGTGTTCAAAACACAGTTAGCCATCTGGCACGCGACAAAGCGCTCCCAAATGAGCTTATAAAGCTTGTACTGGTCTTTTGTAAGGGAAGATTCCACGTCCTTCGGTGTGAGTGCGACAGAGGTGGGGCGAATGGCCTCGTGACCGTCCTGTGCGTTGGCACGCGCCTTATAATGGCGTGGCTTAGAAGGCAAATACTGCTTGCCCCAGCGCTCGCCGATGAACTGCACAGCCTCCTGCACGGCGTCTTCGGAAATGCGCAGAGAGTCGGTACGCATATAAGTGATGAGACCCACGGCACCCATGCCCTCAATGTCCACGCCTTCGTAAAGCTCCTGCGCGGCTTTCATCGTGCGCTTCGCCTGAAAGCCCAGCTTGCGCGAAGCTTCCTGCTGCAAGGTGGATGTGATGAACGGCGGTGCAGGCTGCTTGTTCTTCTTGCCTTTTTTGACGGACTCCACCATGAACGCGGCGGATTCGAGGTCGGCAAGGATTTTATCGGACTGCTCTTTGTTCGTGATTTTAATCTCGCCGTTTTTATCGCCGTAGAACGATGCGCCGAAAATGCTGCGGGAACCCTCAGCGGTCAGGCGTGCATCGATAGACCAGTATTCTTCGGGCTTAAACTTGCGGATCTCTTCCTCGCGGTCCACGATGATGCGCAGTGCAACAGACTGCACACGGCCTGCGGAAAGACCGCGGCGAATCGTTTTTGCGAGGAACGGGCTGAGCGAATAGCCCACAAGGCGGTCGAGAATGCGGCGCGCCTGCTGGGCGTTCACAAGGTTCTGGTCGATGGAACGCGGGTGCGCCATGCCCTCCGTGATGCCGGTTTTCGTAATCTCGTTGAACGTGACACGGTTGTGGTAATCCTCGTCAAGGCCGAGGATATACGCAAGGTGCCAGGAGATTGCTTCGCCTTCGCGGTCGGGGTCGGTCGCGAGATACACGGTATCGGCCTCTTCGGCCGCTTCCTTCAGTTCGGAAACAAGCTTCTCCTTTCCCTTGATGATGGCATATTTCGGCTTGAAATCGTTTTTCACGTCCACGCACAGGCGCGCCTTCGGCAGATCGCGCACATGGCCCATGGAAGCGATGACTTCATAGTCGCCGCCCAGATATTTCTTGATCGTTTTCGCCTTGGCAGGCGACTCAACGATAACGAGTTTCGACATGGTTTTCTATCTCCTATTCTGTATCTATTTAAACCGCACAGCGAATGTGCGAGTGGAAGAATCATGTATTAGGTGCATTTGAAAACAAAGAAAATGCGAAACGGACAAGCTTTCGATTTTTCAAATACACCTTAGTATAGCGTACTTTTACGCCTTTGTAAACCTCTGGCCGGGATAAGTTTTAATGAGGCCGAAAAGCTCGAGCTCCGTGAGTGCCGCCAAAATTTTCCCCGTGGGCATGCCCAGTTCAAGCTCCAGCTCGGAAGCGTGCTTGGGGGTATCGTTCAGTACGGCGTAAACGGTTTTTGCATCTTCAGAAACGTTTTGCAAAAGGTTGTTTTCGGGCGCAGGGATCGGCTCGGCAGGCTTCTTCTCTGCTATTTCGGGCTCCTTTTCTGCATCGGAAAGCGACGCAATCTTCGGGCGAACGCGGGAGACATGGGAGATATTTTCCGCTGTGCGGGCAAGCTGTTCTATACGCTCCTGTCTGCGGCGGGAAGCAAACGGCTTTAAAACATCCTCTGCAGTGTAAATGCGCGCTGCACCGTCCTCTTCCAGTGCGATACAGCCGGAAAACGCTTTCTCGTCTTCGCCAATGAATACGAAAACCTCGCGATTCTGCTCTAAAGCATACTTTGCGGTGATGAGTGCACCGCTCTTTTTTGGCGCTTCCGCAATGAGCACGCCGTGCGCCATGCCGGAGATCAGCCGGTTGCGCACCTGAAACGCGCCGCGCTGCACAGGCGTGTGCATGGGATATTCCGTGACAAGTGCACCGCCGAAATCGACGATCTCGCGGCGCAAAATGGCGTTGTCCATAAGATACGGATATTCGAGCCCGCACGGCAAAATTGCGATTGTCTTGCCGCGGCCGTTCAGTGCACCCTTGTGTGCCTCGGAATCAATGCCGAGCGCGCCGCCGCTGATAACAACGGCGTTTTTGAGCGCAAGCCCGTAGGCGATCTCTCTTGCGGCATTGAGCCCGTTTTGACTGGCTTTCCGCGTGCCCACAATGCTGATAGAAACGGCATCGGAAAGGATGCTCAAATCACCTTGCACATATAAAACGGCGGGCGGATTGTAGATTTCTTTCAGCAATACAGGGTAGTCTTCGTCATCGGGCGTGATGACCTTTTGACCGAGCTTCAAATAATACTCGAGCGCTGCGGCGGCCTGTTCCGCGCCGTAGGCATTGAGCCTTGCGGGGAGGTCGCGCGCGTCCTTCGGCGTTGCGCCCAGCAGCTCGAGCAGTCCCTTGGCGGCATCGTAGCTTTCGGGGTGGACTCCGGTGTTGTCGAGCACGTTTTTGCTCTCCGGCACGCGCAGGAAGCCTGCGCATTGCTCGAAGGCCTTGGGGCCGAGCTTGGCGACCTTCAGAAGCTGACGGCGCGTGGTGAACACGCCGTTCTCCTCGCGGAAGGCGACGATGTTCTTGGCGATGGTCCCGTTGAGACCTGCCACGCGCGTGAGCAGCGAGGGGGAGGCGGTGTTGAGGTCCACGCCGACGGCATTGACGCAGTCCTCGACCACGGCGTTCAGGCTCACATCCAGCTCCTTTTGCGGCATATCGTGCTGATACTGCCCCACGCCGATGGCCTTGGGGTCGATCTTCACCAGCTCCGCCAGCGGGTCCTGCAATCTTCTGGCGATGGATACGGCGGAGCGGAGGTTGACGTCGAACTGCGGAAATTCCTCCGCGGCGAGCTTGCTTGCGGAGTAGACCGACGCGCCCGCCTCGCTCACGATCATGTAGCTGAGGCCTCCGCCGACCTTGTGAATGAGCTCGACGGTCATCTGCTCGGTCTCGCGGCTCGCCGTGCCGTTGCCGATAGCGATGTGCTCCACGCCGTGCTTTTTGACGAGCTGCGCGAGCTTCGTGATGGCTTCGTTCTTCTGCCGTTCGCCGTAGGTGGGGTAGACCACCGTGGTGTCGAGCACCTTGCCGGTCGCGTCAATGACCGCGACCTTGCAGCCGTGGGCATAGCCGGGGTCGAGGCCCATCGTCACATGGCCCTTGACCGGCGGCTGCATCAAAAGCGGCTTGAGGTTGAGAGCGAACATTTTGATCGCGCCCTCGCTGGCCTTGTCCGTCAGCGCCGCGCGCATCTCGCGCTCAAGCGAGGGGTAGATCAGGCGGTCGTAAGCGTCCTCGGCGGCGGCCTTAACGAACTCCATCGCGGCGGAGCCGGGCTTCACGACCGCGCGGCGCAGCAGCGGCAGCGCCAGCTCGCGGTCAAGCAGGACGGTCGCGCTGAGCATTTTCTCCTTCTCGCCGCGGTTGATGGCGAGGATCTGGTGCCCCTGGAGACGGCTGAGCGGCTGCTCGAAATCGTAGTACAGGCGGTAGACGCTGTCCTCCTCCGTCGCGGCGAGGGAGCGGAGCGTGCCGCGCTTTTCCAGCAGCTCGCGCAGCGACCGGCGGATGGCGGCGTCGTCGCTGATCCACTCGGCCACAATGTCGTTTGCGCCCTGTAGGGCGTCCGCAACGGTCTCCACGCCCTTTTCGGCGCTGAGATAGTCTGCGGCGGCGTCCTCGGGCTTGGGGCAGTCGCGCTCCTGCGCAAAGAGCAGCGCCGCGAGCGGCTCAAGCCCCTTTTCCTTGGCGACGGTCGCGCGGGTACGGCGCTTGGGCTTGTAGGGACGGTAAAGGTCCTCGACCTCGGCGAGCGTCTGCGCCGCGTCGATGGCGGCGGCAAGCTCGTCGGTCAGCTTCTCCTGCTCGGCGATGCTCGCCTTAACGCTCTCCTTGCGTTCGGTGAGATTGCGCAGATAGGCAAGACGCTCCTCAAGCGTGCGCAGGGCGGTGTCGTCCATCGAGCCGTGCAGCTCCTTGCGGTAGCGGGCGATGAACGGAATGGTGTTGCCCTCGTCGAGCAGTCTGACGACATTTTCAATGTGCTCGGCGGGGCGGTTCAGCTCGCGTGCGAGCTGTTCGATAATGGTCATGGATATTGGCTCCTTGTCGATTCGGTTTTGGAGTGACGAAAAGAGGGATATGCTCCCCCTTTTCGCAGCGTTACTTATGGTACAGTTTTTTGACCTCGTACCTCGGCTCGCAGGTCACATGGATGCCGAGCCGCTTGTAGAGCTTGATGTCCTCCTCCGAGATGATGACGGAGAAGTGCGCGTCGCAGCCGCGCAGACTGCCGAGCTGCTCCTGCGCGAGCTGGGCGATGGGGTTCGTCAGCGCCGAGATGCACAGCGCGATAAGCACCTCGTCCGAGTGCAGGCGCGGGTTGTGGTGCCCGAGGCTTTCGATCTTGAGCTTTGAGATCGGCTCGATGACCTGCGCGGAAATAAGGTCGAGCTTGTCGCTCACACCTCCCTGCGCCTTGAGCGCGTTGAGCAGCAGGGAGGCGGAGGCTCCCAGCAGCGAGCTCGTCTTGCCGGTGACCACGCGGCCGTCGGGCAGGACCATCGCGCCGGCGGGCTTGCCGGTCTCCTCGGCCTTTTGCAGCGAAGCGGCGACGGCGGGGCAGATATCCGGCGTGACGCCGGCTTGCTGCATCACAAGCTCCAGCTTGCGCAGCTGACATTCGTCGGCCTCACCGCGCACGAAGGAGACCTGCGCGGTGTAGTAGCGGCGCAGGATCTCCAGACGGGACGCCTCGCGGCAGACCTCGTCGTCGATGATGCAGTTGCCCGCCATGTTCACGCCCATGTCGGTGGGAGACTGATAGGGGCACTTGCCCTGGATCTTCTCAAACATCGCGCGCAGCACGGGGAAGATCTCCACGTCGCGGTTGTAGTTGACGGTCGTTTTGCCGTAGGCCTCGAGGTGGAACGGGTCGATCATGTTCACATCGTTCAGGTCGGCGGTCGCCGCCTCGTAGGCGAGGTTGACCGGGTGCTTGAGGGGCAGGTTCCAGATGGGGAAGGTCTCAAACTTGGCATAACCGGCCTTGACGCCCCGCTTGTGCTCGTGGTAGAGCTGGGACAGGCAGGTGGCCATCTTGCCGCTGCCGGGGCCGGGGGCCGTGATGACGACGAGGGGACGCTGGGTCTCGATGTAGTCGTTTTTGCCGTAGCCCTCGTCGGAGACGATCAGCGGAATGTTTGAAGGGTAGTCTGCGATGGGGTAGTGCTTGTAGACGCGGATGCCGAGGTTTTCCAGCTTGTGCTGGAACAGCTCCGCCGCATGCTGCCCGCGGTACTGGGTGATGACGACGCTGCCGACATACAGCCCGATGGAGCGGAAGGTATCGATCAGCCGCATCACGTCCAGATCGTAGGTGATGCCGAGATCGCCCCGGCGCTTGTTCATCTCGATGTGGGCCGCGTTGATGGCGATGACGATCTCCGCCTGGTCCTTGAGCTGCAGCAGCACCTTCATCTTGCTGTCCGGCTGGAAGCCGGGCAGGACGCGCGAGGCGTGATAGTCGTCAAACAGCTTGCCGCCGAATTCCAGATAGAGCTTGCCG
>OGOV01002635.1_pt1 | contig 13250 bp, 15 predicted proteins | sample 1552711 | NCBI WGS metagenome assembly OGOV01 (sample SAMEA2580216, study PRJEB22360) | human gut metagenome | biome: human gut; feature: human-associated habitat; material: faeces | place: Denmark | collected 2008/2010 | reverse complement strand
AAAATTTAATCCTTTTCCAACTCAGCTCCTTTCATAAAAATGCTTATCCTATTTAATAATTACTAAAACCGTCTCCAACTTATCAAAATTAACGGCAGGTTCTACTAAAATATATCTGTTAGTTAAATTTTTTGTTTCTATTATTTGTTTTACGGTTCCTATTGTAATTCCCTTTGGGTATATTCCACCTAACCCAGAGGTTTCAACCTTGTCACCTTCTAATAATGCCGCAGAAGTTGGTATATATGTTCCTTTTAGCATGTTTGAATTTTCTAAATTTCCTTTTATTATAACAGAATCTCTTGCAGTTCCAACTACACTACTTACCGCACTAGATGTATCTAATAAAGTTTGTACCTTTGCAGTTGTATCTGTAACAGAAATTATATGTCCGACTAATCCTGCATCGGCAATTACTGGCATTCCAACATCTACACCATCATTTTTACCAATGTTTATTACTATTATGTTGCTGTAATTGCTTGTATTTTTATTAATTACATAGCCTGGAATAGTTGTGTATTCTGTATATTTATCTTTTAAATTTACATATTCTTTTAATGTTTCATTTTCAGACTTTATTACTTCCAATTCTCTTAAAGATTTTTCAAGTTCACTGTTACGCTCTTTTAAAGTTTTATTTTCTTCTTTTATAGTTGCAAGGTCTGAGAAAAATGTGCTGTTCCCACTAAATTTATTCTTTATGTAAGTAATTCCATTTTGAACTGGCATTACAAAAGAACTTAATGCTCCACCTATATGTGAAAAATCTTCAATTTTTATGTTTGAAATAATTACAATTACAACTAAAACTATAATAGTAATAATTACTCCTATTATGCCGGTTTTCTTGTTCCTATACATTTATAGTTAATGCCTCCTTCTGATATATTGAAAAATAATTACAATTTTGGCTATAGTTTATCTTCTTCTATTCCTAATTAACGCCGTTCTAAGCTTATCCATATCTTCTATTGTTTTACCAGTTCCATTTGCTACACAATCAAGTGGTCTATCTGCTACATAAACTGGAATTTCTATTTTTTGAGAAATTAATGTATCTATTCCTTTTATTAAAGCTCCTCCACCTGTTAACACTATTCCACGCTCTATTATGTCTGATGCTAGCTCTGGTGGTGTTTTTTCAAGGGTTGCTTTAACTAAATCTATAATTTTTTCTATAGAAGGAGCCATTGCCTCTTGAACTTGCTCAGATGTTACAATTTTGTTTTCTGGTAATCCTGTTGTTAGCTCTCTACCTCTTATTTCCATAGATTTTTGTGTTACTAGCGTAATTGCACAACCAAGTTCGAGCTTAACTTGCTCTGCTGTTGTACTTCCTACTGCTAGATTTAAATTATTTTTTATATAATTAATAATCTCATCATCCATGGTATCACCTGCAACTCTTATAGAATCGCTTACAACTATTCCACCTAGAGATATTACGGCTACTTCAGTTGTTCCTCCACCTATATCTACTACCATATTTCCTGTTGGTTCTGCCACGTCTATTCCTGCACCGATTGCTGCCGCCATAGGTTCTTCTATTAAGTACACTTCTCTTGCTCCTGCTTGAGTTACAGCTTCTTCAACGGCTCTTTCTTCAACCTCGGTAATTCCAGATGGAACGCCTACTACAACTCTAGGTCTACCAGCATTATATCTTTTACAAACTTTTGTAATTACATTTCTAATCATCATCTGTGCTGCAGTAAAATCCGCAATAACACCGTCTTTCATTGGTCTTACTGCCCTAATTTGTTCTGGAGTTCTGCCAAGCATCTCCTTTGCTTCATGCCCTGTTGCAACAATTTGGTTGTTTTGTCTATTTATTGCCACAACAGAAGGCTCGTTTAGAACTATTCCCTTTCCTTTTATTGTTATCAAAATGTTAGATGTTCCTAAATCCATCCCTATGTCTTTCGATACAAATGTAAAAAAATTCATTGTTTACCTCAATCCTCCTATTGAAAATACGCTTGTATATCTTTCGTTTCCAATTACAATGTGGTCTAATAGCTCTATGCCTAATAATGTAGCTGCATTATATAATCTTTTGGTTGTTTCTATATCTTCTTTGCTCGGCGTTGGGTCTCCACTCGGATGATTATGTACCAAAATAATCTTCGGTGCTCCCATCTTTGTTGGTTCTGCTAATATATCCTTTGGCTCTATTATTGCTGAATTTGTGCCACCATATGACACATCTATAATCTTAATTAGCACATTTTTTGTATTTAAAACTAGTACTTTTACTTTTTCTCTTTTTTCGTATTTCATCTCATTCATTAACAAATTTGCCACTGATGCTGATGACCTTATTTGCACTTTGTTAGCATTTAGTGGTTTTGAAATTCTTTTTGCCATTTCGCATACGGCTTTAATCTGAATTGCCTTAACTATTCCTATTCCTTTAATTTTTGTTAGCTCTTCTAGTGAAATATCTTGCAAAAACTGAATATTTTCTTTATTTTTACTTTCTATTGATAAAATTTCTTGTGCGAGTTGTACTGATGTTTTTTCTTTTGTTCCTGTTTTTATTATTATTGCTAATAATTCTGAATTTGATAAATTTTCAATTCCATACATTTGTGCTTTTTCATATGGTCTTTCTGTTGATGGTAATTTTTTTATAGTCAATATAAATCCTTTCCACCACTATTTTTCTATAAAACTTATAATGCTTTTCTATATATAAAAATTGAAATTATTACGCCAATTATACTTGCAATGTTTATTTTAAACATTAATGCAAATGTTACTTTTGCTATTCCTAAGTCAAGTACAAGTGGTGAATTTGCAGATAGTCCAAATTCTTGGCCGTATGATAGCCACCATAGGAAGTCAACCCCTGATGTAAGTTGCCCTATTAAACCTCCTATAACAAGTCCTGCTAAAATGAATAGTATGCATATCCATGTATTTTTGTTTTTCATGTTTTTATCCTCCGTTTTTTATTGCGAATTAGTTTTATGTAAAGTTCTATCTCCTACGGATACAACGTTTTTCTAATTCAATTTTACATTTTGTATTATATCTTGAAATCGAGTTTTTTTCAATACTAAAAGTTAAATATATTTTTTCATTTTCGTCAAATTTCGCTTTATTTTTTGCTTTTTATGTGGTATATTAAATATTACATTTATTAGATAACAGTAATATAATATATAAACACAATATTTCCATATTTTGTTCATTTAATTAGATATATTTTAGTAGTATAATAAAAGTATATCTTAGGAGGTACTAAATGAAGTTTGAGAAAATTAATGATGATAAAATAAAAATAACATTAAGTAGTGCAGATTTAGAAGCAAATGACTTAGATTTACACTCTTTTATGTCAGACTCTAGTGAAACACAATCATTATTCTTATCTGTTCTAGATAAAGCAGAAAAAGATTATGGTTTTATTACAGATAATTATCAGCTAAAAGTTGAAACATACGCTTTAGATAATGGAACATTTATGCTTACAATTACAAGAAGCCGTTCAAAGAATGAGCCAGAAAGGAAAAAATTTAAGGTATCTAGAAAAGTTCCTAATATGTCTACAGCTTCTCTAATATATAGGTTCAATACATTCGAGGATTTTTGCAATTTTGCAGAGTTCTTATCCACATCTGAGCTTGGAAATGTGGACAAAATTTCAAAATCTTCATTGTTATACTCGTATAATGATTACTACTATTTAATCTTTAACGACGTAAACGTGAAATATCCTAATTTAAGGTCATTTTACTCTGCAATAACAGAGTTTGGTACATATATTGAATATTCTGATGCATTAGCTGCTAAATTGCATGAAACAGCAACACTTATAATAAAAAATCATGTAGTAAAAGTTGCAACAAAGTACTTTGTAAAGTAGAAAAAAACTTGGAGAATTTAACATTCTTCAAGTTTTTTATTATTTTAATATACGTAGTTTTGCGGATTTTGTGCTATTCCATTTACTCTTATTTCAAAGTGTAAATGGTTTCCTGTTGAGTTTCCTGTGCTTCCTACTGTTGCTATTGCTTGTCCTTGTGAAACGTATTCTCCAACATTTACTAGCAATGATGTACAGTGCCCATAAACTGTTTGAACGCCATTTCCATGCGACAACATTATATAATTACCATATCCTCCACTGTATCCATATTGTGATACTGTAACTCTTCCAGCAGCTGCTGCAACTATTTTTGTGCCTTTGCTTGCTCCTATATCTACACCTTTATGTGTTTTTCCCCATCTTGAGCCAAATCTTGATGTTAGTGTTCCAGAAAGTGGTCTTATTAAGCTTATTCCTAAATTAACTTTTGCCCCTGTGTTTACTGATGAAGGCGGAATTGCTGATCTACCTGTTGAAGCCACTCTTTTTACTACCACTTTTGGTTTTTCTTTGTATAAGCTTGCCACACAAGTTTCAACATCTGTGAATGTTGCTTCACTTGTATTATATTTTTCTAATATTGTTATTTTATCACTATTTGTACTCTCTTTATCTTTTAATTGTTTTACAATGTCCTCTGCATCTTCAAATTTAGATACATAATATTTTTCTTCGCCATCTTCCAGTATTGCATAATATCTATAATATGTAGTACCTTGTCCAACTATTTTATTATAAATCTCATCATCATTTGTCTGCACATCTTTTTTTAATAAGCATAATTTGTATTCTGGCATTGAGTCAATTTGAATAAAAGCTAAATTTGCTCCATCACCTTTTTGGATTGCATCATTTATTTTTGCTTGTAGCTCACTCTTATTCTGTGTATATCCTATAAACTCTCCATTTAATGAAACTGAATATGTTGGTTTAAAAAAGTATACAATCATCATTCCAATTATTACTACTGACAGTAAAATTAGTACTGCAAGCTTTATAGAACGCCTGATGTGCATAAAAGATTTTTTTAATACGTTTATGATAAACAACTCCTTCTTTATTATTATCAAACATATTCTATATTAAAATAGAGGAATTTTCAAGTACTTTTTTGAATTTATATTATACAACTAAAAAAACACATCTCTTTTTGGCTGTTAGAGATGTGTTATAATTTTATTGCAATTCATTTTTTACTGTTAGTATTTCTGTTGGTGTTGCTGATTGTGCTGGTTTGTAATAGCCTTTTGTTTGTGCTACTTTGAATAGTTCGTATTGAAAGCTTTCATCATTATTTCTTATTTGTTGTATTGTTTGTCTTAATTGCATATTTTCTGCTTCTGATATTACTCCTTGATAAGTTTTTAGACCAGATTTTACGCCTTCTAGTATATCGTTTACCATTGTTTTCTCATCCATTTTCGTATCCTCCATAACTTAAATATTTAAAAATGACATTAGTTTTTGCTTTGTGTTTAAAGCATCTTGTGCTGATTTTGTGAATATTTGCTTTATTTGTGGATCTACTGCTTGTGAAGCATATGTGTTTAATTTTTGATAATTTGTTTCATGTGCGCCTATCAAATGGCGTAAATTTTGTAATTCGATTTGAGTTAAATTTGCCATAATTAAAAACTTCCTTTCCTAAGGTTTATGTTTTTATTATGGCAAATTTTCATTTTTTTATTCATTTATTTTGTATATTTTTATTTTATTTGTATGTTTTGTTTTTTCTTGATTTTAGCAATTTATCCTATTATTTCCAAACCAGCAAATTTTGCCATTAATCTCTTGTGTCCAGCTTTATCGAATTCTAGGTCCACCTTTACATCATTGCCTTCTTGCTCTAATTTTGTTATTGTTCCTTCTCCGAATTTTTTATGGTAAACACGTTGTCCAACTTGATATTTTGATAAATCTACATCGTTTGTTTGATTGTTTTGTTTTATTGAATTTAAGAAGCTTTCTGCGGTTCTATATTGATATTCAGATTTTGTACCTTGTTCTCCAATTGTTTTTGCAACAGCAGATTTATCTTCTTCGCTCATTTTGAATGTTTTTACTGTTTGTCCTTTTCCATAGCTCCATCTATATCCATAGTCTTTAAATTCTTCCTTATCTACGGATTTTCTTTCTACAACTTCTGCGTATCCTTCTAGTAATTCTTCTGGAATTTCTTTTACAAATCTTGATACTTGATTGTAGCTGGTTGAGCCAAATATTGTTCTATGTTTTGCACACGTTAAATATAAGTATTGTTTTGCTCTTGTTATTCCAACATAGAATAGACGTCTTTCTTCTTCTAATGCTTGTGGCTCGCCTATAGTTTTGTAGCCAGGAAATATTCCTTCTTCCATTCCAACCAAAAATACAACTGGGAATTCAAGTCCTTTTGCACTGTGCAATGTCATTAATGTTATTGAGTTATCTTGGTCTTCCATTCCATCTATATCACTTGAAAGTGTGATGTTTTCTAAGAATTCGGCTAATGTGTTGTCTGCTGATTCTTCTTCGAATTCTATTGCAACTGTTAAGAATTCTTCTAGGTTTTCTATTCTGGTTTCAGCCTCTACACTATTTTCATTTTCTAAAGCTTTTGTATATCCAGTTTTATTAAGAGTTTCTTTGATTAAATCTGATATTTTAAGTTCATCTTTTTTTGACTTCAAATATTCAATTTGTTCTATAAAATCTCTAGAGTTTGAGAATACCCTTGTTAATCCATATTCTTGTGCATTTCTTATAATTTCATACATAGAGTTTCCTGTTTTGTCTGAAATTTCTTGAATTTGTTCTATGCTTGTCTTTCCAATTCCACGTTTTGGCTCATTTATAATTCTCTTTAAAGATAGATTATCTGCAGAATTATGTATTAATCTTAAATATGCGATAATGTCTTTTATTTCTTTTCTTTCGTAGAACTTCAAGCCACCAATAACTTTGTATGGAATACCTTCCCTCATAAGAATATCTTCTATTGCTCTTGATTGAGCATTCATTCTATATAAAATTGTGAAATCAGAATTTTTGTAATATTCTTCTGTTTTTAAATGGTTTATTTGCTCTACAATGTATCTGCCCTCGTCATATTCATCTTCTCCACAATATATGCAAGGCAAGTGTCCTTCTTCGTTTTCTGTCCATAACTTCTTGTCATATTTGTTTTCATTGTGCTTTATTACTGCATTTGCAGCTTTTAATATATTTCCTGTACATCTGTAGTTTTGCTCTAGTTTGATAATTCTTGTTCCTGGGAAATCTCTTTCGAAGTTTAATATATTAGAAATATCTGCACCTCTAAAACTATAAATTCCCTGGTCATTATCACCAACAGCTGTAACATTTCCATACTTTGATGCCAATAATGATACAAGTGTAAATTGAGCCTTGTTTGTATCCTGATACTCATCAACTAAAATATACTTAAATTTCTCTGTGTAATAATCTAAAACATCTGGATTCTCACTTAGTATTTTTATAGTAAAGTTGATGATATCATCGAAATCTATTGCATTATTTTCTCTTAATCTTCTTTGATATAGCTCATATATTTCTGCAATTGTTTTCTTTCTAAAGTCTCCGGCATATTTTACACCATAAGCTTTTGGCTCAAGCATTTCATTTTTCCCATTACTAATTTCAGACAAAACTCCTCTGTCTGTAAATATTTTATCGTCTACTTTTAAAGTTTTTAAACACTCTTTTATTAATGTTTTTTGATCAGATGTATCGAAAATAACAAAGTCTGTTTTATATCCGATTCTATCTATATATCTTCTTAAAATACGCACACAAATAGAGTGGAATGTTCCCATCCATAAATCTTTTGCCGCATCTCCAATAAGCTTTTCTATTCTTTCCTTCATTTCATTTGCAGCTTTGTTTGTAAATGTAATTGCAAGTATATTCCATGGCTTAATTCCACTTTCTATATCATATGCAATCTTGTGTGTTAGTACTTTTGTTTTTCCACTTCCTGCACCAGCAATTACTAAGCATGGTCCATCTGTGGCAAGCACAGCCTCTTTTTGCTTGTCATTCAATCCATTTATTAATTCTTCTTTATTCATTTTTTATCCTTCCCTTGATTCCTTATTACTAAAATAGTTTATGCATTTGTAATCTTATCTACAATTAATTTTAAAGCATCGTATATTTCTTTTGCACATTTTCTATATACATCGACAGGATATCCCCATGGATCATCTATATCTTTGTCTTGTACATCTGGTCCATATGCGTATTCTTTTATTGTAAATATTCTATGAGCAAGCTCTGGATACATATATTCCAATGTAGTTAGATGAGCATGTGTTGCACACAAAATTAAATCCATATCTTTTATATTTGTATTTTTCACATTTACAGATTGATGGTTTAATAAATTTACGTCATATTCTTCTTTCATGACCATTATTGCTTCATCTGTTGAATATTCTCCAGTCGATGCACGAAGTCCAGCAGAACACACCTTTATATTTGTTATTCCTTTATCTTCTAGCATTTTCTTCATTAAGCCTTCTGCCATAGCACTTCTACATGTATTTCCAGTGCATATAAACATTATATTTTTTATTTGTTCCATGTGTTGACTCCTCCAATATTTTTCTAACGATAGTATATAACATTTTGGTGGATTTAATCAAGGTTTATGCTTGATATATTTAATGAATTTTCACACACTGCTAATAATCACAATAGTTTTGCTAGTTTATTACCTAAACTGTTATAGTTTCATTTTTTAACTATATATTTACTGCAATTAGTCCTAATATAAATCCAATTATTGTTCCTATGGTACTTGCTTTTCCATCATAAATTTTATTAGATTCAGGTATTAATTCTCCTGAAACTATATACAGCATTGCTCCAGCCGCAAAGCTTAGACACACAGCGATTACATCTTGCGATATTCCACCAATTATTTTTCCAATTAGTGCTCCTATCCCTGTTGTTACTCCAGAAAGAATTACATAATATAAGACTTTAGACGTTTTCATTCCTCCATTTTTCATCGGCACAGCCATTGAAATTCCTTCTGGTATATCATGTATGCATATCGCAATTGCAAGAGAATAACCTAACGTTAGTGAAGCTCCAAAGCCAGAACCTATTGCAAGTCCTTCCGGGAAATTATGTATTGCCAAACCTATACTTGTTACAATTCCTGCTCTTAATAAATCTTTTTTATTTTCTTCTTTTATGCTTCTTAACATTTGAGAATTTTCTGTAAACTTTTTATCAACTAAATAATTGCAAACAATCATACAAAATATACCTAATGCTATTCCTAAAATAACATTAGTTATAGATGCAATTTTTAAAGCTTCCGGAATCAAATCAAAACTTAATATAGAGGTCATTAGTCCTCCTGCCAATGACAGAATAAAACTTAATATTTTATTTGATGGATTTTGAAACCTTACACCTATTATTCCACCTAAGGTTGTGCCAAATGTGCCAAAAAACAAACCAAGCATTGTAACTTTTAATAAATCGTACATTTTGTCTCCTATCTTTTTTGTACATTTTATTTGCTTAGTTTGTTTTTTATTCTAAAGTATTTATATATTCTGAAAATTTATTTATTATCATTACTTTCATTTAAATATTTATTATAGTTTTTTCCATCTTTGGCAGTTAGTAAGGATTCCTTACTAACTGAACTTTCCTGCAATTCTCCTTCTTCAAAAATATTTCTTATATGCATCGTCATATTATTTCTAGTCGTATCAAATAATTCAGCCATAGAATTTTGAGTAAGCCATACATTTTCGTCTTCTAATCTCACTTCAATGTCAACTTTTCCATCATCTGTTGTATACATTATAAAATTATTTTGTTCATTTAATTCATTCTGCATTATGCAAAACTCCTTTCAAAATCTCTTCTATATATTATTAATCCTGTTTACATTTCCGGCTCTTTCTCATTTTCTCTGCTTACCGTTCTTGTTACTTCAGATGTTTGTTCTTTTGGTATTTCATTTTCTTGAAAAGTTAATATATCTTTTTGTAAATTCCATATGCTATTACTGATATATCTATCTCTTTCTTTAGATTGTTCTTTACCTATTTGCATATCAAAAGCATCATTTGCTTTCTTTATGTCATTACTTTTTAAAGCTTCTATAAAGTCAAATATTCTTTGCTTTTGTAATGATTTATCCATTTCCATTAGCTTCGTTGCATAAATCTGTGCTAACATATAACGTGAAAACTCTGCTTTTTCACTTGCAAATTTGTATTCTCCTTTAGCTATCCTGCTTGCCATTCTGAATCTATCAATGGCAGTACTAATCCTCCTTTTGATTATATTTTCTTTTAATGTGTCAATATCTACATCAAACCCTTTTCTTCCATCCAACTCTATTAAATATCCATCAAGCATTCTTTCCATACACTGTGGTATAACTTCTCCTAAAATCATTCTTGCTTCTCCAAACTGATTTTGAACATATAGTGTATGCGATATTTCATGAACTAATGAATACACATCTGTTAATGTTCCGGTTTCTTTTGCATATGCGTGTACATCTTCTCCTGCGAATGTTGGGCTTGTGGTTTCGTTTCTTTTTACTCCTTTATTAAAAGATAAATATACTGCTTGTTCTCTTTCATTATTGTATTTACCTTCTTCTAATAATTTAGATACATCTATTCCTAATTCTCTAAAAAATCTAAATACAATGGCTATAGTCTGATTTCTATCAACTCTGGTTTTTAATGTACTATCTCGTCCGCATTCGGAAAAAACTTTTTTAATGTCTACTCCACAAATTCTTAATCTATTTATTAAATCATTAATTTCATTATTTGTTTTATTAGCCAATCCTATATCATCAAAATATTCCATTAAAATTCTGTCTCCATTTTTTCCAACCCTTCGTGCAAATTCTTGACGCTCTATATCTTTTTCTTCATTATTCATAAATTACAATATCTCCTTAGTTTTGTTAAGCACATTATATCAAAAATTGAGTATTAGTCAATTGTAATCTCATACAAAACAAAAGATGATGTAATTATAAAATTTCATCATCTTTTTCTGCGTTTTATACTATGTTTAATATTTTAAATTTTAGTTCTAATTATTCTTCATCATTTCCTTGTAATTTTTCTGCTCTATCTGCTGCAATTAAGTTATCTATCATTTCATCTAAGTCTCCATTTAAGAAGTTTTCCATTTGATATATGCTAAGCCCTATTCTGTGGTCTGTTATACGTCCTTGTGGATAGTTGTAAGTACGTATTTTTTCACTTCTATCTCCACTTCCTACTTGGCTCTTACGCTCATTTGCAAGTTCTGAATCACGTTTTTGCTTTTCTACTTCATATAATCTAGATTTTAAAAGTTTCATTGCATATTCTCTGTTTTGTGTTTGAGAACGCTCTGTTTGGCACTCTGCTACTATTCCTGTAGGAATATGTATTAATCTTACTGCAGATGATGTTTTGTTTACGTGTTGTCCTCCGGCACCAGAAGCTCTAAATACTTCTAGTTTAATGTCTGCTGGATTTATTTCTATTTGAACATCTTCTACTACTGGTAATATCGCAACAGTTGCTGTTGAAGTATGAATTCTTCCACTTGCTTCTGTTTCTGGAACTCTTTGTACTCTGTGAACTCCACTTTCAAATTTTAGTCTACTATAAACTCCTTTTCCAGTAACCATAAATGATATTTCTTTATATCCTCCAAGTCCTGTCTCATTTTCATTTAAAACTTCTATTTTCCAGTGTTTTCTTTCTGCATACATTGAATACATTCTGTATAAAGTTCCAGCAAATAATGCTGCCTCGTCTCCACCAGCTCCAGCTCTGATTTCACAAATTATGTTTTTATCATCATCTGGATCCTTTGGTATAAGTAATATTTTTAGCTCTTCTTCTATCTTTGGAAGTTTTTCTTTATTTTCATACAACTCTTCTTCTGCTAATTCTCTCATTTCTGGGTCATTTAGCATTTCTTGAGCTTCTTCAATACTCTGTTGTACTTGTTTATATTCCTTATATTTTAATGCAACCTCTTCTATTTCTGCATGCTCTTTCATGAACTTTGTCCATTCGCTTGTATTTGCAATAACTTCTGGGTCTGCAATTTTTTTATTAAGTTCTTCGTATCTATTTTCTACTGCTTCTAACTTTTGAAACATAAATTTTCTCCTCTATATTAATTTTTATAAGCGTAATAATTATACACCCAAAAGCCTATAATTTCAAGTATTTTCCTAAAGCTCTACTACATTGTATGGTATATTCATTTCTTCTAGCATTTTTTGTTCTCTATCAGTGCATGTAAAAATAATTGTCTGGTGATTATTTAGGTCACTTGTAAGATACTGTAGCATGTTTTTTAGTCTGTTATTGTCTGAATATGCAAACGACTCATCTAATATAATTGGCAAATTTTCTTTTGATAATTCATCAATCATTGATAATCTAAGTGCTAAGTATAATTGGTCTATTGTTCCTGTACTAAGCTTTATTGCTTCTACATATTCGCCTCTATTATTTTCTATAATCATGCCATTTTCGTCATTTATGGTAACTTTATTATATTTATTACTTGATATTTTTTGAATACTCTCCGAAAGATTTTTTGTAAATTTGGGAGTTATAGTTGTTTTCATTTCTTCATATGCATCCATTAGATTTTCTATTGCAATATTTATGATACTTTCCTTTTCTCTTAATTCTGCTAATTTTTCTTTGTCTGCTTCTCGCTTTTCTTCTTCATCTGTCTGATCCAGTCTTTTTCTGAGCATACATTCTTCATCCAGTTCATAGACTGCATTTCCTTCAATGATCAGTTTTCCTGACATCTGTTTTTCCTCTTTTCTTTTTATTTTGTTCTTTCTTATTATAGTATGAACATTTTTTTAAAAAGCTACGCATATATATTTACAACGCCGCAGTCAGGAACTCTTTTTATGGATAAACCTTCTCCCATGACGCTTCTTGATGAACTCACAACCCCGGTACAGTTTCGTATTCTGAAACTCCTGCTCCCTTTTTTTTCCTTTTCTCAGCAACGTATGCTTGCCACATGGATTAAATTTTCGGAGCTTCAGAGAACTTTGGAACTATTTTCTTCCAGGTATACTTTCTCAGAATCACCTTTAAAAGCACATTCCTTATCCGCTTCCTTTTCTTATGAAGAAATTCTTGAGGTACTCGCCCCTTATCTGACTGAATCTGAGCGTCAGATGAGTGAAAATCTGAAAAACATGAAAGAAATGCTGTCTATGGTGCAGTTATTTCAGGATTTCTCTCCCGACCCTGGAAATTGGGGATTCGGAAATAATTCTGAAAATGAATTTGAAAACAGGTTCGGAAATGGATTTGAAAATGAATCTGCAAACGAATTTAAA
>OGOV01002633.1_pt1 | contig 13252 bp, 9 predicted proteins | sample 1552711 | NCBI WGS metagenome assembly OGOV01 (sample SAMEA2580216, study PRJEB22360) | human gut metagenome | biome: human gut; feature: human-associated habitat; material: faeces | place: Denmark | collected 2008/2010 | reverse complement strand
CTCCCACAAATTGTAACGCACATCTTGCAGAAAGCATTTTTCAAACACGCTCTAGCAAGAAGACTCCGACCTCTAAGGTGGGAGATGAATTGCGTCTGCTACTGTGAAGAAAAATCTGTAAATAGAATTTTTCTATAATAATGATAAGCGGAAAGTTTTAAAAAGACATATATTCCAAGTATAAATCATTAAATGCTTTATGATTTGCAAGGCTGATTTCTTCTGAAATTTCTGGAATATGTGTAAAGCGATGGGATAATTCAGAGTTCATCGCTAACATGCCTGCGCCTGCGAGAGAGCTGTTTCCGACGGATATGATTCGGTCGTTCAGTTCTTTGGGCAGCATACCGATTCCGACAGCTTTGGTATAATTGATTTTTTGCCCAAAACCTCCGGCGAGGTATAGATGTGCAATCTGAGAGTAATCAATACCATAGGAGGTTACGAGGATTTCTATACCGGCCCGAATAGCCGACTTTGCTAATTGAACCTCACGAATATCCTTGTTAGTAAATGAAATATTCTCTGTCAATGGATATCCATTATCGAAATATTTATCAGCAATCAATCCTGTGTTATCAACAATTTTTTCTTTTACAAGTTCATAGACTGTTTCAATGACTCCTGTTCCACAGATGCCAATTGGTTTTTTATTTGAAATAGTAGAAATGGCTGGATGATTATCGAAAATAGTTACGGTATCAATTGCGCCTGGAACACCGGCAATACCGTAGCGGATATTGCCGCCTTCAAAAGCCGGACCTGCTGCGGTTGAAGTTACGAGGAGTCGATCTTTATTACCGATAACCATTTCCCCGTTTGTACCAAGGTCTACGAGAAGTGAAACTTCTTCTTTTTGGTCAATTCCGCAGGCTACAATACCACTGACAATATCGGCACCTACATAAGTACTGATCCCCGGAAGAATCGTCATGTTTTTGTAGGAATGCATGGAAATATCAACAGGGGTGAAAGGAAAGGATCCAAGACTTTCACAGGATAATTTCTGAAGTAAATGCTGCATAGTAGAGTTGCCGGAAATGATGACAGGAATAGAAAGTTTTGTGATATCTTTTCCTAGCTGAAATTGTTCGCAGATAGAATCTAAATCGTTTAATATAGTTCTCTGAAGCTCCAAAAGTCTTCCCTGATTGGCTATATCAATTCGTGAAAGGACATCGGTACCAAATATTCGCTGATGATTGATACTGGTTATGGTCTGTAATACTTTTTTTTGGTTTGTATCAATGAGATTGGAGGCAATGGTTGTAGTTCCGATATCGACAGCGAGAGCAAGAGAATCATAACTGGAAATTTCGTTATGAGTGGATGAAGATGGAGCAGTAGCAATTTTCGAATCAGATTTTTCTGAAGATGGCTGCATTGAGATGTGTTGAACTGAGGCGGATTTAGATGAAGAGTCAGAGACAGTATCCGCCGCAGTAAACTTATTTGAAACAGATTTATCTGCCGACAGATTAAATGCAGAGGCAGCCTGAATCTGGTCTTCTTCATAATCTTCTATCTGAATAGTAAACTGCCCTTTTACATAAGCCTGACATGCTAGCCGCCAGCCTTCAGAGAGCTCTTTTGCTGAAAAAAAGGCAGCGTCATGTGTAGTATAGGCTGGTATATTATTTAAAAATTGTACCTTACATTTTCCACAGGTTCCTCTACCGGCACAATAGGCAGGTAAAAATTCTCTATTTTCCTGAAGGTGTGTAAGTAAAGATTTATTTTTATCGGAAATTGATAATTCAATTGTTTTCAATGGTGTTCCTCCTCAATTATTAATAACCATATTATAATATAATAGTTCCAGTGTAAATCCTTCAAAATCGTAAACGCCATAAACATCTGAAGCCACTCACAGATAAGATATCAGGGCAGTTCTTTTTGCGTCTGTTATCGCAAATGAAAATTACTTTTCAATAGCAAACGGTTTGCTATACCATATTTTGTGATATTTGGCGGTATCCTTATTTAGAATATCATTAAGCAATTTGCAGATATAAGATATCTGGTCATTTGTGCCATTATCTACAGTTCCATAAATTTCTCCAGCTTGTATTTTCTGATTCATCTCTGGACTGTTATTAATTCCGAGAATAAGGGGGAGTTTGAGATTATGCTGTTTATAGTAATCGTAAACTCCAAGTGCCATGTCATCATTATTGCAGATAATGGCTTCTGCAGATTGGATAATGCTAGTATCCAGTTTTGAAAATTTCACGGAGGCAAGGTTTCTCTGCCAATCTGCGGAGAGATTAGTAAGCTGATTTAGAGGGAGGTTCTGGCTGTTTTCTAAAAAGCCATTTGTCCTTCTTACAGCATCAAAATGTGTCTGTTCTCCTTCGATTAGAATATAGTCCAGTTTATTATTTTTGTTTCGATCCAGGTTTATTTTGTCTGTATTCCATACATTCTGGAGCATGTCTGCCTGAATGGCTCCTGCTTTTTTTGCCGCTGTTCCGACGTACCATGTCTGTTTGGAGATGGATAAGTCCTTTTTATCCGCTTCTCTGTTAAATAAAATAACAGGGATATCGTGGTTTGCTGTCTCGTTTAGGACGCTGGCGGCGGAAGATGGAGTTACAAGGTTAATAAGCAGGGCATCGAAGTTTTGGGTGTACATATATTGGAGCTGGTGTTCCTGCCGGTTGGCATTTCCTTCTGCATCAAAGATTTCGTAAAGAACTTTTTTGCCAGAAAAAGAAGAATGGTCAATTTTGTTTTGGAGTTTGGTTACATAGTCGTTTATGAAAGTGTCGTCCATATCATAAACGGCGATGCCTATGTGGGTGTATCCATTCTGCGTTTGAGGTAATTTCCATATGGTTATGGTGCTTATCAGGATGATGATTAAGGTAAACAGGATGGAATTATAGCTAAAAAGATTTGTTTTCATAACGGAAATCCTTTCGTGTTCTGTATAATTTATTATCTGTAGTTGATAAATATTGACTAAATTTTTGGAAAACTATTATATTTAGAGTGTGTTTGAAAAATCATTCCTGCAACCTGCACGCTCTAATTTACGGTATATTTTGTATTCATTCAGGCGAAATATACCGTAAATTGGGGTGTGTAGATTGAATTAAAACTACTCTTCTAATTTGTCAGTAGTGCATCTAATTCCCCGCTCTCAATAGCTGCCTTATCTACTTTATGACATGGAATAGATATATCTTTCATATATTTATTTCGTGAGTAAGTATCCAGCATTTGAATGCTTTCATAGCCAAGTTTGTATGTGTTTTTTATGTAAATGCAGTTTGTTTTGCCGTCTTGGATTTTCTTTATTACCTGTGCAGAAACGGGAAGAAGATAGCTTGGAGAAGGGCTGTTTTCAAAGGCTGCATAGTGAGAAAAGGCAGTTTGCATCGTGGCGGTAATTGCCAGTACATTATTGTAATCGTAGTGTTTTTCTTGTTGGGTTAAATAGTTTTCTGGATAAATTAACAGGATGCCAATTGTATGATTTTGTTCTTCATTAGCGATGATGGCAGATAGCTCATTTGAAGAAAGGCTTTTTTCATGCCACACGTCAAGTATAATAGAATTATTGTGAGCGTAATCTCGGATGGCATCTAATATACGGGAATTCTCTTTATTATAAGTGTAGGGAAGGATTACGGCTACCGTTTTTTTACTTTCGGTGTTTGTGCGTGTCATCATACATTGCGAGGAAAAAAAGGCAATGAAGAGTATTAAGATGATTACTAAAGCATATTTTTTCTTATTATTTTTCATCAGTTTCCTCCTGATTTTAATAACTTCTTTTAATTTAGCGTTATTGGTTACTGTCTATTTGAGCAGTTTTTTGTAATATATATTATAGATTTAGTTCAGTGTAGTATTGTTGGATTATTACAAGTTGCTGATTTTCTATAATTTTGTTTTATTGGATTCATCTGAATTTATCTCTGCAGTCTCCTCCAGTTTCGGAATAATTATCGTTGCGGTTGTTCCTTCATCTAATTCACTTTCAATAGTGACACCATACTGTTCACCGTAAATAAGTTTGATTCGCTCATCGACATTACGCACACCGATTCCAGAGCCTCGTTTGCTGGAAACAACCCGGTTGTGCATGATGTATTCCACAACTTTTTCTGGCATACCAAGTCCGTTATCGCTTACGTCAATGTGAATAAGGTTATCTTTTTCATAAACAGAAATAGTGATTTCGCCATCATCGTACACACCTTCCATACCGTGATAAATAGCATTTTCAAGTAGAGGCTGGATAGAAAGTTTGGGGCAGAGATAATGAAGAAGTTTTTTGTCTGCCTGTACGGAAAATTCAAACTTGTCCTTAAAACGGATATTTTGAATAGCGAGGTAACTTGTTGCGTGTTCCAACTCTTTTTCCAGTGGGATAATGTCTTTTCCCTGGCTTAAAGAAATGCGGAAAAACTTCGCGAGGGAGGATACCATTTGCTCGGCACCTTTATATTCGCCACTCTGTATCATCCAGATGATAGAGTCCAGCGTATTATAGAGAAAATGCGGGTTAATCTGAGACTGCAAAAGTTTTTTCTCCATTTTTCGTTTTTCCCGTTCATTTCTACGGATTTCGTCCATTTGGTTTTGTAATTTTTCTGCCATAATATTAAAATGTGCACTTAATGTTTTCAGTTCACCAATTCCATTTTCTGCGGCTTTTACTTCATAATTACCCTTTCCGAATTCCTGCATGGTATCGAGTAATTGGTAGACAGGATTTGTGAAGTCATGGAACAGCAAAATGTCAGTGAAAACAAGAATAATTCCAACGATAAGCAGAAGCAGCCAGATTACATAATAAATACCCATATTTTCTGTGTGAATATTAAACAGGGAACTGACAAGGACGATATTCCAGCCGGTATAACCAATCTGCTGACGTTCGATCAGCCACTTTGTACCATGTAGCTTTTTGATGCTGTAATTGGTGCTGTTTAGAGCAATTTTAGTAGTGTTTTCTTTATATAAACCAGAAGAAATTTCTTTTATAAACGGATGATAAAGAAAGTTCGATGTATTATCAAGCAGGTAGCAGTAAGAGTTTTGCGTATTTTTATAATGCTCTAAAATTGCATCGATGGAATCGGTATAGTACTGCATTAAAAGAACACCGGACTTCATTTTGCCGTGATTAATGTACTCTACATAGCGGCTTATCTGAAATACCTGTTTTACGTTGTCGGGATAAACAAGTTTTTTTGAGCCGTAACAAATAGTTTCGATATTATCTTTTGCCTGAGTAAACCAGCTTTCATTTTGCATGGAAGTACTGGTTAAATTGTTAGAGTGCCATAAGTTTTTGCCATCTGTATCATATAAAGCGAGTCCATAGATTGTTTCTGAATTGCTGGTGATTTCATTTGCCAAAATAGTTTTAAAGTTCTTGTCCTGAATATCATATTTTTTGATTGTGTTGTAGTAAATGTTATTCATAATAGAATTGATTGAATCTATTTCATTTTCAATATTTTGTGCAAGTACATTTTTCTGCCTGCTGGTTTCTTCTATCGTTTTACGGACAAGATAGGTAGAAATATAATGAGAAAACAGTATCATGCAGCTTAAAATACAGAAGACAATCGAGATGGACATTATTAAAGGAAAAAGAACACGAATGCTTAATTTTTTATTGTTCATAAATAAATCCTTTCGTTTGTCAGGGAAGAAAATTTCCCGTAAATTGTGACGTACATCTTGCAAAAAGCATTTTTTAAACATACTCTGGATGCCGGGAGAAGGTCCTTTTAGTTATTTTCCCCTCCAAGTTTTCGGTATTTTACCGGAGAGATACCACAGTGCTTTTTAAATACATAGCTAAAGTAATTTGGTTCGGGGTATCCGACCATTGTTCCGATGACATGGCTTTTGTAGTCGGTCATTTTCAGTAACATTTTCGCTTCTTCCATGCGGCGGCTGATGAGGTAATTTAAAAAAGTAGTTTCCGTTTCCTGCTTAAAAATCTTTGAAAAGTAGGAAGAACTCACATGAAGTTCCTTGCAAATGGACTCTACGGAAAGGTCAGGTTCACGGAAATGTTCCTCCACTAATTTCTTTGCATTTTCTGCTAAAATAACGTTATTATCTACCTGCTTTTTCTGAATCAATGTACGCATGAGCTGAAAATAATTAATAAGCCAGTTGTCGAGCTCTTCGCCAGTGTTTAAAGAGAGAATTTTTACCGCCATTTTTTTGGAACCGGCAAATTCTTTATCAGAGGTAATCTGATATTTTTTATAAAGACGGGCGAGGGAGAAGGAAATCTCTAATATGACGATCTGGTATTCATTTAAGTTGTAATGGGCTTCATGTAGATGTTCAAGCATATTTAAAACAGCAGTTTTCAGTTCTTCTTCAGAACAGTGAGTTATGATCTTCTCAATGGAATCTACTTCGGAATTCCAGTCATCGTCTTTTTGAAGCGGTGCATCCTTTTGGAGCGGAAGGATGTCATTATAGTAAGTATAGCTCTCATCTTGAATGACTACATTATAATCAAGTGCTTCTAGAGCCTGCTGATAGAGGACAGGAAGTGCCCTTAAACTGGTACCGCTGGAACTGATACCGCAGGATATTTTCGTGTGAAAAATACGTTCGATAATGACGGAGGCCTCCTGTATAGTACGGGTAATCCGTTCAATATCGTGCTTTTTATTGCCACATAGCAAAAATACTTCTCTGTCAATCATACCGAAATGGTAGAGGTCCGTTATTTTTTCGAGAGATTCTTTAATCGTTTCCTTGATGGAAAGTTCGGAAAGAACATCATTTAAATCATTTTCACGAATCTTTACAGTAATGATGTGAAAAACTTCATAATCAAGATTCAGTTTTAAATTTTTCATTTGAAGAGTACAATAATCTTCGGTAAGAGTTTCTGTTAAAAGCTGTGTAAAAAACTGCTGCCGAAGAAGAGGAATACTTTCTGTGTAAATGTTCTCCAAGCGGGTGCGGTTCATTTTCTCGGCATATTCTTTTTCGAGTTCCTCATGCATTGTAGTGAGAAGTTTCTGCATTTCGTTGTAGTCGATTGGTTTCATGATGTATTGTGAAACTCCATAGCTGATAGCGGTTCTGGCATATTCAAAATCATCCCAACCGGAAAAAAGAATAATTTTCGTGTTTATGTAGTTCTCATGAATGGTTTTAGAAAGCTCTAAACCGTCCATAAATGGCATTTTAATATCACTGATTAAAAGGTCTGGGTGATATTCTTCAATGAGTTCTAAGGCCTCTTTCCCGTTTTGTGCCGTACCAACAACGGAGAAACCAAGGCTCTCCCAGTCGATGCCGTTTTTCATTCCATATAATATTTGCTGTTCATCATCGGCTAAAATAATAGTAAAGTTTATCAAGATTTTTTCCTCATTTTTCCTGTAGTTTATTTGTGGTTATTTATATGGTATTTGCTTTTAAGTTTGTTTTTTTATAGTTACGTTGTTGTTTATTTTGAAATTTATTTTTTATAGTTGTTTTTCTATTTATTGTGTTATTTATTTTTGACATAGTTCCTTTGGTATGGATTTTGCTACTTATTTTATTATTTTGCAGCCGTTTAGATTGTACCATAAATAAGAGCAAGTCGATTACATTTTATATCAATCAACTTGCCCTTACTTATTTGCCCTATAATGTTTTATAACTGTTCCGAAACATAGAATTTATTTGAAATGTAAGTTTGTAAATTTAATGAATCGGAATAGTTAGTGTTATATACTTTGCACAGTATCCTGTTGTTATATTGCAGAAAGCCTTTTTCAAACACGCTCTAGTCTTATACCTTGTGTAATATTCTGCGATTATTCTTCAGCTTTACCACTGATCTTAGCAACTACTTTTTTCATAAACTCATCATTAAGCTTATATTTAGTCTTAAATACAACGTAAGCAAGAATGATGCCGAGAGCTGGTACAATGCACATCAGCACACGGATGGAGTTCTGTGTTGCTAAAGACTGTACTGCATTTGGAACGTATCCAGTTAACTCTAATACGAATCCGATTGCTAAAGCTGTAAAAGCTGCGGTCAGTTTTACGATTAATGTCTGAAGGGAGAATACGACACCTTCATTTCTGACACCTAATACATATTCGCCATAATCAACAACGTCTGCAAGGAAAACGGTAGCACATCCAAGTTCAAGACCTGTACCAGTTTTAACGATAATTCCCGCAATTGCAGTTAAAGGAATATTAGAAGGACATACAAATCCTACAATGAGCAGTAAGATAAGGCCGATTGGTGGAAGCGTACAAGCCATTAAGAATGCCTTTTTTCTGGATAATAATTTTGTGACTTTAGGGAAGATTAATAATCCAACTACCTCTGCAACAGATGCACTGATCATGAAAGCAGATAACATTCCGGCATTATTGCAAACATAGCTGAAATAATATGTAGCAACACCCATGATAGCCTGAATTCCAATATTGTATAATAAAATTAAGAGGACAGCCCATCTTAACTGGTCATTCTTTTTGATTACAGTGAAAATATCTCTGAATTTCATTTTCTCTGCAGTTCCGGTAGCCTGCTGTTTCTTTGGCAGGTTGATAACGCAGACAGCCATTGTAAAAATAAAGGTTGCTGCGATAATTAATGCGAATCTGTGGTAACCAGTATAGTTGCCGCCAAGTCCTTTGATAATCTGAACACCGAAGCCGGCGATGATAAGAGACTGACCGATGCTGGCAAAAATTCTTGGTAAAACAGATACTTTTTCACGTTCTTCCGGATCGGAAGTTAAGTTAGGAATAATAGACCAATACGGAATATCCATAATCGTATAAGTCATTCCCCATAAAACATAAACGACAGATGCAAATACACAAAGACTTACACCTGATAAATGAAAGTCTGTAAATACGGTAATGAATACAAAAGCGTTAATCAATGTACCGATAACAAGCCACGGAACGAATTTACCCCACCGGCTTCTCGTATTATCAACAATCATACCCATAAATAAATCGTTAAAAGCATCCCACAACTTTGCAACGAAGAACATACTTCCGATAAATGCGGGAGCAACTTTAATAATATCTGTAAAATAAATCATAGAAAAAGTTGCAATCATTCCATAGATTAAGTCTTTTCCTAATGCACCAAAGGCAAAGCAGTACTTCACACGATTTGGTATTTTTCCCTGGTATATAACACCACTGTTACTGTTGTTTTCCATTTTTCCTCTCCTCTTTTTTTATTTGCGTGTTTCTTAACTTGATTGGAGTTTAGCATTTTAGAAAAAAGAATGACATTTGATATTCTATTTAAAAAATATGAATTTCTATTTGGTATCTACCGAACCTGCCACCGGCAACTTCTCTTGCATACTTTGATATCTACAGGACCTTCCACTGGCAGCTCCTTACGAATACATGGCAATAAAAACAGGGCAGCCTGCGAAAAGACTGCCCTGCATATAAATTGTATTTCCAATTTATTAAAAATTTCTATTTTTCATATCCGTTTGGATTCTGTGACTGCCATCTCCATGTATCGGCACACATCTCATCCAGCCCTTTTTCAGCCTTCCAGCCAAGCACTCTTGCTGCCTTGGCAGGATCTGCATAACACATCGCGATATCTCCGGCTCTTCTTGGTTTGATCTCATATGGAATCTCTTTTCCACATGCTTTGCCGAATGCTTTTACCATATCAAGCACGGAATATCCAACACCCGTTCCAAGATTGATCACATCAAGTCCCGGATTGCTGAAGATATAGTTAATTGCTTTTACGTGTCCTTTTGCAAGATCTACTACATGAATGTAGTCACGGACTCCGGTTCCGTCCGGTGTGTCATAGTCATCTCCGAATACGCCGAGTTTTTCAAGCTTTCCTACTGCCACCTGTGAAATATATGGCATCAGGTTGTTCGGGATTCCCTTTGGATCTTCTCCGATACGTCCGCTTTCATGCGCTCCGACCGGGTTGAAATAACGAAGCAGGATGACATTCATATCCGGATTTGCCTTCTGTACATCTGTCATGATCTGTTCCATCATAGACTTTGTCCATCCATAAGGATTCGTACACTGTCCCTTCGGGCACTCCTCTGTGATTGGCATCTCTTCTGGACTTCCGTATACAGTTGCTGATGAACTGAATACAATATTCTTAACACCGGTCTGTTTCATAACATCCATCAGCGTCAGAGTTCCTGTTATATTATTACGGTAGTACTCTAATGGCTTCTGTACCGATTCTCCGACTGCTTTCAGCGCTGCACAGTGGATTACTGCATCTACGTTTTCTTTTTCAAACATTTCTTTTAAAGCAGCTTCGTCCATTACATCTCCTTCATAGAATGTAATGTGCTTTCCGGTAAGTTCTTCTACCCGTTTTAATGATTCTTTTGATGAATTGCAAAGATTGTCATATACAACCACTTCATATCCTTCATTCAGAAGTTCCAGTGCCGTATGACTTCCGATATAACCGGCTCCTCCGGTAATTAATATTTTCTTGGCCACAATAGTACCTCCTAGTTGTTACTATACTTTTTCACGATTTCGTTCATAGTATACCACTTTTGTTCCATATCTTCAACAAGCTTGAACTGGGTACGGCATCTGTCAAGATTATGACCTTCTCTGTGTATCCTGAAATATTTATCTCCCTGCAGATAATCCGTAAGGAAACGCATACCACATTCGAATGTCATCGTCTTTGCGCCCATCGGCATCAGCTCGATCTCCTTAGATGTCAGCTTTCCGCCACATCCTTTTAAAAATCCTTTTGTATACAATTCAAATAATTCCATACTGCAGGATACTTTCGTAAGGTCTGTCTCATCCTCCAGTGCCGTACTTGCACCGAAACGGATGGAATCCCCGAAATCATTCATCGCAAGCCCCGGCATAACTGTGTCCAGATCGATCACACAGATTCCTTTCCCGGTCTTATCGTCCAGCATAACATTATTCAATTTTGTATCATTGTGTGTAACACGAAGTGGAAGCTCATGCCTGTCCAGCATTTCTGCAAAACAATTAGCAATCTCTTCTCTTTCGAGAACGAACCGGATCTCTTTCTCTACAGAAGCTGCTCTTCCCATAACATCTTCTTCCACTGCTTTCTTAAACAGCGCAAACCGGTTTCTCGTATCATGGAACTTTTCTATCGTCTCATGCAGTGTCTCCGCCGGATAGTCAGACAGCAGACTCTGGAAATTCCCGAATGCCACCGCACTTTCATAAAACTGCTCCGGCTTCTCTACCAGATCATAGGTACTTGCATCGGTAATAAATTTATAAGATCTCCAGTAATCTCCAGTAGAATCTATGTAATATGGTTTCCCATCAACCGCCGGGATCACATTCAATGTCTCACGTTCCGGATCTCCGCCATTTTCTATAATCTTCTTTTTCAGAAATGACGTTACTCCTGTGATATTCTCCATGACTTCTATCGGTTTTGGAAATGCCGCAGAATTCATTCTCTGAAGAATGACTTTGATTCTTCCCATCTCGGCAATCTCGAATATCAGAAGAAATGTATCATTGATGTGTCCGCTTCCGTATGGACAGTCCTTTACTAATGTTCCTTCATATTTGAAATGTGCAATCGCTTCATCTCTTTGTTCCCGTGTTACAGGATTCATTTATTTTCCCTCCCAAAGATGCTGCGGGTACAGTCCTTCGTCTTTCATTCTCTGAATGGCTGCAACCACAACCGGTTTATCTTCTTTATAAGTTACTCCATACCATTTATCTGCGGATTTCAGTACCGATACTGTTGCTTTGTCTTCCGCAAGAAGATTACTTACTACAGTTGGCAGGAAATACTCGCATTTCATAGGATTCTCCTGCAGTCCTTTGTCAAGAAATGCCGGGAATCCAGCTTTGATCTCTTCTAAGATACTCTTTGTAAATCCCCACATATTCATAGATACCGTTGTATCATCCGGTACCTGTACCCATGTGTTACCGTCGTCTTCTGTGTATGCAACGCCGCCGTTGTACTTTTCGATTCTGGTACGTTCTGTTACGGATATCAATTCTCCATTCTCATTCGTCTCGCATACACCTCTGGATACATATCCGTTGTCCGTTACCGTATTGGCAAGATGATATCCGACCATTGTATATCTGTACTTATCATCATCTGCATGTGTAGACAGATAATCATAGATGAGCTTGAATGCTTCTACTCCATAATAGTCATCTGCATTGATCACTGCGAACGGTCCGTCAATCTCATCCATACAGCTATATACAGCATGTGCTGTTCCCCAAGGTTTTACACGTCCTTCCGGTACTTCATAGCCTTCCGGAATGTTGTCGATATTCTGATAAGCATATGCCACGTCCATGTATTTTTCCATACGTTTTCCCACATGCTCTTTGAACTCTTCTTCGATCTCGTGTTTGATTATGAATACGACCTTCTCAAAGCCGGCTCTCTTTGCATCATACATGGAAAAATCCATGATAATATGTCCGTCATTGTCTACAGGATCTAACTGCTTCAGACCTCCGTATCTGCTTCCCATTCCTGCTGCCATGATCACTAATACTGGTTTATTCATTATAATTACCTCCATGTCTTTAGGATCTTTCGTTTCTAGATTCATTGTAGTATAACTATTTCCAGAAATCTTTATCCTATTATTTTCTTAATTTGCATTATTTATGTGGTTTAATTGTTCCAGATAGCTGATGAATTTTTCTGCCATTTTCTGATTCTGTGCATTCACCATAATAGCCGCATGCGCATCATCATAAGAAATAATCTTCTTCTTTTTAAGCATATTATCTTCCGGAAAATCAATGGTTTCTTGAAAACCATCCTGTTTTTTGTACTCTTGATATACATCTTCTCTACAGATCAGTACATCCACTGCATCTGCGCCTACCAGCGTTGTCAGCGCTGTCTTTGAGGACAGGCTTCCTCCATCTTCCGGAATGTTCGCCTGTATCCGGATGATCCCGTCCTTTTCGTCAATGCCTGCGTATTTACAGAAATCTTTGTTCAATTCTTCTGCCTTCTGCGAATCCCCCCCTGTGACCGCCACATTCAGAAGAACTGTCGTATGTCTGCCCTTGTACATCGTACAGCCAAGGTAGATAACACCGATTATCACTGCAAGTATAACCAGCCATATCTTATAGTACATCCACAGATATTCTACCTTTTTTTCCAACGGCATTGAACCAAAATTTTTGTCCAAATATATTTCCTCCTTTTTTCAATGACGACTTAGAAATGATCTGCCTGTTTGACATCATATGTAAAATTATA
>OGOV01002628.1_pt1 | contig 13273 bp, 9 predicted proteins | sample 1552711 | NCBI WGS metagenome assembly OGOV01 (sample SAMEA2580216, study PRJEB22360) | human gut metagenome | biome: human gut; feature: human-associated habitat; material: faeces | place: Denmark | collected 2008/2010 | reverse complement strand
TGCCGTTCTCATTTTCGCCGATCTCATACAGCTGGCCCGGGCGGGTCTCCTCGCTCAGGTAATACTTCCAGCGGCAGGGCTGGGCGCACTGGCCGCGGTTCGCGTCGCGGCCCGCCATGTAGTTGGAAAGCAGGCATCGGCCCGAAACGCTCATGCACATAGCACCGTGCACAAAGGCCTCAATTTCAAGCTCCGGCGGGGTCTTATCGCGCAGGATGGCAATATCCTGTAAGGTCATCTCCCGGGCCAGCACCACCCGCTTTGCGCCCATTTTGTAGGCGGCGCGGGCGGCTGCCCAGTTGGTGATGCCGGTCTGGGTAGAAAGATGCACATCAATGTCCGGGGCAAAGGTCTTGCAGGCATCCAGCACACCAAGGTCTGCCACGATAAAGGCATCCACACCGGCCTTGGCAGCCTCCTTGATGGCCTCCGGCAGGCGGTCGGCCTCCTCGTTGGTGGGCAGGGTGTTCATGGTCAGGTAGACCTTGCGACCACGGGCGTGGGCGTAGATAACGCTTTCCGTCAGCTGCTCCGGGGTGAAATTAGCCGGGGCAGAGCGCATGCCAAACTCCGGCAGACCGCAGTAAACAGCATCGGCACCGTAGTTGATGGCATAACGCAGACGTTCCGCATCGCCCGCCGGGGCAAGCAGTTCCGGGATCTGTAACATTTGTAGGTTCCTCTCTTATGTATCACAGTTTTTAACGGGAAAGGGGCCGCTGCACCGTGTTTTTTAGCGCAGCGGCCTTTCCTCAGTTTTTCAGGCTTTTGTTCACAGCTGCGGCAGTTTTGCAGTTTGCGTTATGCTCTGCCAGCGTGTGGGCGTAGTAGTAATTGCCCTTGAGGTCGGTCACAAAGAAGTAAGCGTCCTTGGCTTCCTCATCGGGCTGCGGCTCCAGCGCCGCTTTGATGGCGGCAAGGCCGGGGTTCGAGATGGGGCCAGCGGGCAGGCCGATGCAGCTGTAAGTGTCGTAGGCTGCAAGGATATTTTCCGGGATATCATCCCAGCCGCCGTAGTAGGGTGCGACCCAGTTCCAGAGATAGTTGTTGTCGGCGTCGCTCTGGATATGGCTGGAGGTGTTGCTTTGCAGCCGGGGGTAGGGCGAGCCCTCTGCCAGACGGTTGCGGAACACCTGCGCCACATTGGAGTCCTGACTGTTGCCCGCTTCCTCCTGCACAAAGGATGCCAGTGTGATCAGCTGGGGCAGGGTCATATCCTGCTTTTTAAGTTCTGCGTACATCTCATCGGTGATCTGTGCATCGAACTGGGCATAGAAGGTGGCTACATAGTTGTGCACGGTGTCGTCCTTTAAAAATTCGTAGGTTTCCGGGAAGAGATAGCCCTCGCACTTCATAAAGCGGTTCGGGGCATCCTTATCCTCCGGGACATACTGCCAGAAGGTATATGCGCTGAAATCGCCCTCGTTGGCTTCCTTCAAAAACTCCTCGGCGGTGCACAGACCGGCAGCTTCCATCTTCTGGGCGATGGCAATGGCCGTGGTGCCCTCCGGGATGGTCACCCGCACCGTTTCTGCCTTGGCGTACTGGGAAAGCGTGCTGATGAGTGCATCGTAGGAGCTGCCGGTGGTCAGTTCAAAATCGCCGTACTGCAACTTTGCGGCAGCGCCCTTTTCCCCCACATACCAGCGGAACAGGTAGGCAGAGCGGATGACGCCCGCCTCCTTCAGCTTGTTGGCAATAGCCGCCACGCCGCTGCCCTGCTGAATGCTTACGGTGACCGCAGTGCCGGGCTTACTGCTGCCGTGGATCTCGCTGCGGGCAAACAGCACCGCTGCGCCCGCTGCCAGAAAAAGCAGCAGAAGCACTACCAGCAGAATTTTGCCTGCGCCGCCCTTTTTGCGGGCGGCATGTGTATCGTTGTGTGCCATACGCACCTTCCTTTTTTCAGTTTTCCAGCATCAGACGGAGATAGCTTTCGCTCACGTCAAAAGGCTCTGCGTCAAAGCGGATCATGCCGTATTCCTGCCGGGTGCCCTCGCCCAGAAACAGCGGCTGAGCAGCACCTACCGTGATGACTGCCTTTTCCACGATGACTTCCTTCTCACGGGCGGCTTCCATCAGGATCTCGGCGGCACGGTCGCTGTCGGCCATCATCTCCACAAAATACAGGGTATCCTCCTTGCGGAAGTAGATGCCGTAGCCCTTCTCGCTGGATACGATGGTAGCGCCCCGGGCGTAGAGGTCGGTCAGCACGACGGCCATCCGCTCCGGCGGGAACTGGACGGTATCGGGATAGAAGCGCTCCCGCAGCTCACAGAGCTTGCGGGCCGTCACGGAGTCGAATTCCGCCTGACTCCACAGGTTGCGGGACACCTCCCGGGGCAGGCAGCGGAGGGCAAAAGCCCGCTGGAAACCCTTGTTTTCCAGCAGCGCGGCCTGCTCCTGTCCGGCCGGAACGGCCACGGTGAAGCCCGCGCCCCGCAGCTTCTGCTGCGCACAGAGATAGTCCACGAGTCCTGCCAGAAGCAGGCTTCCCTGCCCGCAGAGGCCGTAGAGGTAACTGCCGCTGCGTCCCTTGAGGGTGACGGGGACCGCCAGCGCCGCAGCGACTATCTCGTCATTTTCCTCAGCGACGTAGATATTTTCCGCCCCGGCGAACTTTTCCAGAGCAGTCTTGATGAACTCGGCGCTGTCACCGCGTTCTTTCTGCCACAGTGCCACGACTGCCGCCTCATCCGACGGCTGCATCAAACGATACATCTGTCAGGATGCCCCCTCTTATCGAAAATTATGTCAGCTGCTTCAACACGATCTCCTGCAATTCAGCCTGAATGTCTTCGATGCTGCGCATGTTGTCCCCGCTGGTGCAATGCACGACGGCCCAGCCAAGGTGCGCGGCACAATACTCGGCGGCGCAGCGGCTGCGGGCAAGATACTCGGTATCCTTCTCGTGCACATCCTTCCTGCTCTCGTCGCCGTGGTAACGCTGGGTCATAAGCTTCTGGCTCACGGCGGGGTCTACCTGCAGGTAGATGACGCTGTCCGGTGCGGGCAGGCCCAGCAGATGGAACTCGTAATCGAACAGCCAGTGCAAAAACTCCTCCCACTGCTCCGGCGGAAGCTTGGAGCACTGGTGCACCGCGTTGGAGGTGGTGTAGCGGTCGGCAATGATGATGCCGCCATTCTCGTAAAAACTGCCCCAGTCCTTTTTGTAGCTGGCATAGCGGTCCACCGCATAAAAGCTGGAGGCTGCATAGGCGTTTACATCGTCCGGGTGCTGGCCGAACTGCCCTGCCAGATACATTTTTACAAGGGCGCTGGAGTCGCTCTCATAATTCGGGAAGGTGATCTCCCGCACAGAAAAGCCCTGCTCCTTTAAATGTGCTGCCAGCAGCTTTGCCTGCGTGGCCTTGCCGCTGCCGTCCAGCCCTTCCAGTACGATCAGTTTTCCCTTGCTCATACGCCTGCAGCCTCCTTGATGGATGCATATTTTGCGCGCACCTCAGCGGTTTTGCCGCAGCACATTTTTCCCTCCGGGCAGGGGCCGCTCACACAGGCCGGGCCGGACTTTGCAAAGATATGCGGTGCCACCGGATACACCAGCTCAAACATTTTTTCGGCCAGCTCCCGGATCTCCCACTGGGCGCGGCTGCAGCAGCGCAGGTGGAAAAAGTTCTGCAGGCTGCGGGCATTCATGGTGACCACCATCTTGGTCTCGCAGGCGTTGGGCAGCACAAAGCGGGCATCCTCGTTGGCCTGCTTGCTGGCCTTGGCGCGGGCCTGCTTTTCCGGCATTCCTTCAGCCATCAGGCGGGCGGTGTGGCCTTCTTCCAGCTTGTGGGCAAGGTCGAGGTATCGCTTTGCGTCCTCTTCCATGCTGGCAAGGAAAGCTTTCTTTGCTTCCGGGATGGCTTCGATCTCGGGCGGTACCACATAGCGGAAATCGTCCAGCCGCACATAGCGCTGGCTCTGCACGCTGAAGGACGCAATGCGGTGCCGGGTGATCTGTGCCAGCAGGGCACGGCTCACGCCCTCAATGCCGAAGGTAAAAACCGCGTGCTCTATGGGGCTCTGGTGGCCCAGGCCCGCCAGCATCTCCACAAATTCCCCGGCCTTTTCGGGGGTCAGCTTTTCCTGCACCTGGGCTATGGTGGCCGGGCTGTAGCACAGCCGCGCGGCCGAAGCGATGGTCATTTCCGGATCCGGAGTATGGGTGATAAGGGTGACCTTTGGCATAGTATTTCCTCCTTGCAGGGAATTATCGTTTTTCCAGCCGGGCAAAGGTGGCCATCAGCCGCTTGGCGCCGACTTTATCGAAATGGATGGTGAGAAGATGATCGCCTCCCATCGGCTCTATCTTGAGGATGGAACCCTCCCCGAAGGTCTTGTGATAGACTCGGTCGCCGGTTTTCAGGGTAAAGGGCTCGGCGGCAGGGACGGCGGGCCGGGGCCTGGGAGCCGCCGGGGCCGGGGCGGGGCTGCTGCCCAGCTTATTGGGCCGGTAGACGGTGGTCTGCCGGGCACCGTAACCGGAGCCATAACCGGTCCGTTCGCCATAGCCGCTGTGATAGCTGCCAAAGCGCTCGGTCTCATCCTCGGTCTTCATCAGCTCTCCGGGGATCTCCCCCACAAAGCGGGAGGGACGGTTTCGGGTGGTTCGGCCGAAGAGCATCCGCTGGGCGGCCCCGGTGAGGTAAAGCTCCCGTTTGGCTCTGGTGATGCCGACATAGGCCAGGCGGCGTTCCTCCTCCAGCTCGGTCGGCTCGTAGATGGCCTGCTGGCCGGGGAAAATACCCTCCTCCAGGCCGGTGATGAAAACATAGGGGAATTCCAGGCCCTTGGCGGAATGGAGGGTCATCAGCACGACCTTGTCGTCGTCCTCCGAAAGATTATCCAGATCGGTGTAAAGGGCGATCTCCTCCAAAAAGCCGGAAAGGCTGGGCTCCTCGGTCTCCTCCATGTACTTCAGGATGGTGGTCTTGAGCTCGCCGATGTTCTCCAGCCGGCCGCGGCTTTCCATATCGTTTTTGGCCTCCAGAGCTCTTACATAGCCGCTTTGGTCCAGCACCTGCTCCAGCGTTTCGATGAGGGGGACCTCATCCACCGATTCGGCAATACCGTCCATCATGGCGGTAAACTCCATCAAGGCACGGGATTTACCGGAAAGAGGGGCATATTCCTCGGCCGTTTGCAGGGTGCGGTACAGCGATTGTCCCAGGCTTTCCGCCACCTGCTGGGCGGTATTCATGGTGGCCTCGCCAATGCCCCGTTTGGGCTCATTGATGATGCGGCGGAGCCGCAGGCTGTCATCGGGATTATTCAGCACCGCCAGATAGGCCAGAATATCCTTGACCTCCTTGCGGTCAAAGAACTTGAGGCCGCCGATGATGCGGTAAGGGATCCCCTGCCGGATGAACATCTGCTCCAAGGTGCTGGAAAGGGCGTTCATCCGGTACAGGATGGCATGGTCACTGTATTTGGCGCCTTTTTCGTGGTTTTTGCGGATGGTGGAGGCGATGAAGTGGGCCTCCCGCTGCTCATCGGCCGCCTTGTGGTACAGCACCTTCTCTCCCCTGCTGTTTTGGGTCCACAGGGTCTTGCCCTTGCGCTGGCTGTTGCGGCTGATGACGGCATTGGCAGCATCCAGAATGGTGCCGGTGCTGCGGTAGTTCTGTTCCAGGCGGATGACCTTGGTTTGGCCGAACTGCTGCTCAAACGAGAGGATGTTTTCGATGGTGGCGCCCCGGAACTTGTAGATGCTCTGGTCGTCATCGCCGACCACACAAAGATTGCCATGGGCGGCGGCCAGCAGGCTGACCAGCAAATACTGGGCATGGTTGGTATCCTGGTACTCATCCACCATGATGTACCGGTAGCGGCGCTGGTACTTTTGCAGCACCTCCGGGAACTGCTGGAACAGCTTGACCGTCAGCAGGATGATGTCATCAAAATCCAGGGCGTTGGCGTCTTTCAGCATCTGCTGGTAGCGGCCGTAAATCCGGGCTGTCACCTGCAGGGCAAAGTTATCCCCCGCCGACTGGCGCAGCCCTTCCGGGGTGAGCATTTTATCCTTGGCGCGGCTGATATTGCCCAGCAGGGCCTTGGGCGCGAAGTTTTTATCGCTGATGTGGAGCTCGGTCATGGCGTCTTTGATGACCCGGACGGAATCATCGGTATCGTAGATGGTGAAATTTCTGTTGTAGCCCAGGGCCTCTATCTCCGCGCGAAGGATGCGGGAGCAGGCCGCGTGAAAGGTGGCGGCGTGCACATCCTCGCCACGGGTGCCCAGCATGCCCGCCAGGCGCGCGCGTAGCTCGCCCGCGGCTTTATTGGTGAAGGTGATGGCCAGAATATTCCAGGGGGCGGGGACATCGTGGGCGATGAGCTGCCCGGCCCGCTCCATGTAGCTGCCATCGGCGGCGGCCAGCTCCAGGATGCGCCAATCCTCCTCGCTGAGGGGGGGCATATCATCCTGCCGGACGGAGGCGAGGCCGAACTGGAGCAGGCAGGCGATGCGGTGGATGAGGACGGTGGTTTTTCCGCTGCCGGCCCCGGCCAAAATGAGAACCGGGCCTTCCACGGCCAAGACGGCCTGCCGCTGCATGGGATTGAGGTGGGAAAAGCGCCGCTGCAGGATGGCGCGCTTTAACTGCTGGTAGGTTTGGTTATCGTGCTGGGGCATGGTGGTCTCCTTTTATCGTCTCGAAAATTTTTCGCAAATCTCCAAAATAGTCCAAAATAGATTGTACCACAAAAGGGCGGCGGAAGAAAGTGCCGGGAGAGATTTTTTGCGGCGAAAAGCTCCCCCCCACTAATACGGCAAAATGAGCCTTTCTTTGCAGGTGAGAGGTTAATATTTCACTTTTTTTCACGAAAAATTTACGATTGCGGAAAAATGTGGGTGTAATTTAACTAAATACTGGGCTATATTTACAGCAAAATAACAGGAAAAAGGAGCCCCCGAAGGGGCTCCCGAAAGAGGGGAATGTGTTATTTTTTGCGAGTGAGGACAGCAGCACCGAGGGCGGAAACGGCCATGAGTGCCACGGCCGCGGCGACGACATCATTGGCGCCGGTGGTGGGGTTCTTCTCGGGCTCGGTCTTGGGGGTGTCCTCGGTGGGGCGGTCGATGATGATGACGGTAGATGCATTCTCATCCTTGCCGTTACCAGTGGGGTCAAGAGTGAGTTGGTTATTAGACTTCCACTCCATAACATCAGTAAGTTTGATTTCGTCTCCACTCTTGTTCTTGATGGAAGAATCTGCAGAAATGCTATCCCAGCCTTCAGGAATCACATACATGGCAGCGGTATTTGCGCTCTTGGTATTGCCGCCAACAATGAGATTTATTGCATTGTTCTTCTGGTGAGGGCCAAAGTACAAACCAACATTCTTGGTGCTGGTATCGCCATCCTGCTTGGAAATATCAAATTTGTTATCGGTAGCAGTAATGGTTGTAGTAATATCCCACTGAGAAATAAACTCAAACTTGACAGGACGGGTGCTGGTAACCTTGTTGTTGGTGAAGGTAATGCTGGTGAGGGAGCTGAAGTCGCTTCCCTGTCCCTTGTTATCATCGGGACTCCAGTTACCATAGGCGGGTCTGATCCAAGTGGGGTTGGAGTTATTAGGGGAATCGGCATTGGTGTAATTGTTAAAAGTGCAGTTTTTGAAAACCAAGCTCTGTGTAGCCATAGCACCGACAATGATACCGTTAAAGGTACAGCCTTCAAAATCCACGCAGCCCAACTGGCTCCAGGGGCCGGTGTAAAGCTGATAATCAATGCTGATAACATTCTTGAAGGTGATGCCCTGGAAGGTTACATGGGTGTAGGCGGGAACAGCCAACAGCAGGCTGGTGCCGATATGATCTATATCTGTATAGCCTGTAACACCGCTGGTAATGGTGCCGCCAACAAAAACTATATTTTTACCGTTGGCACCGTCATTTTTCTCGCCAAGGTAGCCATTGGAATTGTAGCCATTCAGCACGCTGCGGTCTTCAGTCTGGCCGGTGGTATCATTGCGAACACCATTACCGAGGGTGCCATTGGTATCATAGCTATAATTGCCAACGGTGACATACATAGTTCCGCCGAGTCTATCCTGAGCAGCGATGTAAGCATCACGAGTCATAGCGCCAAGCTGCGCCAGCGTATAGGGGTTGGACTGGGAACCATCGCCATCTGCCGCCATAGCCGTGACCGGCAGCATGACGGCCAGCATAAGGATAGCCAGCAAAATGCTTAAAAACTTTTTCATTAGAATAAACCTCTCTTCTTTTTTATTTTTCCCGCAGGTGGGGTTGTGTTTGCGGAGCAAACACAAAAATATCCCCATGGGGATATAAGAACAGGATAAGACTACCACTTTTGGGCAGGGGATGTCAACCTAAATGAGAAATTTTGGGGAGGTGCACAAATTTTCCCACTAAATTTGTGCAGGGTTTTCTTCCAGCAGGGCCTGCAGGGACTGCCGCAGGGAAAGGTAGCGCTGCTGCCAGTCCTCCCCGGTGGGGACGGTGTAATTTACCCCAAACCAGCGGCAAACCCCACGGCACAGGGCTTCGGCAATCTCGCCCTGGTTTTCCACCAGCCACCGGGCATCGGCGCCATTATCGTGGAAGGCAAGCTCCGGATAGACCGAAAGCATGGGGGTGCTGTTGATCTCGTAGAAGGTGGTATTCTGGCGGACACCGCGGGTGGTAGCCGCCGGGTAAATGGCCATGAGTTCCTCGTAGGTCATTTGGCAGGCGCGCCAGCTGATGCCGCCGGGCTGGCCATAGGCCAGGACCTCCGGGCCGCGGGCGGAGCCCTCCCTGGGGGTGGCGGAGCTGGCATTGGTGTGGATGGGGAGGTAGTAATCAGCCTGCCAGGAAATGGCTTCCTCCACACGGACACGCACGGTGGCCGCGGGCGGAGCCATTTTGACCGAAAAGCCGCAGCGGGTAAGGGCCGCGGCGGTTTTTTGCGCGATGGAGGTGGTGACATCGTGCTCGAAGAGGGTGGGATAGCCGAAGTAGGGGCCGTGGGGAGCGGGACGGCGCTCCGGGGAGAGGTAGATTTTTTTCATGAGGGAATCTCCTTTCATGGGGTGTAAGATATTTTATGCCGGAGGGGCCGGGGGCGAAAGTCCCTCCACTAATACGGCAAAAACGACCCTTTTTTGCATATGAGGGGTTAATAATTCACTTTTTTTCACGAAAAGTTTACGAATGAGGGAAAATATGGATTGAATTTGATTAAATATTGGATTATATTTCCTGCGAAATGGCATAAAAAAAGCTCCCCGATGGGGAGCTTTTTATGCGGTTTTAGGGATTATTTTTTGCGGAGGACGACAGCGGAACCGAGCAGGGCCACAACAGCGGCAGCGGCGGCCAGGCCGACAAAGTCATTGGCGCCGGTGGAGGGGTTCTTCTGATCGTCGGTCTTGGGGGTCTTGGCGGGGGTGGTGTCGCCGGAGATGATAATGACAGTAGGTGCGGTATATTCTTTGTTTGCCTCGAGAGTCTTGCCATTTACGGTGACAGTTCCCTCAGTCATGCCATTTTTAACGGTTACGCCGCCTTTTACAGTCAGATTAACATCAGTGCCGTTCACTACGGTGAAGGTGCCGCTGGTGGCATTGGAAACTACAGAGGTAGCGGTAGCGCCGACATAGATATTTTCATCGTCCAATACAACGAGATCCTCGGAAATGTAGGGTTCGACATCATCAAGATGATCTCTTCCAATGAAAGTGCCACCCTTGATACCAATGCTTACGGTACGATTTTCGCCGCCCTGCTCGGTACCGTTGATCAGGTCAATGTTTCCATAACCAAATACCGTATCGCCGCTAACTGTAACACCCAGCGTGGTCTCCTTAAATGCAGAACCGCAGCCAATCACAGCCGTGCAGGTGCTGTCGCACTGGACCAATCCGCCCCTAATATCGATGACCTGTGTGCCCCAATAACCGGGATTGAAGCAGGAAGCACTATTCCCGTTCCCATGGAGTTTGCCGCCGGTCATTGTAAAGTTGCAATCTCCTACAAGAGCTATCACGACATCCGTACAAGATACGGTACCGCTCATCAGCTTCATATTTGCATCCATCAGCGTAATACCATGTTTGCTGAGCGCCATTTCGCCATTCCCTGCGCTATCCTTAACGGTCAGGGTCGCATTATTATTTACTTCAACAGCATTGCCGCTGTCGGCGATCTCAATATTTAATTTTTTGCCATTCAGGTCAAGTGTAACATCAGATGTAATCTTCCATGTACTGGTCAGCGTAACATCTTTTTCAAGGGTAATAACGCCATTTGCATCCGCTTCAGGCAGGGTGTCCGCTGCCAGGGCGACGACGGGGAGCATGACGCAGACCATAAGGAGCGCCAGGGCAATGCTTAGGAACTTTTTCATTGTGTTAACCTCTCCTTTTCTTTGGCCCGCAGGGGTTTTCGTGTTTGCGTGGCAAACACGGCGACGCCCCCGGGGGCGATTTTATTTTGGTAAGTTAAGGTTATTCCATTTTAAGACGAATGTCAAGTATTTAATGGGAAATTGAAGTAAATTTTCTAATTTAATGGGAAATTGAAGTAAATTTTCTAATAATAGAACATAATGGAAGATATTTTGACAAAAATCCCCCGGACAGTGCCGGGGGATGGGGGTTATACTTCCTGGATGATGGGGAGGATGACCGGCTTGCGGCGGGTGCGGCTGGCGATGAAATCGCCCAGCTCATCCCGGATGCGGCCCTTGATGGTGGCCCAATCGCGGAAGCCGTTCAGCTTGCACTTTTCCAGGGAATTGCGCACCACCACGGTGGCATCGGCCATCAGGTCCTCGTTATCCCGTACATACACAAAGCCGCGGGAGACGAGATCCGGGCCGGCCAGTACTTCGCCGGTGGCGTCATTGATGGCGCAGACCACCACGATGAGGCCGTCATCGGCCAGCAGCTTGCGGTCCCGCAGCACCACGCTGCCCACATCGCCGACACCAAGACCATCCACCAGCACGCGGCCGCTGGGCACCATGCCGGTAATCTTCATATCCACGCCATCGGTTTCCACTACCTTGCCGATATCACTGATGATGATATGCTCGGCGGGGATGCCCATGCTGGCGCCAACGCCGGCATTTTTCATCAGGTGCTTGTATTCACCGTGCATCGGCATAAAGAACCGGGGCTGGGTGAGGGAGAGCAGCAGGCGGGTCTCATCCTGGCAGGCGTGGCCGGAGACATGCACATCGTACATCCGCTCGTAGATGACATCGGCGCCCAGCTTCATCAGCTCGTTTACCACCTTGCCGACGCTTTTTTCATTGCCGGGGATGGGGGTGGCGGAGATGATGATGCAGTCATTGGGGCCGATCTTGATATTGCGGTGGCTGCCGATGCTCATGCGGGTCAGGGCGCTCATGGGCTCGCCCTGGCTGCCGGTGGTGATGAGGACGATCTCCTCATCGGTGTAGTCCTTCAGGTTATCGGCATCGATGAGGACGCCGGCGGGAATGGTGAGGTAGCCCAGCTCCTGCGCGATGGCCACGACATTGACCATGCTGCGGCCGAATACCGCTACCTTGCGCCCGAACCGGACGGCGGTATCCACCACCTGCTGGATGCGGTGCACATTGCTGGCGAAGGTGGCGATGATGATGCGCTTATTGGCTGCACGCTCAAAGAGCTTTTCAAAGCTCTCGCCCACGATGCGCTCGCTGGGGGTGGAGCCGGGTTTTTCGGCATTGGTGCTATCGCTGAGGAGGGCCAGAACGCCCTCGCTGCCCAGTTCGCCAAAGCGGACTAGGTCGATGGGTTCGCCGGAGATGGGGGTGAAATCCACCTTGAAATCGCCGGTGTGGACGATGAGCCCCGCCGGGGTACGGATGGCAAAGGCACAGGCATCGGGTATGGAATGGTTGACACGGACGAACTCGACGCTCATGGTGGTGCCGGCCGGGATGGTATCGCCGGGCTTGACGGTATTCAGCTTGCACTGATTGAGGATGCCGTGCTCCTTGAGCTTGCCGCTGATGAGCCCGATGGTAAGGGCGGTGGCGTACACCGGGGCCTTGATCTGCTTGAGCAGGAAGGGCAGGGAGCCGATGTGGTCCTCGTGCCCGTGGGTGATGAAGATGCCGCGGACCTTGGCCGCGTTTTTCTCCAAATAGGTGAAATCCGGGATGACCAGATCGACACCGGGCAGGTCGTCATCCGGGAAGGCGGAGCCGCAATCCACAACAAGGATATCCTGCTCGGTCTCAAAGACAGTCAGGTTCTTGCCGATCTCGCCCAGGCCGCCCAGGGAAATGATCCTGAGCGGGGGGCGGCGGGTGCCGTCGGCCTTTTTGCCGCGGCGGGCGCTGCGGTTGGGCTGCTGCGCGGCAGCGGCAGGCTTTTTGCTGCCGCCCTTGGCAGCGGGCTGCTTTTTGGCAGGCTCGCTTTTGGCGGGCTTGTTCTGCGCCGCGGGCTGGGTCTGCTTTTTGGGCTCATTCTTCGCGGCGGCCTTGGGCTGCTGCTTGGGCTTACCCTCCGCCTTGCCCTTGGCGGAAGAAGCCTTCTGCTCCTTTTGGGCAGCGGGCTTCTGTTCCTCGGCGGGCTTGGACTTGCCGGTTTGGCCGCCCTGGCCCTTTTGGCCGTTCTTGGCCTTGGCCTGCGCTGGCTTCTGCTGGGGAGCCTTGGGCTGGCCGGGCTTTTTGGCCGCGGATTTTACGGGCCGTTCTCCTGCGGAGGCGGTCCCTGCGGCGGCTTCCTCGCTGCGCATCACCCGTTCGATCTCCGCCGCGATCTCGGCGGCGGTTTTGGTGCTGCGGCTCTTACGGAAATACTGCCCAAAGACCCCGTCCTTCTTTTTACGGGGTGCTTCGGCAGAAGCCGGTACATTATTCTTTTTTTCAGTCACTCGTGTACCTCCAATTCAAATTTGGGTTCTGTTTTTATTTTTGGATTAATGTATGATGTAAGACCGCCCATTCCGTTCCGACGATCTTGTGTCCTAATTCACGACAAAATATTGCATCTTGCACAAATATTTTGGTTCTGTTTTTATTATACTGCATAAATGTGGTTCTGTCAAGGGGGCGGGCCAGCGGGCAAAGCCTGCTGAAATCGTCCTATGGACGATTTGGCCTGCGGCCGAATGTGCCCCCCGCGCTGGCCGGCAAAAGGGGCAGTGCCTGTGCTCCCCTATGTTGTAATCCCGGCCCAAGTGAGCTATAATATTTATATAGATTATGGCACAGAAACGGAGAACAACACCATGACAGAAAAAAAAGAGGTGCAGCTTTTTACCGATGGCGCCTGTTCCGGCAATCCCGGT
>OGOV01002614.1_pt1 | contig 13307 bp, 9 predicted proteins | sample 1552711 | NCBI WGS metagenome assembly OGOV01 (sample SAMEA2580216, study PRJEB22360) | human gut metagenome | biome: human gut; feature: human-associated habitat; material: faeces | place: Denmark | collected 2008/2010 | reverse complement strand
CAGAAAGGGTCACGATATGCGTTACGCCATCGACTCTAGAAAGTTGCAGAAGGAACTCGGCTGGGAGCCATCTCTCCAGTTTGAGGAGGGTATCGAGGAAACCGTGAAATGGTATCTCGATAACCAGGAATGGATGGACAATGTAACATCGGGTGATTACCAGAAGTATTACGATAATATGTATTCAAACCGATAATAGCTTTTGGAGTAATCGGAACATGTTTTTATTGTAACCGGTGCATGTCTCTATTGTAACCGGTGCAAGAGATTCTGTTTTGTATATTGAATCAGGAAGTCCTGTATTTGTTTATAACAGCAAATGCAGGACTTTTTTGTTTTATGGCAATTAAAATGCAGTAAATATATTATTATTTCTTAATTTTTTATGCTTTATGTCGAAGAAAACTGAAAACTAGAAAATATTTTTCTATCTTTGCAACCTTAATGATATATAAAAGAAACAGATATGAAGAAAATAATGTTATCAGGCATCGTCATGGCGGTTGCTACCTTGTCGTGCCTTCCCGTTAAGGGACAGGAAAAGGTGGTTCCTTTTAAATATGGTAATATGGACCACTGGGTAATCAGGAATATCAAAGAATCAGGCATTATCGGAGGAAATCAGAAAACAGTTTATGCCGTTGGGCCTAATATGACTATCAATGGTAATATTCCTTATACCAATAAGGGTGGTTCGCCTTGGGGTTCCTCTAATGTCCTGGCACATGTATCGGGCATCTATAAGACGAATAACTCTGTGTTTCGTGATAAACATGGTAGTGGATATTGTGCCAAACTGGTAACCCATATTGAGAAAGTAAAAGTGCTGGGACTCATCAATATCAAGGTCTTGGCTGCCGGTTCTCTCTTTCTGGGTGATGTTCGTGAACCGATAACAAGTACCAAGGATGGTCCTAAAGCCATCAACTGGGGTATACCATTCACCGCACGTCCTAAGGCTTTGCGCTTTGATTATAAGACATCTCTCCCTCATGCAGCCAATCGTATCAAGCAGAATGGATTTAGCGGAGCCTCTACGGTTGCAGGTCGAGATCATGCTATAGCTGTGCTCTATCTGCAGAAACGGCATGAAGATGCTAAGGGAAATATAACAGCTAAACGTGTGGGTACGATGGTAGTCAGATTCGGAAAGAGTACCGATAGATGGGTGGAAGATGCTACCTATACAATCCATTATGGCGATATCCGCCACATGGCAGGTTATCAGGCTGCTACTATGGGACTGCGATCCACTGACTATGCCCGTAACAGCAAGGGTAAGAGTGTGCCGGTAAAAGAAGTAGGATGGGCGAGTGCTAACGAAACACCTACTCATCTGATTCTTCAGTTCTCCTCATCCGATGGTGGAGCCTATATCGGAACTCCAGGCAATACGTTGTGGATTGATAATGTAGCATTGGTGTATTAAAATAATAAAATCGACAAAATGAAGCATATTCTGACAATACTTATTATGATGTTGGCATTGGGCAGCTATGCCTCTGAGCCTTCTGTAACCGATAGTATCTCATCTGCAGAGAAGGTGGATACGATGGCTTTACATGCCGGGAAATCATGGGTGAACCGGATTCTTGACTACTTTAATGATTCCAACAAAAACAAGAAGCATAAGCGTTTCGATTTTAGTGTGATAGGTGGCCCTCATTATGCCTCTGATACCAAGTTTGGATTGGGATTGGTGGCAGCAGGACTATACCGTACTGATCCGAATGACAGTATTCTTCCTCCTTCTAATGTCTCGCTTTATGGTGATGTCAGTTCTGTAGGTTTCTATATGTTGGGTGTCCGTGGTAACCATATTGCTCCTAAAGGAAGATATCGCATCGATTATCACCTTTATTTCTATTCTTTTCCCTCTGATTTTTGGGGAATAGGCTATGAGATGGGCGATAACGATGCCAATAAGAGTGACATGAAGCGTTGGCAGGCTCAGGCTGAAGTTAGCTTCCTGTTTCGTGTAGCAGATAATTTCTATATTGGACCGATGGCGAGTTATGACTATGTAATAGGTAAACATATTGAGCGTCCGGAATTACTGCAAGGCATGGATCAGCATACTTGGAATGTAGGAGCTGGCGTTTCTCTGGTATATGATAACAGAGATAATCTTACGAATCCACATCGTGGTATCTGTCTGAATATCAATCAGATGTTCAGACCTGGATTTATGGGAAATGATTATGCTTTCAGTACGACGGCATTTCGTTTTGATGCCTATCAGCGACTGGGTAAGGGAACGGTTCTTGCCGAGGACATTGGGGCTAACCTCAACTTTGGTAATCCTTCGTGGGGAATGATGGCTGAATTGGGTGGTACTCATTCCATGCGTGGCTATTATGAAGGCCGTTATCGCGATAAACATTCTCTGGAAGCTACGGTTGAGTTGCGCCAACATGTATGGAAGCGTAATGGCATCGTAGTGTGGGTTGGAGCAGGAACCATCTTCCCGAAATTCTCGGCATTGCGCTCTAAACAGATTTTGCCGAATGCCGGTGTAGGTTATCGCTGGGAATTTAAGAAGAATGTGAATGTACGTCTGGATTATGGATTCGGTAAGTCGGGGCAGTCTGGTTTCCTCTTCAATATCAATGAAGCGTTTTAGTAATAATGCTCTTTATGTAGTTTGATAATGCTCTTTAAAGTGTTAATGAAAAAGTAGAATGAACAGTTTTACGGATATATATAATAAGGTGGTGTTGCCTATATATAATAAGGTGTCATCGGGCGCATTCCTTTACGGGTATGCTGTGGTAGCATTGTTGTTGCCTAATATAGCTCTGTGCTATACCGAATGTCTGGCTCCTTGGGCTTGTGGTGCCAATGTGTTGCTACCTTTGGCACTCTACATGTGGTTCTTTTCGTTAACCAGATGCCCGGGTAAGATGATCTGGTGGGCTTTTCTTTTTGTTTTTTTCGCTGCCTTCCAACTGGTATTGCTTTATCTCTTCGGGACGGGAGTGATAGCGGTAGATATGTTTCTGAATCTTGTAACTACCAATCCTGGCGAGGTAAAGGAACTGCTTGGTAATCTGTTGCCTGCTGTGGTGGGTGTTTTTGTGGTTTATCTTCCTTTGCTGGTTCTGGCTATTGTCAATATCAGCAAGAAAGGGATGATAGTGGTTCAACTCCAGCATCGAGTGCGTCGTTGGGCTTTGGAGATAGCTGCTGTCGGTTTATTCTGTCTGCTGGCTTGCTATGTGGCTGTAGATGATTATCGCTTGCGCAATCAGCTTTATCCTGTTAACGTTTGCTATAATCTCTATCTTGCTTTCGAGCGTGATGCGGCTTCAGAGAATTACAGGGAGGCAAGCAGAAATTTCAGGTTTGATGCCAGGAGCGAGCACGATGCTGAGGCTCCAGAGGTGTATGTGATGGTGGTGGGAGAGACGGCGAGAGCCCACAATTTCAGTCTCTATGGCTATCCTCGCGATACCAATCCTTTGCTTTCCAAGACTCCTGGAATCATAGCTTTTCCCGATGCTACAACCCAGAGTAATACTACGCATAAGAGTGTTCCTATGCTCCTGTCGGCTGCATCAGCAGAGGATTTCGAACGTCTCTTTCATGAGAAAGGTATCCTGGCTGCTTTCAGGGAGGCGGGATTTCATACCGTATTTATCAGCAATCAGCTGCCTAATCATTCTTTTATTGATTTCCTTGGCGAACAGGCTGATGAACATTACTTTCTGAAGGAAGGTGCTTCTGCAAAAGATAATCATTATGATAGTGATTTGTTGCAGAAGTTGGATGGGATATTGCCTGCGGCAGATGCTTCTTCATCCAAGCAATACCGTTATCGGAAACTCTTCGTGGTACTTCATACTTATGGTTCTCACTTTAATTACCAGGAGCGCTATCCCCGTAATTTCGCTTTCTTTAAACCTGACAGTAAGAGCGAAGCGAAGCCGGAGAACCGGCGTGACCTGCTGAATGCATACGATAATACCATCCGGTATACCGATTATATCCTGCATGGTATCGTAGAACGTCTGCAGAAATGGGAGAAGACTCAGGCAAGGACGGATGGGGTATATAGCCAACCTACATCGGCGATGCTCTATACCAGCGACCATGGAGAGAATATCTTTGATGATGACCGTCGCCTCTTTCTGCACGCCGCCCCGAAGGCATCTGATTATGAGCTGCATGTTCCTTTCATCATCTGGACATCAGATGGTTATGGAAAACAATATCCGGGAATACTGAAAACTTTGTCTGGTCATCGTACCCAACAGGTACAGACGAGTCTTTCGGCTTTTCATACGATGTTGGGGATAGGAGGCATCCTGACCCGTTATCGCCAGGATGAATATTCTGTGGCAAGTGAGAAGTATCATCCTGTGAAGTTGTTTTATCTGGATGATCATGATAAAGCGATTCCACAGGAAAATGCCAAATATTAGCATCTGATTTTAAGCGTAAACGCGCTCTTTGTGTAAAATACATGAAAAGAGTTTTCGTAAATGTCAATTATTTGCGAAAACTCTTTGCTGTATCTATAATTTGCTGTATCTTTGCACCCGGATTTAGATAATAATAAAAATACAGTTGTTATGGAACCAACTCGAAAAATCGAAAAGGTAGGCATGCGCAACCTCCGTATGGAGGATTATGATCAGCTTGCCAAGTCATTTAGGCGTATTTACGCAGACTCAGATGTATTCTGGACAAAAGAACAGATTAAGAAACTCATTACTATCTTCCCTGAGGGACAGGTGGTTATTATCGTTGATGATAAGATTGTGGGCTGTGCGCTCTCTATCATCGTCAATTATAATATGGTGAAGGGTGATCATACCTATGCTCAGGTTACGGGTAATGAAACCTTCAATACCCACGATCCTAAGGGAAACATTCTTTACGGCATCGAGGTATTTATCCACCCTGATTATCGTGGTTTGCGCCTGGCTCGCCGTATGTATGAGTATCGCAAGGAACTCTGCGAGAAGCTCAACTTGAAGGCTATCATGTTTGGCGGTCGTATACCAAACTATCACAAGTATGCCGATAAGATGCGCCCTAAGGAGTATATCGAGCATGTAAGAAACCGTGAAATCTATGACCCGGTTCTTACCTTCCAACTTTCCAATGATTTCCACGTGCGCCGCGTAATCCGCAACTATCTTCCTAGCGATGAGGAGAGCGAACACTGCGCTACCCTCTTGCAGTGGGATAATATCTATTATCAGCCACCTACGGATTCTTATGTAGACCGCAAGCCAACCGTAAGAATCGGATTGGTACAGTGGCAGATGCGCCCATACGCTTCGGTGGATGATCTCTTTGAGCAGGTTGAGTTCTTCGTTGATTCTGTGAGCGATTACAAGAGCGATTTCATCCTCTTCCCAGAGTATTTCAATGCGCCTTTGATGGCTCGTTTCAACGACTTGGGTGAGGCGCAGAGCATCCGAAAGATGGCGCAGTATACCGAAGAAATCCGTGACCGTTTCCGCGAGTTGGCCATCAGTTACAACATCAATATCATCACGGGTAGTATGCCTTATCTTAAGGACGATTCCCTCTATAATGTGGGCTTCCTCTGCCGCAGAGATGGTAGCGTGGATATGTATGAAAAGATTCATGTTACACCAGATGAGCAGAAGTGCTGGGGATTGAGTGGTGGTAGCCATATCCAGACCTTCGATACCGATTGCGGTAAGATTGGTATCGTTATCTGCTATGATGTGGAGTTCCCTGAGTTGTCAAGATTAATGGCTGAGGATGGCATGCAGATTCTCTTCGTTCCATTCATGACCGATACCCAGAATGCTTACTCCCGAGTAAGAGTCTGTGCACAGGCGCGTGCCATCGAGAACGAGTGCTATGTTGCCATTGCGGGTAGTGTGGGCAACTTGCCACGTGTTCACAACATGGATATCCAGTATGCCCAGAGCGCCGTGTTCACCCCTTGCGACTTTGCTTTCCCTAACGATGGCAAGCGTTCAGAGGCAACACCTAATACCGAGATGATTCTCGTATCAGATGTTGACCTGAATCTCTTGAATGAGCTTCATACCTACGGTGCTGTAAGAAATCTTCGCGACCGCCGCAAGGATCTGTATGAATTGAAACAGAAGAAGTAAGTGAGGAAGGATAATTCAACACTCAACATTCAACATTCAACATTTAACATTTAAATAAAGTGTATAAGATAGACATCTCGGAGCGCACGCTCCACTTCAAGCAGCCGGCAGGCACGTCTCGTGGGGTTTATACCATGAGACACAGTTATTATCTCACTCTCACCTCTGATGAAATGCCGGGAGTAGAGGGAGTGGGAGAGTGTGCTACGCTCCCCGATCTCAGTTGCGATGCCAAACCGGAATATGAGATGACCCTGCGACAGGTTTGTCAGATGGTGGAGCAGATGGGACGCATCCCTTACGATATGATTCGTGCTTATCCTAGCATCACCTTCGGTTTGGAAACAGCCTTCGCTTCGTTCTTCGATGCAGCGAAGAAGTTTTTGGAGATTGTTCCTGCTGAAGGAGCATCTTCTTCTTCAGAAATGTTGAAGCAGAAAGGGGGTTCTGTTCCAGCCGGAATGGAGAACCTGACAGATCTTTTCGACTCTCCTTTCGGAAGAGGTGAAGAAGGCATCACCATCAACGGATTGGTGTGGATGGGAACCTACGAGGAGATGCTGGCCCGGTTGGAGGAGAAGCTCCAGGCGGGTTTCCATTGCGTGAAACTGAAAATCGGTGCCATCGATTTTTTCAAGGAACTCGATCTCATCAAGCACATCCGTGATGTTTATACCAAGGAGCAGGTTGAGTTGCGTGTAGATGCCAATGGTGGCTTTTTGCCGGAGAATGCAATGAGTCAGCTGGAGGCTTTGGCTAAATATGACATTCATTCGATTGAGCAGCCTATCAAGCAGCATCAGTGGCCTAAGATGGCCCAGCTCTGTCGCGAAACACCGCTTCCTATCGCTCTGGACGAGGAGTTGATTGGTGTGAATGTGAGAAGCATGAAAGAGGCTCTGCTCGATACCATTCGTCCACAATATATCATCTTGAAGCCTTCACTTCATGGTGGCATCTATGGATGTAACGAGTGGATAGAACTGGCTAACCAGCGTGGTATCGGCAGCTGGATTACTTCTGCTCTTGAGAGTAATATCGGTCTGAATGCTATTGCTCATTATGCAGCTAAAGTATATGGTCCTAATGTCAAGATGCCGCAAGGCTTGGGCACCGGACAGCTCTTTACTGATAATATACCGATGCCTTTGGAGATTCGTGGTGATCAATTATTTGTAGTAAAATGACTTTAGAAGATTTCCTTTCAGAATGGAATAACGGTAGCGACCGGGTGCTTGTTCATACAAGTGGTTCTACAGGCAAGCCCAAGCCGATGATGGTAGAGAAGAAGCGAATGCTCAACTCGGCCCGCATCACTTGTGATTTCCTGGGATTGAAACCTGGAGACAGTGCCCTGCTCTGTATGTCGCTCGATTATATTGCAGGTAAGATGGTGGTGGTGCGGAGTATAGAGCGCCATCTCCATCTTATTTCTGTATCCCCAAGTGGACATCCTTTGAAAGATGTAAATGAAGAGATTACCTTCGCTGCGATGGTCCCGATGCAGGTTTATAACACCCTGCAGGTTCCTGAAGAGCGGGCTCGTCTCTGCCGCATCAGGCATCTTATTATCGGTGGCGGAGCCATAGATGAGGCTCTCGAACAGAAACTGAAGGCTCTTCCCGGCGATATTGCCATCTGGAGTACCTACGGAATGACCGAAACGCTCTCGCATATTGCCCTGAGAAGAATTAACGGTGCTGAGGCTAGCGAATGGTACCAGCCTTTCGATAGTGTGAAAATCAGTCAGACCGATGAAGGTTGTCTGGTGATAGATGCTCCGCAAGTCTGTGCAGAGCCCCTGATAACGAATGATATTGTGGAAATAGAATCCTATATATATAATAAGGTGGAAAAACTCCGTTTTCGCATCAAAGGCAGAAAAGACAATGTGATTTGCAGCGGAGGCATCAAGATTCAGATAGAAGAGGTTGAGACTCTGTTGAAGCCTTATCTTGAAAAACCTTTCATGATAGCCAAGAAGAAAGATGGGAAGTTTGGAGAGATTGCAGTCCTCCTGACGGAAGATGAGGATATGAAAAAAATAGAGGCGACTGTTCGCCGCCTCTTATCTGATCATAAATATTGGATTCCAAGGGAATTCCTTCATGTAGACCAACTCCCGCTTACCGAAACCGGAAAGCCGAAGCGCTCTATCTTTCTTTAAAGGGATTCTCTGAAGAAATATTCTTTAGCTGAATTAGCCTTCTCTGAAGAAGTCGAGTGCTTCCTTGATCTCTTCTGTCGTAGCTGTCTGGTTGATACGGATATCGCCTATGCCGCCCAGCATCGTGAAGTTGATGATGCCATTCTGGTTCTTCTTGTCATGATGCATCAGCTCGATGAGTTCATCATAGTCATCGCAGGTAATATCCAGTGTACCATAGAATTCCTTGATGAAGTTTACGGTCAGGCGCATCTTCTCAGTAGGGAATCCGGTCTTGGCAACACTCAGATAGAGTTCTGGAATCAGACCGAATGCCACAGCGTAACCATGCAGGATAGGCTTGCGCTTCAATGCCCAGCTCTCAAACGCATGACCGAAAGTATGACCCAGGTTCAGCGCCTTGCGGATGCCCTGCTCGTGAGGATCCTGCTCTACAATGCGTTCCTTTACCTTCACGCTGTCGCCTACCATGCGCTGCAACTGCTTCAAATCAGGCTTGTCGAGGTCGAAGCTGACCAGTTCTTCCCACATTGCTTCTGTAGAAATCAGACCGTGTTTCAGCATCTCTGCATAGCCCGAACAGATGTTTTCTGCATCGAGCGTCTTTAAGAATTCTGTATCGAGAATAACGAACTTAGAATCGTTGAACACACCTACTTCGTTCTTCAGTCCGCCGAAGTTGATGCCTGTCTTTCCACCTACCGATGCGTCTACCATAGCCAGCAGGGTGGTAGGGATATTGATAAAGTTGATACCTCTCTTAAAAGTGCTGGCAGCAAAGCCACCCAGGTCGGTTACCATACCGCCGCCCAGATTAATCATACAGGAGTGGCGTGAAGCTCCTCCCTCCTGCAGTCCTTTCCATACCATCATCAGACTTTCGATGTCTTTATGGCTATCGGTAGCCGGAATAGTGATGATATGGGCTTCCTTCATGCAGTAAAAATTCTGCAATACAGGCATGCATAGTTCCAATGTCGTAGTATCTGTAAGCACAAAAAGCTTGTCGTGCTCACACTCAGAAAGTGCACTTACCAGTTCGCTTTCCAGTTGGGTTGATATGATTACTCTTTGTTCCATAACATTCTAACGTATTAATTTTTGTGCAAAGATACACTAAAATGGAGACAATACAAAAAAAAAGTTGCTAAATTTGCGTTTTTTATCTCAGAATGCATTAAACCTTGGTGTATTTAACGCGTCAAAACAATCGAGTAACAAAAAATGATAATAGAATATCATAGCGATTATGTGTGAAAACACTCATAGTTGGAAATAATAACAAATTAAAAATAAGAATGAAAAAATCGATTCTGACGATGCTGCTGCTGTTGATGGCAATAGCATCCTTTGCTCAACAGCGACTGATATCCGGTCAGATTACCGACCGCGATACCAAGGAAGCCATTGAACAGGTAACTGTTCAATTGCTTAAGAGCGACAGCACGTATGTAGCTGGTGCCATCAGTAATGAGCATGGACTCTTTCATGTCACCGCTCCGGCTAATGGCAAGTATCTGCTCAAGATTTCGAGCGTAGGATACAAGGCTACCGTGAAGCGTATCCAGATTTCTGATAACAAGGATCTGGCTATGGGTAAGATTGTGCTGGGTGCTGAGGCTATCATGCTGAAAGGCGCAGTGGTAACAGCTATGGCTCAGAAGGTAACTCTGAAGGAGGATACTTTCGTGTACAATTCTTCTGCCTATCGCACACCGGAAGGTTCTGTAGTAGAGGAACTCGTAAAGCGTCTGCCGGGTGCAGAGGTGAGCGATGATGGTACCATCAAAATTAATGGTAAGGAAGTAAAGAAGATTCTGGTAGACGGTAAGGAGTTTATGACGGGCGATACCAAGACTGCCCTGAAGAACCTGCCTACCAGCATCATCGAGAAAATCAAGGCATACGATGAGAAGAGTGACCTCTCTAAGGTGACCGGTATTGATGATGGTGAGGAGCAGACCGTGCTCGACTTCGGTGTGAAGAAGGGTATGAACAAGGGCTTGATTTCCAATATCGACTTGGGTGTGGGCAACAAGAGCCGCTATAACATGCGTGGTATGGGAGGTTATTTCAATGATAACAACCGATTCATGCTCTTTGCCAATGCCAATAACACCAGCGACCGTGGTTTCGGAGGCGGTGGCCCCGGTAGAGGCTTCGGCGGTGCTAACGGTTTGAATGCCAGCAAGATGATTGCTGCCAACTACAATTACGAACTGAAAGATAAATTCAAGTTCAATACTTCACTTCGCTGGAATCACAGCGATGGCGATATTTGGAGCCGTCGTTCCAGCGAGAACTTCATGGGTAGTAGCTCTTCGTTCAGCAACAGCTTGACTCAGAATTTCTCCCGCAGCAACAGCTGGAACGGCAACATCCGCTTGGAGTGGATGCCTGATTCCATGACCAATATCCTCTTCCGTCCTTCCATCTCCTGGAGTACCAGCGATGGATTGAGTGGCAGCCGGTCGGCTTCTTACAACAAGGATCCTTATACCATTACCACCAAAGACCCTCTTTCTAAGGAAGGTATTGAGGAGTTGGACAAGGCTGAGGCTATGGTGAACAGTCAGTTGACTAACGGAATCACCTATTCTGATAATAACAATATCAGGGGTATGCTGCAGGTGAACCGCAAGTTGGGCAACAAGGGACGCAACATCACCTTGCGTATGGATGCCAAATATACGGATAATGACAGCAAGAGCATCTCGCTCAACAATGCCAAGCTCTATCTCGTACAGACAGCGGAGGGTAAGGATTCTACTTATCAGACCAACCGCTATAACCTGACTCCTTCGAAGAATTACAGTTATGCGGGCCAGTTGACCTATAGTGAGCCACTCTGGAAGGCTACCTTCCTGCAGTTCAGCTATAAGTTTACTTACAGCTACTCCAAGAGTGACCGCAGCACCTACGATTTCAGCAAGTATGCCATGAATGGCGATCATGAATATCGTGGTTGGGATAGCTACCTGAATCCGTTTGCCGGTCAGCTTGGCGATTACAGAAATGATGAATTGAGCCGTTTCTCTGAGTATCGCAACTACAATCACGATATCCAGGTGATGATGCGATTCGTCCGTCAGAAGTATAACTTGAACTTCGGTGTGATGATTCAGCCACAACAGTCGAAGTATATCCAGGAATATCAGGGAGTGCATGTAGATACCGTTCGCAACGTAACGAATATCAGTCCAACCCTCGATTTCCGTTATCGCTTCTCAAAGATGAGCAACCTGCGCGTGAACTATCGTGGTACCACCTCTCAGCCAAGCATCTCTCAGTTGCTTGATATCACAGATAACAGCGACCCGCTGAACATCTCGAAGGGTAACCCTGGCTTGAAGCCATCGTTCACCCAGAACTTCCGATTGTTCTACAACAACTTCGTGCAGAACCACAACAAGGGTGTCATGACCTTCATCAACTTCTCTACCACTAACAATAGCATCAGCAACAAGGTGACCTACGATGAGAAGACTGGTGGTAGAATCACCCGACCTGAGAATATCAATGGCAACTGGAATGTGATGGGAGCCTTTATGTTCAACTGCTCTATCGATAGTGCCGGTGTATGGAACTTGAATACCGACACCTACTTGGGTTACAACAACTACGTGAGCTATCTGAGTCTCGACAAGCAGTCTGATTCCCAGAAGAATACCACCCGCAGTACTACTTGGAGAGAGCGCCTCTCTTTCAGCTATCGCAACAACTGGCTGGAGCTTTCGCTCGATGGAACATTGAATTATAACCATGCTACAAACAAGTTGCAGCCTAACAGCAACCTCAATACCTGGCAGTTCTCTTATGGTCCTAGCATGACGCTTACAGCGCCTTGGGGTACCAGTCTGAACTCAAGCCTCTCTATCAGCAGCCGTCGCGGTTATAGCGACAGCAGCATGAATACGGATGAGTTTGTATGGAATGCGCAGCTCTCTCAGGGTTTCCTGAAGGGCAAGCCTCTTACCATCATGCTGCAGTTCTACGATATTCTCCGCCAGCAGAGCACCTTCTCTCGTGCCATTTCTGCTACATCCCGCACGGATACGGAGTATAATGCCATCAACAGCTATGCGATGCTGCACGTGATTTACCGCCTGAATCTCTTCGGAGGCAAGGATGCCCGTAGGGGTGGACCTGAAGGTCCTGGCGGTCCTGGTGGTCCTGGTGGCCGTCCAAACTTCCATGGCCGTCCTTTCAATGGCGGTTTTGGCGGTGGTCGTCCAGGCGGCAGAATGTTCTAGAAAAGAAAATGAAGTAAGCTTCATTTTAAACGATAGTAAGTCTCACTTCATGTTTACGTGAGGCTTATTTCAAACAGATATGACGAGAAAAAAAGAAATCCCCGCTCTTCGTAATGAAGAACGGGGATTGTTATTTTTGTCTTGTCAAGAGTTCTCGATTAGAGAGCGAACTTGTAACCTACAGTAATCTGGATTACGTTGTTGTAATGATCCCAGTTGTCTGCAACCTTAGTTACACCGATGTTGTAACGAGCATCGAATACGATGTTCTGGTACTCGTAAGAAAGACCGACAGGGATAGAAAGGTCGAATGTCTTAACGTCTTCTGCATCATCCTTGTTTACCAAGAAACCTGGCTGCAAACCTGCCTTGAGAGCCAAACCAGCTACTGGGTAGTAGTTCAAAGTGATAGGCACATTGATATAGCCTGGATTCCACTTGCCACCTTCAAAAGTCATACCGGCAACTTTTACATCCTTAGCCTTGAAGCCCTGTACAGAGTAGAGAGCACCTACTGCAACGCCTAAATTATCTGTAGCCTGATACTGCAACTCAGCACCAGCAGCGAAACCTGCTTTCCAATCGTTGTCACCGATTGTAGAAACGTTCAAACCAACCTTAGGCTGAATAGTTGTTGTACCTGCAGCCTGCTGTGCGAAAGCACCTACTGAAGACAGCACCATAGCTGCCATAACGAATAATTTTTTCATAATCTCTAATATTTTAAATTAACCTTAATTCCGCAACACTTTGATTTAACTTTATTTATAAGTTCCTGAGCAA
>OGOV01002601.1_pt1 | contig 13347 bp, 9 predicted proteins | sample 1552711 | NCBI WGS metagenome assembly OGOV01 (sample SAMEA2580216, study PRJEB22360) | human gut metagenome | biome: human gut; feature: human-associated habitat; material: faeces | place: Denmark | collected 2008/2010 | reverse complement strand
TAGATAGCTGGGGTGTAAATCGCAGGCCAAGGCGGCGGGCGCCAAGTCAAAGAGATCTTCCAAGCGCGTGCGCGCGGCGTTCCAGGCATCGAAGGTCCCGCCGTTTTCAACATCGCCGATATGCTGCGACACAAAACAGGTTGCCTCGCCGTTCGTCCCTTCACGCGTGAGCGCAATCGTGGCCTTTTGTTGTGGCCCGCAGGCGAGCACGCAGGACGGAGCGCCGTCGAGCGCCGGCAACGGCAGCGGCTGGGGTGCATATCCGCGAGCGCGGCGCACGGGCATAACGGCGCCGTCGACCACGCGCACCACGGAATCGTCATAGCGCGAGAGAATCGCGCGGTCGTTACCGAGCAACGCGTCGGCGATGCCGGCGGCAACGAGGTGTTCCCAGGCAAGGTCGTCGTCGGTCTCGATGGGTTCTTCGCTCAGGTTTCCGCTGGTCATGACGAGCGCGTGCATACCGCAGGCTTCTGCCGCGGCAAGCAACAGATGTTGAAGCGGCGTATAGGGGAGCATGACGCCGAGCTCGGGAAGGTCGTGCGCGACGGACGGCGCGAGCGCGGGGGCGTCGGGGGAGCCGCCGCTCTCGCAAACAGCATGTCGGCGCAGCAGCACAATGGGGCGAATGCTGCCGGACAGCAAGCCGCGCTCAACGTCGTTGACATGGCACAGGCGCTCAACGTCGGCAAGGTCGCGCACCATAACGGCAAGCGGCTTGTTGCTGCGGCGTTTGCGGCGGCGAAGCTCGGCTACCGCCTGCTCGTTGGAGGCGTCGCATGCCAAGTGGAATCCGCCCAGGCCCTTGATGGCGACGATGCCACCGCTGGCCAGCAGCTTAACGCAGCGCTCGATAATGGCGTCGCTGGCCTCGCGTGTGGTGCCGACGGCCGGTGTCGCGGACGAATTCCCGCACGCATCGCCGTTCACAGCCTCGCGCCACATGATATGCGGCCCGCAACCAAAGCAGGCATCGGGCTGTGCGTGAAAGCGACGGTCGAGCGGGTCGGCATACTCTGCGGCGCAGGCGGGACACATGGGGAAACGGTCCATCGAGGTAGCCGCTCGGTCATACGGCAGCGATCGGATGATGGTAAAGCGTGGGCCGCAGTTAGTGCAGTTGATAAAGGGGTAGTGATAGCGTCGGTCGGCGGGATCGAACAATTCGCGCAGGCAATCGTCACAGGTAGCGATATCGGGCGAGACAAGTGTGGTGTGCGCGGTCTGGTCCTGCGATGCTACGATGCGAAAGCCCTGTTCATTGGCGGCATCCCAACCGTTGGCTGCCAGGTCCACAACCTCGACATACTCTACGCGGGCTGCCGCAGGCGCATGCTCAGAAAGCGCGGCAACAAAAGCATCGAGCGCATCGGCCGGAGCGTGCGCCTCGATATGCACGCCGTCGCCCGCATTGAGCACCCATCCGCAAATGCCATGCGTCATGGCCTCGCGATACACAAACGGTCGCATGCCAACGCCCTGCACAATGCCCGTCACATGAATATGCACATGCCGCATGCGACACCCCTCATCAAAACCGACCAAAAAGGGACAGATTTATTTTGGTAGGTAAAACTTCTAAACCTGCCAAAACAAACCTGTCCCTATTTGGCAGGTGCGCTGCGGGAAATCCCGTTACAGCCCCAGGCTCTGCTTGGTGGCGGCGCACGTGAGCTCGCCGTGCTTAACGCCGCGCAGGCCCAGCAGGCGGTCGGCTAGTTCGTAGACGCGCTCGCCGCGACCCTTGAGCGCCAGAATCTCCAAGCAGTTGTGGTGATCCAGATGCACGTGCATGGTCGATACGATCTCGTTGGTGTAGTCGTGCTGCACCTCGTCCAGACGGCGCGTCAGATCGCCGGTGTGATGGTCGTAGATCATGGTGAGCGACCCGATAACATGCTCATCGGGCGTGCGCATCTGCTCTTTGGCGATCGAGGCGCGAATCAGGTCGCGCACGGCCTCGGAGCGGTTGTCCCCGGCGCCGCGGCGCGCGATCTGCTCGTCAAAACGGCGCAGCAGGTCGTCGGGCGCGGTAACCGAAAAACGGACCAGCTCGGAGCCGGAACCACTACAGTGGCAGCCCGCGTCACCGTCCGCTCCGTGCGGATGCTCGTGCTCGTACCCGCAGCTGTGCTCGTGTTCGGCCACCTTACACCAGCTTCACGGAGCCGACGGAGTTGTGGTCGGCCTCGATGGCTTCCTCGTAGCCCTCGAGCGCGTCATGCGCCTCGTGCAGCGCGGCCATGGCGGCCTCGAGCTTGGCGCCGATGCGCTCCATGTCAAAATTCTCGGTCGCATGCAGCAGCTGATGGCTCCACTCGTGAGCGAGCTCGATGGTGTCGTCGACCTGCTTGACGCTCATGGCAAGCTGGCTCATGTTCATTCCAACATCATGCATGGGAAATCTCCTTTTGTATGGGGCAGTTCAGTGGTTCAGATTTTACTACGCCCGCTCTGCGCGCAGCTGCATAAGAAAACGGGTACGAGTCTGTGCGACCCGCACCCGTTCACTGGGGGCTGTTTGTGACTACCATACTATCCGTGGTTGCACTCGGTGCATCCAGAAGTCCGGCGAGCGGCGTAAAAGCGCTCATGGACGGCAGGCAGACGGCAACATGTAACAAGCGTATTACAGATGCTTCTCCAGCAGCGCCTGCAGCCTCGCCTTGGGCAGAGCGCCAACCGAGCGGTCAATCTCCTCGCCGTTCTTAAACACAATCAGCGTGGGGATGCTCATGACGCCATACTTCATGGCCAGGTCCTGGTTGTCGTCGACGTTGCATTTGGCAACGGCAAGCTTGCCCGCCAGCTCATCGGCAACCTCGTCAACGATGGGCGAGAGGGATCGACAGGGCCCGCACCACGGTGCCCAAAAATCGACCAGCACGGGCAGGCTGTCGTTAACGATGGAATCGAAGCTCTCGGGGGTAATCTGATTAATGTCAGCCATGGTGACCTCCATAATGCGACGCGGCTCGGCCGCGTAAAACTCAGTACGACCGTGCTTATACCCAGCCGCCCGCAAAGCAACCACTCGCGGGCAGCTCTTTTATATAATGGTGGGCACGCAAACGATTGGAGAGCGCATGCCCACGTCACAAAGCCAGAAAAAAGAAGCCATCGCCCAGGCGACCGAGCAGGAGCTCGCATCGCTCGCGGGCCGTGGCGTGCGTATCGCGGGCAACGCGTGCTCGCCGATCGTGCTGGTCAAAGGCGATTTGGACGAGGCCGAGCGTTCGGGTGGCGAGCTTGCCGCCGGCCCGGATGGCGCGGCGTTGCGCAAGGCGCTTGGGGCCATCGGCTACGCGCCCGAGGATTTTTGCGTGCTGGCAAGCGTCGCCGGCGTGGGTGACGGAGCGGTCGCGGTGGGCGAGACTCTGCCGTGCGAGCTGTTCCGTGAGGCGCTTGAGGCCTTGGACCCCGAGGCGGTGCTACTGCTCGACAACAACGCGGCTGACGCCATGCGCGAGACCTACGCCGATATGCTCGTGGCGATCGATGACTTCGACACCGCCATGCTCAAGCCCGGCTTGGTCGCCCATGTGCAGGGTCGCCGCGTGCTCGCGCTCGACGGTTTTGAGGCGGCGCTCACTGACAAAGCCGCCAAGCAGCGCATGTGGGCATACATCAAGCAGCTGACCCCGGCGGCCGCCCCGCCCGCAGGGGTGCCGTCCTCGGCGAAGGCCATCTCGTAGACAAAGCCGTCCTCATGCTCCGTGCGGAAAGGCGGCCCTGACGGGTCGAGCGCGGCGCCGGCTTATCGCGTCCCTACATCACAGCGCGCAGCTCAAACCGATCGCCGTTAATGCGGAACTGACAGTTGCCGTTCATGCGCTCCACGGCAAGTTTGATGCTCCTGGTGCCAAAGCCGTGGCCCGCATGCCGGGTCACGGGCATGCCGTCGACCATGCGCGGCGCGCGGTCAAACGTATTGGAAACTAACAGCAGCAGCTGGCCGTCCTCTAATCGCAGGTCAAAGTCGACGAATCGCTTTCCTTGGGGTGCGGCGCTTGCGGCGGTGATAGCGTTTTCCAAGGCATTTGAGAGCACGCTAAACAGGTCGGCGTCACCTACGTGGATGGTTTCGGGTACGGCGGCGCGCAGGTTGGCGGTAATGCCGTTTCTATTGATATCCGAGTTAAATGACGAAAGCGCGATGTTTACGGTCTCGTTGGCGCAGAAGCGGCGTACGGCGGTGCGGTCGCCGGCTTCGCAGAGTTCATCGATGCGTTTGAGCGCCTCGTCGGTGTGGCCCTCCTCAATTAAAGCGGCCAGGCCGCGTAGGAAGTGGCGCATATCGTGGCGAAGAATCGACAGCTCGCGCCCAGATTGACGCCAAGCCTCGAGCTCTTTGATGGCGGCGCTGTCGCGGGTTTCGAGCATCCAGCGCTCTCGCTCGGCGGTTTCCTTTTCTTCGTATTCGCGCAGGTAAACGGCAAGAAACATAAGATAGAAGGCACAGAGCGCAAATGCCAAAAACTCAACCGTTACCACCGAGCCCGAGTGGAACAGCGTGGTGTAGACGTTGGTGGCATAGTCAAAGACGTAATAGACGAGCGGCAGGATTAAAAGGATGCCCAGCTCGGTGGTGCTTTTAATCGCCAAGCGCGGACCGATGTCGCCGGCCCAATGCAACAGGACGGCAAAGACGGCGAGTGTGGTCGCGATGCGCGCCAGATAGTACGCGATCTGAGAATCGGTTGCGGCAAATGCGACGATGCCCATCCAATTGCTGAACTGGCAGCTCAGATAGGCACTCGTAATGCCGAGCACGGCAAGCAGCGGGCTCAGGCGGTAGCGCGCGCACAAATAGATGACGAGCGGCAGATGCACGACGAGCGGATATACCTGGCGGGCGAAAAGCTCGCCGCCGACGGCATTGGCGAGGCCAAATGCGCATCCAGTTACGGCACCGACCAGCACCAGTTCAAGCGCATGACGCCGGTTGATCTCGATACCGCACAGCGCCGCCGAGGCAAAGACGCCAAAGAGCAGCGTCGTGGCGTGGTGGATTGCCCAAAGGACCATTTCGACCGAGGAGACCATCAGTGTCTCCCACCCTCAAAGCGCACCGCAAAGTAGGCGTCTTGGAATCCCTGCTTGCAACTGCGCGAAAGCGGGATGCACGCGCCCGAGCGCATGACGATGTCCGTGCGGTCAAAGTGATCGATATTGCGCAGGTTGACCTGGTAGCTGCGGTGGCATTTAAAGAAGACCGCGTTTTGCTCCAAGCGGTCCTCGACGCTGCGGAACGACTCAAGCGCCTCAATGTCGCGCCCGTCGCGCAGGTGGAAGACCACGTGCTTGTTGCGCGCCTCGGCATATTCGATGTCGGACAGGCGCAGGGCGTGGTAGCCAAAGGACGTTTTGATGACGAGTTCGTTGGTCGCTGCCGGACGCATGCTCGAAAGCTCGTCGAGCAGTTGCGCCAGGCGCTCGTAGGCCACGGGCTTGAGCAGATAATCGAAGGCGCGGACCTCGTAGGACTCCAGTGCAAACTCGGGCGATGAGGTGAGAAACACCAGACGCACGGCGGTGTCGGCCTGGCGTAATTCGCGCGCGGTGTCCATGCCGTTGACGAGCGGCATGATCATATCGAGCAAGATGATGTCGGCGCGCGATGCGGCATGGCGGGCCAGCAGGTCCTCGCCGCGCGTGACGAGCGCAACATCGACCGCCGTGCCCGTCTCGCTCGACCAACGGTCGATCATCCGGTGCAGTCTATCTAGAAAAGCGACGTCGTCGTCGCAGGCAATAATCTTGAGCATTCTGAGCCCCCTTAGTAGTTCGATTTTGCCACATTGGGTGCGCACTGCTTGCGGGGGTGCGCCCGTTCGTGCCTCACGGTGCGCAACTCGCGCCGAGCGGTATTGCGGTGACGAAAGATGCCTCCTGCGCCATCGAGAGCTCGGCTATCCTCAGCTTGCCAGTTCGAATATGGACCTGCCACATGATCGAATCTTTATTTCAACTTTACACATAGGTTTACAGCTGTCTTGTCAGCTGTAAACCTAGGTGTCATACTAAAGCCCCAAGATTCGCCAAAAGAGAGGGGCCTTGATGGCACAGAGCGCGAACATGGATGCGTCGGAGCTTGCACGCGATATCGCGGCCGGCCTAGCATCGGCAACGACGGCAACGGAGCGCGCGGCACTGGTGCCCGCAGAGCTCGTCGAGGCCATTCAGCAACTAAAAACCCAACGTGACGCGGTGGTCCTGGCGCACTACTATGTGGCGCCCGAGGTCCAAGCCGTGGCTGATTACGTCGGCGACAGCTTCTACCTAGCAAAGCTTGCCAAGAGCCTGCCGCAGCAGACCATCGTGCTGTGCGGCGTGGAGTTTATGGGCGAGAGCGCCAAGCTGCTCAACCCCACCAAGACCGTGCTGCTGCCCGAGCCGGGCGCGGACTGCCCCATGGCGCACATGGTCAAGCGCGAGACGGTCGACGCGGCGCGCGCCGAGTACGGCGACGACCTGGCTGTCGTCTGCTACGTCAACTCCACGGTCGAGATCAAGAGCTGGAGCGACGTGTGTGTCACCAGCTCCAACGCCGTTAAGATCGTGTCCGAGCTGCCGCAGCAGCATATCCTGTTCATTCCCGACCAAAACCTGGGCCGCTTCGTAGCCGAGCAGGTGCCGCAAAAGCACGTCATCCTCAACAACGGCTACTGCCCGCGCCATCACATCATCACCGTCGAGCAGATCGTCGACGCGACGGAGGCCCACCCCGACGCGCTCGTGCTGGCGCATCCCGAGTGCAAGGCCGACGTGCTGGCCGAGGCCGACTACATCGGCTCCACCGCCGGCATCATCAAGTATGCCGAGGAGTCGGACGCGAGCGAGTTCATTATCGTGACGGTCCGCGGCGTGCTCTACGAGCTCGAGCGCCGCTGCCAGGGCACTGGCAAGAAGTTCTACTTTCCCGCGGTGCAGCCCACCTGCGTCAACATGGATCTCATCACGCTCGAAAAGCTCGTGCACTGCCTGGAGACAGGCGAGGGCGAGGTGCAGATCGGCGTGTCGGACGAGGCTGCCGACCAGGCCAAGCTCACGCTCGACCGTATGCTCGAGTACGCAGCGCGCTAGAACAATGTGACATGAGGGGCAGTCCCTTATGCCACATTACAAGGGAGAGGATTCCTGTGGAAACCAAGCAATACCCCGATATGGAGTGCGACGTCGTCATTGCCGGCTGCGGCGTGGCGGGCCTGTACGCGGCCCTCAATCTGCCGACGAGCACGCGCGTGATCATGCTTTCCAAGGGCGCGGTCGACGAGTGCGATTCGATGCTCGCGCAGGGCGGCATCTGCGTGCTGCCCGAGGGCTCGGACTACGATGCCTTCTTTGAGGACACCATGCACGCCGGCCACTACGAGAACCGCCGCGAGAGCGTCGACATCATGATCCGCTCGAGCCGCTCGGTCATCAACGACCTGCTGGCCATGGGCGTGGACTTTGAGCGCAAGGCCGACGGTAGCCTCGACTTTACCCGCGAGGGCGCGCACAGCCGTCCGCGAATTGCCTTCCATGCCGACATTACGGGCAAGGAGATCACGACCAAGCTGCTCCAGGCCGTTCGCAAGCTGGATAACGTGCAGATTTTGGAGCACGTGGCCATGACCGACATTCTAACGGGCGAGCGTGACGGCGCCACGGTGTGCACCGGCGTCGTCGCCGTTCCCGTGGACGAGGACAACTCGCTTCGTCCCGCCGACGAGCTGGCAAATGTCGCCGAGGGCGTGCATGCCGGCGAGCTGTTTAAGATCCATGCCCGCCACACGCTGTGGGCAACGGGCGGCATCGGCGGCGTATACGACCATTCGACCAACTACCCGCAGCTCACGGGCGATGCCTGCTACATCGCTCAGGAGCATGGCATTAAGATGGAGCACCTGGACTATGTGCAGATTCACCCCACGGGTCTGTTCTCGCCGCAGCCGGGCCGCACCTTCCTGATCAGCGAGAGCTGCCGCGGCGAGGGCGCGATTCTGCTCAACGCTGCCGGCGAGCGCTTTACCGACGAGCTGCAGCCGCGCGACGTAGTCGCCGCCGCTATTCGCGAGCAGATGAAGCAGGACGGCACCGAGCACGAGTGGCTGAGCTTTGCCCCCGTCGAGCGCGACGTGGTGACCGGGCATTTCGCCAACATCCGCGCGCGCTGCCTTGAGGACGGTCGCGACATCCTGGATGAGCCCATTCCCGTTACGCCCACGCAGCACTACTTTATGGGCGGCGTGTGGGTCGACAAGGATGGCCGCACCTCGATGCCCGAGCTCTATGCCGCGGGCGAGACGGCTTGCAACGGCGTTCACGGCAAGAACCGCCTAGCTTCCAACAGCCTGCTCGAGTCCCTAGTCTGGGGTCGTCGCGCTGCTTGGCGTATGCGCACCGGCGAGTCGCTGGCCGTGGAGCAGGCGGGCGAGCCCGCGCTCGATGGCCGTCATCGCGCCCTGAGCGCCGACACCCTGGCAATCGATGATTTGGCCCGTGCCGCCAGCACGCAGGCCGTGGAGGAGTAGACCATGAATCCCATTACCATGAAACTCGTCGTCGATGATCTGATTCTGCAGGCTCTGCGCGAGGACATTACCTTTGAGGACGTGAGCACGGCGAGCGTGTGCCCCACGGCGCGCCCCGCCACGGTGGAGCTTATCGCCAAAGCCGATGGCATCATCGCCGGCTTGGATGTGTTTGCTCGCACCTTTGAGCTGCTGGATCCGCAGAGCTCGGTGCTGTTTGATGTTGCCGACGGTGACGAGGTGCATGCCGGCGACCACGTGGGTCAGGTGCGCGGCGATGCGCGCGTGCTGCTTTCGGGCGAGCGCGTGGCACTCAACTACCTGCAGCGCATGAGCGGCATCGCTACTTACACGCATCGGATGGCGGCTGCGCTCGAGGGCACCAAGACCGTGCTTGTCGACACGCGCAAGACCACACCGGGCATGCGTGTGTTTGAAAAGGCGGCAGTCGAGATCGGCGGTGGCAGCAACCACCGCTATAACCTGTCGACGGCTGTCATGCTCAAGGACAACCACATCGACGCCGCCGGTGGCGTGGCACGCGCGATCGAGATGGCGCGCGCTCATGCGTCGTTTACCACGACGGTCGAGATCGAGTGCGAGAACCTGGACATGGTGCGCGAGGCCGTGGAGGCCGGTGCCGACATTATCATGCTCGACAACATGACACCGGAAGTGATGAAACAGGCTGTGGAACTGATCGATGGAAGAGCACAGACGGAATGCTCCGGAAACATTACAAAAGAAAATATTGCACGCATCCGTGAAATCGGAGTTGATTTCGTATCCAGCGCGCACGTTGACGCACTCTGCGCCGATTCTCGACCTCTCGCTTAAGCACCTGCGTCTGCTGGACGGTAAATAATGGACGCCCGCGAGCGTCGCCGTGCCATCATGGGCGTGCTCGAGGGAGCCAAGGGCCCCGTCTCCGGCAGCGCACTTGCTCGTGAGGTGGGTGTGAGCCGCCAGATTGTCGTGCAAGACATCGCCTTGCTGCGCGCCGATGGGCACGATATCGTGGCGACCAATCGCGGCTACGTGCTGCAGGAAGCCGCGAGTAGCCCCGCCGTGCCCACACGTCTTGTTAAGGTTCGCCACAGCGTGGAGCAGGCGGGCGATGAGCTTACGAGTATCGTCGACGCCGGAGGCGCCGTGCTCAACGTGATCGTCAATCACCGCGTGTACGGTAAGATCACGGCCGACCTGGACATCCGCAATCGTCGCGATGTTGAGCGCTACCTGCACGATATCGAGAGCGGCAAGAGTTTCCCGCTACTAACGGTGACGAGCGGCTATCACTTCCATCGCATCGCGGCGGAGGACGAGCAAACCCTCGACGAGATCGAGGCGATGCTCAAGGAGAAGGGCTACCTAGCAGACCTGATGCCTTACGAGGACGATCTATCGTAGCCGACGCTGCAAACGCCCCTAAGCGGCAATCTGCAGCGGTGCCAAATTAGTTATCCGCACAAAAAAGGAGGCCTCCGCGGCGATGCGGAGGCCTCCTTTTTGTGCACGGTGTACTTTTGAGTGTGCAAGTGGGGGAGTTGTTACTCCTCAACGATCTCGGTGATCGCGCCAGCGGGGCAAGCGTCCTGGCAAGCGCCACAGGCGACGCAGGAATCCTCGTCAGCGACGGTAGCGACGTCCTGGAGCTCCAGAACGCCAGCGGGGCAGGAGTCGACGCAAACGCCACAAGCGATGCACTCGTCGGCATCAATTACGGGATGAGCCATGGTAGTTTCCTCTCTGTTGACCGACGCTACAGGCGATGCGCGCCGGTTTGATTCGGGCAAAAACATACCACGGGAGCGACCGTTTGCAATACCCTCTGGCCGGCATCTTCATACCGTTCGCCGAGTATGCCAAGGTTTACTAAAAAACGCGCAGGTGGGGCCGTTGAGCTGCGCAAATGTTAGCTAAAGGTGACTTGAAATATTGAGCTATTGAGCGCGCCTGCGGAAAGGGCATCCCGTTATTTGACCGAAAACCGGGTCGCAGTTTCCGGTTGGGCCCGCTAGTGGAAACTGCGACCCGGTATCAGCTCTCAAAACGGGATACGGTTTCCGGTTGAGTCTTCAGACGGAAACTGCGACCCAGAATCCACGCTCAAACCGGGACGAGCTTTCCACAAGGCAGCCCCAGGCGCCCCCGGACCCAAACCTCAGCCATCTCTACATAGATCTCGATAGATTTGCCGAGAACTCAATCAGCGCATCTACCTGCGCATTTGCGAACCTAAACTCTCGGCAATAAGAAATCTTATATGAATTGACTTAGATTTTGTATATTCCGGCCCATAAGGGGATACACTACATCCTGAAAGACAAGCCGAAACACCGCTCGGCAGACCGCCGAGTCGGTGCAAACGCACAAGAGAGAGGGAATTTCTAATGGGCAAGATTCTTGGTATCGACCTTGGTACTACTAACTCCGCTATGGCCGTCCTCGAGGGCGGTTCTCCGACCATTATCGTGAACGCCGAGGGCGACCGCACCACCCCGTCCGTTGTTGGCTTCCGTGCTGACGGCGACCGCGTCGTGGGTAAGGCCGCTAAGAACCAGGCTGTCACCAACCCCAAGAACACCGTGTTTTCCATCAAGCGCTTCATGGGCCGCAAGTACTCCGAGTGCACCTCCGAGATCAAGACCGTGCCGTACGAGGTCAAGGAGGGCCAGGGTGGCCGTGCCGTCGTCGACATCGAGGGCAAGGACTACACCGCCGAGCAGGTGAGCGCCATGACGCTCGCAAAGATGAAGGCCGACGCCGAGAAGTATCTGGGCGAGACCGTCACCGATGCCGTCATCACCGTCCCGGCCTACTTCAACGACGCCCAGCGTCAGGCCACCAAGGACGCCGGTAAGATCGCCGGCCTCAACGTCAAGCGTATCGTCAACGAGCCGACCGCTGCTGCTCTGGCCTATGGCCTGGACAAGCAGGGCACCGACCAGCGCATCCTGGTCTTCGACCTGGGCGGCGGTACCTTCGACGTCTCCATCCTCGACCTCGCCGACGGCGTGTTTGAGGTTCTGTCCACCTCGGGCGACAACCACCTGGGCGGCGATGACTGGGATCAGCGCGTCATCGATTGGATGGCCGATAAGTTCCAGCAGGAGAACGGTGTCGACCTGCGTCAGGACCCCATGGCCCTGCAGCGTCTGAAGGAGGCCGCCGAGAACGCCAAGAAGGAGCTCTCCGCCGCCCAGCAGACCACCATCAACCTGCCGTTCATTACCATGAACCAGTCCGGCCCGCTGCACCTCAACTACACGCTGACCCGCGCCGAGTTCGAGAAGATCACCCGCGACCTGCTCGAGCGCTGCAAGCAGCCTGTCACCAACGCCCTGCGCGACGCTAAGCTCAAGCTCTCCGATCTGACCGAGGTCATCCTCGTCGGCGGCTCCACCCGTATGCCCGCCGTCCAGGAGCTCGTCAAGACCATGACCGGCAAGCAGCCCAACATGTCCGTGAACCCCGACGAGGTCGTTGCCGACGGTGCTGCCGTCCAGGGCGGCGTGCTCACCGGCGACGTCGAGGGCATCCTGCTGCTCGACGTTACCCCGCTGTCGCTGGGCGTCGAGACCATGGGCGGCATCATGACCAAGATGATCGACCGCAACACCACGATTCCGACCTCCAAGACCGAGGTCTACTCCACCGCTGCCGACAACCAGACCAGCGTCGAGATCAACGTGCTCCAGGGCGAGCGCGAGCTTGCTCGCGATAACAAGTCGCTCGGTAAGTTCCAGCTGACCGGCATCCCGGCTGCCCGCCGCGGCGTGCCGCAGATCGAGGTCACCTTCGACATCGACGCCAACGGCATCGTCAAGGTCTCCGCTAAGGACAAGGGCACCGGCAAGGAGCAGCAGATCACCATCTCCGGCTCCACCGCGCTTTCCGACGACGAAGTCGATCGCATGGTAAAGGACGCCGAGGCTCATGCCGAGGAGGACAAGAAGCAGAAGGACGAGATCGAGGTTCGCAACCAGACCGACAGCCTGTGCTACTCCACCGAGCAGACCCTCAATGAGCTCGGTGACAAGGTTTCCGCCGACGTGAAGTCCAAGGCCGAGGCCGCTATCGCCGACGCCAAGAAGGCGCTCGAGGGCTCTGACGTCGAGGCCATCAAGGCCGCTGGCGAGTCCCTGCAGTCCGTGGCCTACGAGCTGGCTCAGGTTGTCTACGCCGACGCTCAGCAGCAGACCGACGGCGCCGCCGGCGCCCAGCCTGCCGACGATGACGTCGTCGACGCCGACTACGAGGTTGTGGACGACGAGGACAAGTAATCATGTCCGCCCGTAAAGCTCGCACGGAGGCGGCTGCCGCTGGCGCCGCCCCCGTTGACTCTGAGGAGAAGGACGTGAAGATTCCCGTAGAGGCCGTCGACGATACCGAGGCCAACGAGGCCGCGGCCGCCGAGGCTGTCGAGAACCAGGTAGAGGATTCCAACAAGGAGGCGACGATGACCGAGGACGAGATGGTGGAAGCTGCTATCCGCGCCGGTGAGGAAGCCGCCGACAACGACTTTAAGCTCAAGTTCGAGCAGGCCCAAAAGGAGCTCGCCGACGTGCGCAGCGAGCTCGATGCTGCGGCAGAGGCCCAGAAGGCCGCCGAGGACAAGGCAAAGGACGCCACGGAGCGTACCGCCCGTCTGCAGGCCGACTGGGAGAACTTCCGTCGCCGCACCGCCAATGAGCGTATCGCCGAGCGCGAGCGCGCCGAGCAGCGCGTCCATCACCGCGTGGGTGAGGACATCCGCATCCGAATGCCCCGCGAGTCCCGTCCTGTGCGGGATATCCACGCCGCCGATGATGCACCTGCGCCCCTG
>OGOV01002560.1_pt1 | contig 13480 bp, 6 predicted proteins | sample 1552711 | NCBI WGS metagenome assembly OGOV01 (sample SAMEA2580216, study PRJEB22360) | human gut metagenome | biome: human gut; feature: human-associated habitat; material: faeces | place: Denmark | collected 2008/2010 | reverse complement strand
TGTTGACCTCCAACCAGCCCACCTGCTCCTGCGTGAACCAGCCGTAGCCGTCGATAGACGGGATTGTTGAATAATCGTGCGAATCGAGGCAGTAGAGCAACGCCGCAGGTTGCGTCGTCCCGGCGATCTCCAGCACCACGTCGGCCAGTTCGCCCCCGGCGCCGAGCGTATTGAGCGTGCCGGCATACGAGGTGACGATGCGGCCGATCTCCGCGCGTGTGAGATCCTGCTCGGCGTCGTGGTTCCCCAGCACCACGCAAAACGGCAGGTTGCGTTCCGCGACGGGCTCCAACACGCGGTGCCACGCTTCGGCTGCGGGCTTGCCCGTCACCACGTCGCCCGTGAAGACCACCAGGTCGGGATGCTCCGCATCGAGGATGTAGCGCATCTGAGCGATAGTTTTTTCCGCCTGCGCCCGGCGGTAAGGCGTACCGAGGTCGAGATGCACGTCGGTGAACTGTGCGATCCGGAATTTGCCGTCCCGGCCGAAATGCAGGGCGGGCGCCTGTGCCTGTGCCGAACACCACAAGGCGACGGCACACATAAGAGTCGTTATCTTTTTCATAGGTAGGTTAGGTTCCTTAATTCAGTTTCACACTGCCGCTCTTCTCCACGCGGACGGTGCGGCTCTGCCCGTCGCCCCACGTCACCGTCAGGTCGAACGGCACGTTGGTCGTAACGCTCACCGCAGGCACGTCCCCGGCTGAATTGCGGCCTTTGACCTTCAGCCCCACGACACCCTCGGGGCCATAGGGATAGCGGTCGATGCCGTGGGCCTCGGTATGGTTGATGTCCCACACGATACGCCCCTCGGAATAGTCGGATTTGATGCCGAGGATATACTCGATGAACACCGCGATCGGCGGCAGCCCCGCCCAGCCCACGAAGTCCTTGCGGGCCATGAACCCGGGTTCGATCTTCTCCGGGGCATAGTACTCCCAGAAAGTCCCGGTATTCTTCCACACTTCGAATACGGCGTTGAAATGGTTTTCGGCCACCTCCAGCGCAAGGTCGTGGTAGCCCTTGCGGTAGAGGCCGTCGATAACCATGTAATTGGCACCCGGCCATACGCCGCCCTGCCAGTAACGGCCCGTCGGGTTGTATTTCGGGTGGTCGGCCGAGAGCGACGGCACGCGGTGCGGACGGTCGAATTCGGCCGTGTCCGCCAGGTGCGCAACCATGCGATCCATCCGCCCCTTGTCCAGCGCGTCGGCTTGCAGGGCCCAGAAGGCGCCGATCCCCTTGGTCGTGCAGAGCGACCCGTCGCCGTAGCGGTCGTAGAGGAAACCCGTCGCGTCGTCCCACAGGTGTTCGTTGACATAGGCGCGCAGCCGTTTCATCTCGTCCTCCATGTCCTCGATCTCCTGCCAGCGTTCGATGTGGAAACCGATGTTGAGCAGCGATTCGTCGACCAGCATCTGCTGCAGGTTGGTGTCGAGCCAGACCATGTGGCCGTGCGAGAAGATCGGGTTGTATTCGGGCTTCACGCGGGGCATGTTGTCCATGCCCGTCCCCCATCCGCTCGACCAGTAGGTGCCGTCGGGCCACGTGCGGTTGAGCCGCCACCACTTGGCATAGGCGCACAGGGCGGGGAAAACCTTGTGCAGGCGGTCGATGTCGCCGAACTGGCGGTAATACATCAGTTCGACCCACGGCAGCAGGTTGGGCCCCGTCGAGGTGGGATCGTAGCGCTCGAAGCAGTCGGAGCCGTCGGCACGGATCTCGCGGCAGATGAACCCGTCGGGATGCTGCTTGGCGTAGAAGTTGTCCAGCGTGCGCTGGAACGGGAAAAAGCGGTAACCGTAGCGGGCGAACATCATCATGAACGAAGCGTCCCACATGAAGATATTGCCGTTGTAGGCAATATCGAGGTAAGGCGACACGAACCCCGAGTCCTCCTGCGGCTGGCGGATGTTGCCCACGGCGATCTGCCAGGCGTGCCAGTACATCTCGACCTCCTTTTCATGCCCTTCCCACACGGGCGAGGGCAGGATCTTGCGCGCCTCGGCGAACGTCCGGGGTTTGATGTGTTCGGGTTTGGCCGTGCGGAACTCGTTCTCGGCCACGAATACCTCCTTTACATAGGTGTTTTTGTAGGGCAGCTTGTAGGGCCCCGATTTGAGGTCTTGCGCCCCTGCCGTGCCCGCTGCGAAGACCAGCGACATGAATGCCGCGATTTGTTTGCGTAGCGTCATAGTATGCGGTTATTTTATCAGTGATTTTATCCTGCGTGCAATCTCGGTATTCATGTAGGTGCCGCAGAACTTGTCGGCGCCCGGGCCGTAGGCGAATACCGGAAGCATGGCGGGCGTATGGTCGTCGGAAACATAGACGCCCGTCACACGCCCCGTATGCTCGTCGCCGTCGACCACCACCAGGCCGCCGGTTTCATGGTCGGCCGTGACGATGACGAGCGTCTCGCCGTTCGTGTCGGCGAATTTCAGCGCCTCGGCAACGGCCAGGTCGAAGCTCAACATTTCGATAATAGAACCGGGCAGGCAGCGCGAATGCCCCGCATAGTCGATCTTGGCGCCCTCGACCATCAGGAAAAACCCGTCGCCGCCGCGTTCCTGCAATTTGGCGATCGAAGCGCGCGTGGCATCGGCCAGCAGTGTCAGGTTGGCCTCCTCGGCCGCATCGTCCATCGCCTCGTCGATGCAGATGACCTTGCCCTTCGCGGCATCGATCCCATCGACCGAACGCACGAAATCGTATTGTTTCTCCAGTTCCCCGACCAGGTCGATCCCGTCCTTGCGGCGTGTAAATTCACGGATGCCGCTGCCGCAGAGCAGGTCGATGCGCCCGTCCATGAGGCAGCGGGTCAGCTCGTCGGCATTGTCGCGCTCGACCGAATGCCCGTAGAAGGCCGTCGGCGTGGCATCGGCAATGTTACCCAGCGTCACGACGCCCACGGGCAGCCCCCTGTCGTGGAAGAAATCGCTCAGCGAGGGATAGGGCACGCCCTCCGGGCTCATCGAGATATGGCGGTTATCGTGGCGTTCGCCCGTGGCCAGGGCGCTGCCGCCGGCAGCCGAGTCGGTCGTGAAGGCATCCAGCGCATTGTTCTGTTGCAGGCCGATATATTTCATCTGCAGGGTCGACAGCCCCTTGTTGGCATAGAAAGCCGCCACGATCTGCGACAGCCCCATGCCGTCGCAGATCAGGTAGATCACGTTGCGAACCCGTCCCCGGCCCCCGTCGTTGCGGTAAGTCGGGGTGTAGACGTCGATGCCCTTGGAGAGTTGCAGTTTGTCGTTCTGGAAGCCCCGGAAATCGCGCGTGGTCTTGTCCAGGCGCTTGGTGCCCGTCACGCCTTCGGCGGCCGTGCGGCGTTCGCCGATCTGGAAATTCTTGTTGCCGAAATCATCGAAGAACGCGGCGCACACCTCGGGGTGGTCGGTATTGAGGTAGTCGATACCCATATCATAAAAGGTATAGTAAACCGTCGTCCCTTCGGGGGCGCCCCAGAAACGCACGGGTTTTCCCCAGGCATGTGCGCGGTCGATGACCGTCTCCAGTTCCGCACGCTCGGCCGGGATGATCGAGCCCTTGCCGTTCCACTGCGAATAGTCGCTGAAATCGGCGCTTATCAGGGCGATGCGCTCCAGTTGCGCGGGCGTATAGTCGGCATCCCACACCCCGTCGAAACGGATATAGGAGGGATATTTGCCGAAATCGGCCGGTGCCGGGACACGCCCCGTGACAACGATCCGCACGGCCTCGGGGTTCACCGCCGGGTCGAACACCTCGGGATAGCGGCCCAGCAATGCCGCAACGGCCTGTAAAGTCGGTTCGGTAGCAGACTTGAGCTCGACCATCAGTTGAAGGTGTTCGCCGGAATCCTTCCATGCCCGCCCGCCGTTACGCCCGAAGAGCGTCACCAGCGGTTCGACGTAGAGCGCCTCGAAGGTCATGCCGGGCGAAAGGTCTTCGACCTCGTGCCCCACGAGCAGCTTGCCGCCGTGCAGGAACACGTCGGCCTCGATGGAATAGACCTGCTGGGCGTACGCCTGCCAGAAGGGGGCACGGCGGCAATAATCGTTGTGCGAATGGATCAGGATGGGGCGCTCGGCCACAGCCGTGGCGCAGGTGCACAGTGCTGCGAACAGCAGCCAGATTTTGAGTATCTTTTTCATTGCGGGATGTTATTTTTCGAATTTGACGATGGCCATCACGGGGGCATGGTCGGAGACATAACCGCCACCGAGCGTATCGGGCAGCACCTCGTAAAGGTCGGCGGCGATGCCGTCGCTCACGAAGATGTAGTCGAGCAACGGGCGTTCGGCCTCGGGTATCTGCCCGAAGTCGGAAAAGCTCCACTCCGTGCCGGATTTACGGGCGGCGACCTGCTTCACGTCATGCAGTACGCCGTCTTTCTGCACGTGCGCCACGACCGACGAGCCGGGCTCGGAATTGAAATCGCCCGTCAGGATCACAGGCCGATCCCCGCGCAGCGCTTCGATGCGCTCCCTGAGCAGGTTCACGCCTTCGTCGCGGGCGACCTGCCCTACATGGTCGAGGTGGGTGTTGACGAAGAGGAACTCCCGGCCCCCTTCCCTGTCATGCAGTACGACCCAGGTTGCCACGCGCTCGCAGGCGCCGTCCCACCCTTTCGAGCCTGCGACGTCGGGGGTTTCGCTCAGCCAGAAAGTCCCGGATTCGAGGGGCGTAAAACGATCCCGCCGGTAAAATACGGCACTGAACTCGCCCGCCTCGGCACCGTCCTCACGGCCGACGCCCACCGCAGCATAGCCGGGCAGCAAACGCTTCAGGTCGCCGAGCTGGTTGGCAAGCAGCTCCTGCGTGCCGAAAACGTCGACGCCGTGCGAAGCGATCACCTCGGCGACCCGCCCGCGGCGGAAACGCCAGTTGTCCGCCCCGTCTTCGGGGTTGTCGTAACGCATGTTGAAGGTCATGACGCTGAGCGTCGTGGCCGAACCGCAGGCAGTGAACGCCGCTGCCGCAAGAAGATAGAACAATCGTTTCATAACTTTATAGTTTAATCAGCGGGACAATCGGGAAATTCAACGTACAAACGCTCCGCGGGGATCTGCTCGAAGAGAGCCGCTCCGGGCGCCCTCCAGCCCCAGGAGAGATCCTGCCCCTCGTAATCCTCGAAATACATGAGCGTATAGGGATGCAGACCCGCTTCGAGCGCCACGCGCCCGGTCGCCATGACCGAAGCGTGCGACCCATCGTTGTCGACCACCTTCCGGTCGCCGATCACGAGCACGCTGCCGTCATCGCTCTTGGTCATGAACTCCCACACGCCCCGTTCGGGAATACGGATCCAGCCGTTGAAAATATATCCGAAATGGTCTTCCTGCGGGGCATCGGCAATCGACGGCTCGGGCATTGTCCCGGACGCCACGAGCTTTCCCCGGCGAATCTCGTCCACATGCGAGAACACGCCTTCGTAACAGGCATAGGCGACACCCGGACGCATGGCCGCGCCCGCTCCGGGCAGTCCCTTGCGGAATACGGCCTTCTCGGCTTGGAGCGTCAGCGTACGGCTCGGTGCGGCTCTGGGTTTGAATCCCCGCGCTTTGAGCGTCAGCGAGCGGTCGACAACGACGGGCCCGGCATAGAGCACCGAGGTTTCGTCCGGCTCCGAGCCGTCGAGCGTATAGCGGATTTCGGCTCCGGCCGTCGTCGTGGCCAGGGCGACGGGCACAGGCTCGGTGAAGAGGCTCACGTTCTGCGTGGTATAGGGAATCGAAACGACCTGGCCGCGCGTAAGCGAATAGGGCTCTGCTGCGGCATCCGTTCCACGGGCGTAATCGGGTTCCGCACGGAGTTCGAAATGCAGTTCCCCACCCTGCATCAGTTGTTCGTAGGTGATGAAATTTTCGGTCACGGGCACTCCGTCGAGCGTCACCGAAGCGATATAGGTATTGCGGCGGGGGTTGTTTGCCGTAACGGTCAGCGTGCGGCCGTTGGCCAGGCGCACGACGGCCTTCGGGAATTGGGGTGCGGTCAGCGCAAACTGGTTCGAGCCGGGGCAGACGGGATAGAAGCCCAGGCTGGAGAAGATGTACCACGCCGACATCTGGCCGCAGTCCTCGTTGCCGATGATCCCCGCGGGCGTCGGGGCGTACATCCCGTGCAGCAGGCTGCGCGTGAGCTCCTGTGTCCGCCACGGCTGCCCGACATAATTGTAGAGGTAGGCCATGTGGTGGCTGGGTTCGTTGCCGTGGGCATACTGCCCCATGAGCCCCGTCACGTCGCTTACGTCGAGCTGCATCTCGTCCGATTCGAGCGTAAAGAGCCGATCCAGTTCACGGACGAATGCCGCGCGGCTGCCGAAAAGCCCGGCGAGCCCGTTCACGTCGTGCGGCACGAAGAAACGGTAGTGCCACGGCGTGGCCTCGGTATAGTCGCGCCCCGTGGCGAACTCTTCGAACGGCTCAGACCAGTTGCCGTCCGTCCCGCGGCCGCGGAAGAAACAGGTCGATCCGTCGAAGACATTGGCGTAGTTGAGCGCCCGCTGCGCATATTCCCGGGCGACGTCGTCCCGGCCCATAGCCCCGGCCATGCGGGAGATCGCCCAGTCGTCGTAGGCATATTCCAGCGTGCAGGAGACCGACTCGCGCTTGATATTGGAAGGTATAAACCCCTGTGCCACATAGTAATCGGAACCTTTCTTATTGATGTTCGACGAGCGGATCATCGCATCGAGCGCCTTTTCGGCATCGTATCCGCGGATACCTTTCAGGTAGGCGTCGGCAATGACCGACGCGGCATGGTAGCCGATCATCGTCCCCGTCTCGCCCGACGCGAGCGGCCAGATCGGAAGCTCGCCCGTTATGTCGTACATGTCGAGCATACTGCGGATCATGTCGTTGACTAACGTCGTATCCACCAGCGTCTGCAACGGGTTCCACGCGCGGAAAGTGTCCCACAGCGAGAATGTCGAATAGTAGGCACCGCCCTGCGGCATACGCGCGATGCGCTGGTCGTGACGGCGGTACTCGCCGTTGACATCGCTCATCAGATTGGGCGTCAGCTTGGTATGGTACTGCGCCGTATAGAAATTGACCATTTCGTCGCGCGAACCGCCCTCGACGACGATGTCGCCCAGCGCTTCGCGCCACAGCGCGGCGGCACGCGCATGCACGGCATCGAAATCCAGCTCCGGCACCTCGGCGACGCTGTTGAGACGGGCATTCTCAGCGCTGACCGACGACAACCCGACGGCTATCGTAAGCGTTTCGGTGTCCGGCGCAAAGGTCAGCACGGCCTGTTTGTCGCCCAGCAGCCGCACGTCGGCGAAAGGCTCCGAAAAACGGGCGGAGAAAAAGACATACTGGTCGGGCACCCACCCCTGCGTGCGGCGCATCCCGGCGATCTCATCGGGCGCCGTCGTCCGCAATTCGCGCATGTCGACCTGCTCCTCGGCGATCGTGTGCATCAGGTCGACGACCACCTGCCGCGGCCCCTTGCCCGTAAAGGTATAGCGATGCACGCCCGTACGGGGCGCCGCCGTAAGCTCCACCCGGATATTTTCACCGGGTAACTCCACGGCATAATAGCCGCAGGAGGCCTTCTCGTCCCCGTGCGAAAAGAAATAGGGCTGCAGGACGCAGGCGCCGTCGTGCAACACGATTTCGCGCGTGGTGGGATGGAACAGGATGTCGGCCAGGTCGGCACACCCCGTACCGCTGAGGTGCGTATGCGAAAAACCGTCGATGGTCGTATCGTCGTAATGGTATCCGGCGCAGGCGTCCCAGTCCCCGGCACGCGTGTCGGGGCTGAGCTGCACCATGCCGAACGGCGTCGTTGCGCCCGGGTAGGTATGCCCGTGGTAGCCCGTGCCGATGAACGGGTCTACATAATCGACCGGGCCGGCCGGTCGCGGCGCGCACGCAAGGAGCCCGAGGGCCAGCAAGGCGAAGGTAAGTTTTTTGGTCATGGCAGTTTCGGTGTATGCGCCCCGTCCGTAAAGCGTTCCATCAAAGATAAGGATTCCGGGGCGGTATTGCAAACCCCGGCAGCCGTATCTGCGCAGCATCGGAACCGGTCGCAGTTTAGGTTATACAAATATAAGAGAAGAGAAGCGTCCCGTCCGTGGCTATTTGCGCTTTTACATCCTCACATCGCGCAGAACCTTCCTATCCGGCGCCGAAACCCCGGCAGGAGTGCCTTTTCGCCCGAAATTCCGTCCTGGGGCAGAAAATTCCCGAAAAAAAGCTATCTTTACCCTCGAAGAGACCCAACCAGACCATGGCACGCGTAATTTTCCTGACCGATTTTTCCGAAGCCTATGCCCGCGAACTGCTGCTCGGCATGGCCCGCTATGCGCACGACACGGCGCAGGCGTGGAGCCTTTGCCGGCTGCCGTTGTCGATACGCGACAAGTTCGGCATAGAGGCGGTGGTCGAATGGGCCGTGCGAATGAAGGCCGACGCCGTGATCGGGCAGTTCTACAACACGGACAACGTCGGTCTGTTCCGCGAAAACGGCATCATCGCCATCGCTCAGGATTTCAAGAAGCGTTTCACGACGATCCCCAACATCACCGGGCCGCACCACCTTGCCGGCCGCATGGCCGCGGAGTATTTCCTGAAAAAGGGGTTCCGCAACTTCGCCTTCTACGGGACGCGGGGCATCGACTTCTCGGACGAACGCTGCCAGGGTTTCCGCGAGACCGTCGAACAGGCAAACCCCGATTTCACCTTCTCGTCACTGCGCAGCGGCGCCCAGAACGACCTGTGGTACTACGACACGGCGCAGCTCATCACATGGCTGCAATCGCTGCCCAAACCGGTGGCCATCATGGCCTGCGACGACAACCAGGCGTACCATATCACCGAGGCGTGCCTCCAGATCGAGGGGGGGGGGAATTCGCGTATTCCGAACGACATAGCCATCCTGGGGGTAGACAACGACGAGACGATCTGCAAGCTCTCCGCCCCGAACCTTTCGTCGCTCAGCCAGGGCGTCGAGCAGGGCGGCTACGACGTGGCACGGCTGATCGACCGGCTGATCCGCAACCCCGAAGCGGAATGGGAAGACGTCATGGTGATGCCGCTCAACATCATCACCCGGCAGTCGACGGACATCTATGCCAACAACGACCCGCACATCGCCGAGGTATTGCGCTACATCCATGAGAACATCAGTCAGAAGATCACGGTGGACGATCTGGTGAAGCTGGTACCCCTGTCGCGCCGCCTGCTCGAAACCCGTTTCAAAAAGAGCATGGGCACCTCGATCTACGATTACATCATCCAGACTCGCATCGAAAAGATGATGCAGTTGCTGTGCGAAGGGCTGAGCGTATCCGAGGCGGCCGCCGAGCTGGGCTTCTCCGACATCAAGAACGTCTCGCGCACCTTCAGGCAGCTGAAGGGCATCACCCCGTCGGAATACCGCGAACAGGTCGCCCCGAAAAGGCGTTAGCACCGTCCCGCAAACAGGTGTCCCGCCCCTTCCGTTCCGCGCAGAGATCAAAATTCAGGCATATCGGCCGTTTTTTGCGGAGGATTTACTATCTTCGGGGCAAATTAACCTTCAAACCGAATCTATGTCCTTAAAACCGTTATTCCTATTCGCATGCACCGTGTGCGCGCTGCCGCTCATGGCACAGAAAAACTACACGCTCACCTCGCCCGACGGCACGCTGCAGGCCACCGTCGCCACCGGCTCCGACCTGAGGATCTCGCTCTCGGCCGACGGCGAAACGCTGCTCGCCCCGTCGCCCGTCTCGATGACGCTCGGCGGCGGCGAAGTGCTGGGCAGCAACCCCAAAGTCACCAGGGCCAGGAAAAATACGGCCGACGCACGGATCGCCTCGCCGTTCTACAAGAAGAGCAGCGTCCGCGACCACTACAACGAACTTGAGCTTACGATGCGCGGCGATTACGGGCTGGTAGTCCGCCTTTACGACGACGGGCTGGCCTACCGTTTCACGACCCGGAAAAAGGACGGCATCCTGGTCGAGAACGAGCAGGTCGCCTATACCTTCCCGGCCGATTATACGGCGTACGCCCCCTATGTCGGGCACAAGCGGCTGCTCGATTTCGAAGGGCAGTTCCGCAATTCGTTCGAGAACACCTACACCCGTCTCCCGCTGACGCAGCTCGACCCCCGCAAACTGATCTTCCTGCCCGTGCTGGTGGAACTTCCCGGCGGCCGCAAGATGGTCATCACCGAGGCCGACCTGCAGGGTTATCCGGGCCTCTTCCTCAACAACTCGACGGAGGCCCCCGTGCTGAAGGGCGTGTTCGCCCCCTATCCTAAAAAGGAGGAACAGGGCGGCCACAACCAGTTGCAGATGCTGGTCACGGAGCGCGAACCTTACATCGCCGCGACCGAAGGCACCCGGTCGTTCCCGTGGCGCGTAATGGCCGTATCGAAGGACGACAGCCAGTTGCTCGACAACGATCTGGTCTACCGCCTCGCCCCGGCCTCGAAGATCGCCGACACCTCGTGGATCAAACCCGGAAAAGTGGCCTGGGAGTGGTGGAACGCCTCGAACCTCTACGACGTCGATTTCAAGGCGGGCATCAACAACGAAACCTATAAGTATTATATCTGGTTCGCCTCGCAGCACGGGATCGAATACGTGATCCTCGACGAGGGATGGGCCGTGAACAAACAGGCAGACCTGATGCAGGTAGTGCCGGAGATCGACCTGGAAGAACTGGTCGAATATGGCCGCGAGCGCAATGTGGGCATCATCCTCTGGGCGGGCTACTACGCCTTCGAGCGCGACATGGAACGCGTCGTGAAACATTATGCCGACATGGGCGTCAAGGGTTTCAAGGTCGATTTCATGGATCGTGACGACCAACGGATGGTCGATTTCCTGCACCGCGCCGCCGAAGTCTGCGCCGAACATAAGATGCTGCTCGATTTCCACGGCGTATTCAAGCCCACGGGGCTCAACCGCACATGGCCCAACGTACTCAATTACGAGGGCGTGTTCGGCCTCGAACAGCTGAAATGGTCGGCCGAATCGACCGACATGGTGAAATACGACGTCACGATGCCGTTCATCCGCATGGTCGCCGGGCCGATGGACTATACGCAGGGAGCCATGCGCAATGCCTCGCGCGGCAACTACCGCCCGGTGCACAGCGAACCCATGAGCCAGGGCACCCGCTGCCGCCAGCTGGCCGAGTACGTGGTCTTCGAGTCGCCGATCACGATGCTCTGCGACTCGCCGTCGAACTACATGAAGGAACCCGAGTGCTTCGCTTTCATGGCCTCAGTCCCGACCGTATGGGATGAAACGGTGGCCCTCACGGGTTCGGTGGGCGAATATATCGCCATCGCCCGCCGCTCGGGCGACACGTGGTACATCGGCGCCATGACCGACTGGACACCCCGCGAACTGGAGCTGGATCTGTCGTTCATCGGCAACGGCAACTACGACATCGAGAGTTTCGCCGACGGCATCAACGCCGACCGGGCAGCCCGCGACTTCAGGAAGACCGTATCGGAGCTGCCGCAGGATCGCAGGCTGAAGATCCGGATGGCCCCGGGCGGAGGCTATGCGGCCCGCATCTACGCACGATAAACCAGCCTGCCCCCAAAAGGCAGCGGCCTGCGCAGGCCGCTGCCTTTTCATTGCGAGCGATCCGTCCGGCGATGCCCTGCAAAGCGGGAAATCGCAGGCGGAACCGTGCGAAAGCCCCTGCCTGCGATGACAATATGAAAAGAATTTCGTATCTTTGCAGGCGTTATTGAAATCTAACGACAAATAAATAGAATGGCTTTACAATGCGGCATCGTAGGTTTGCCCAACGTGGGTAAATCGACCCTTTTCAACTGCCTGTCCAATGCGAAGGCGCAGGCGGCGAACTTTCCTTTCTGTACCATCGAGCCCAATGTGGGCGTCATCACGGTTCCCGACCAGCGGCTTGTCAAACTGGCGGAGATCGACAATCCCAAACGGGTGATCCCGACCACGATCGAGATCGTGGACATCGCCGGGCTGGTGAAAGGGGCGTCGAAAGGCGAAGGGCTCGGCAACAAATTCCTGGCCAACATCCGCAACACGCACGCCATCATCCATGTATTGCGCTGCTTCGACAACGGCAACATCACCCATGTGGACGGTTCGATCGACCCCGTGCGCGACAAGGGCATCATCGACACCGAATTGCAGCTGAAGGATCTCGAAACCGTCGAGAACCGGCTCTCCAAGACCCAGAAGCAGGCCACCTCGGGCGGCGACAAGCAGGCCAAGCGCGCCGTGGAGCTGCTCTTGCAGTACAAGGCGGTGCTGGAACAGGGGCTTTCGGCCCGCACCGTGGAACTCGACAAGGAGGACCGCAAACTGGTCGCCGACCTCAACCTGCTGACCGACAAGCCCGTGTTGTACGTCTGCAACGTCGACGAAAAGAGCGCCGCGACGGGCAACGCCTACACCGAGGCCGTCCGGGAGGCCATCGCCGGCGAGCGGGCCGAAATGCTCGTCATCGCCGCCGCCACGGAGGCCGACATCGCCGAACTGGAAGACTTCGACGAGCGGCAGATGTTCCTCGAAGACCTGGGGCTGGAGGAGTCGGGCGTGGCGCGCCTGATCAAATCGGCCTACAAATTGCTCAACCTCGAAACGTTCTTCACCACCGGGGCCGACGAGACCCGCGCCTGGACCTACCTGCGCGGCATGAAAGCCCCGCAGACGGCCGGCATCATCCACACCGATTTCGAAAAGGGGTTCATCCGCGCCGAGGTCATCAAGTACGACGACTACACCGCCCTGGGTTCGGAGAAGGCGTGCCGCGATGCGGGCAAACTGTCGATCGAAGGCAAGGAGTATGTCGTCGAGGACGGCGACATCATGCACTTCCTGTTCAACGTCTGACGCCGCAAACCGGGATCGTAAAAAAATTAAAGAATACAGCTATGGAAAGACCAGTTCGGGTGCGCTTCGCGCCCAGCCCCACCGGGCCGCTGCACATCGGCGGCGTCCGTACGGCACTGTACAACTACCTGTTCGCCCGCCGGCACAAGGGAACGATGATCCTGCGCATCGAGGACACCGATTCGCAGCGGTTCGTCCCCGGAGCGGAGGATTACATTCTGGAATCGCTCAAATGGTGCGGCATCGAGATCGACGAAGGCGTGGGCGTCGGAGGGCCTCACGCCCCCTACCGCCAGAGCGAGCGGCGCGAAATCTACCTCAAATACGCCCTGCAGCTCGTCGAGGCGGGCTGGGCCTACTACGCCTTCGACACGGCCGAGGAATTGGACGCCCTGCGCAGGGAGGCCGAGGCGCGCGGCGAGGCGTTCGCCTATAATTATGCGGTGCGCGAAAAGCTGGCCACGTCGCTGGCGCTGCCCGCCGAGGAGGTGAAGGCGCGCCTCGACCGCGGCGACCAGTGGGTGATCCGCTTCCGGATGCCCGAAAACGAAACGGTCGCGATGGACGACCTGATCCGCGGACACGTGGAGGTCAACACCTCGACGCTGGACGACAAGGTGCTCTACAAATCGTCCGACGCACTGCCCACCTACCACCTCGCCA
>OGOV01002540.1_pt1 | contig 13526 bp, 10 predicted proteins | sample 1552711 | NCBI WGS metagenome assembly OGOV01 (sample SAMEA2580216, study PRJEB22360) | human gut metagenome | biome: human gut; feature: human-associated habitat; material: faeces | place: Denmark | collected 2008/2010 | reverse complement strand
GTGCAACAAAACCGGCACAAATTGTGCTTTTCACGCTGTTTTCAGGGCGATTCACGCAGGTTTGCTTCCAAAATCCGGTAAAGTGTGAGATAATCAAAGTACCGTAATATATACCCCCCCCCGTAATAATTTTCGCAAAGGAGGAACCCCTATGAAACGAAATATTTTGGCCCGGCGGGCAGCTTCCGCTGCGCTGGCAGCATGCATGATGTTCAGCCTTTCCGCCCCGGCTCTGGCCGCAAGCACCGATGCCCTGCTCCAGCAGAGCACCGCCGTCAAAAGCGCGGTGAGCGTGCTGGACGAAGAGAACGGTATGCAGGTTGACGAAAGTGTACAGGATTTCGATATCATAATCAATGGTCAGTCTGTCACCAGCGAGAACTACAACAACATCCTTGGCGGTACCCTCTGCTATGACATTGAGGAAAAGACCCTGAAGCTGAAAGAGGGACAATTCATTAACGGCGCCCTGATCATCACGGCACCGGAGGATGTTTCCATTGATCTGGAAGCGGATGCGTCCCACGTTGTGAACGGTGACCTGACCGTGACCGGCGCAAAGGATGTGAAAGTGACCAAGCTTAAAGGTGACGATGCTGCAGAAGAAGCTATTGTAGCAATTAATGGCAAGGCGGAGATCAGCTGTTCCGGTGATGTGATCCTCAAAAATTTAGGCGGTTCGTCTTATCGCGGCCGAAACCTGACAAGGGATGGCCTTACCGTGAATGGGGCAAACAATGTCACGACCGAAGGCAGCATTGGCGACCAAACGATTATTGACTGTACTGGCGATATAGAGCTTGGTAATAAGTGGGGCACGACGGCTTCAAAGCTGACGGTGAACAGTGCAGACAATGTGAAGGTGACGTCCGGCAGTGTGAATTGGTCGATCGAAAATGGCGCAAATATCACATGCAGCGGTACGGTAGAAATTAAAGGTGAAACACCAATCGAAGGTGATGTGAAGATAGTTGCAGGAAAAGATGTTTTTCTTGAGTGTGTGGGCGATCACGATGCGATTGAGATCACGGCAGCTGGCAAGGTGGAACTGAACAGTTACAGGTACAGTTACAGTGACCTTGGCAAAGTGATCTTCACTCAGGCGAATAAAAAACCCTATGTCTATTTCACGGACAAATCTTCGGAGGAGTACAAGGACTCCCGCATTACCCCGATTCCTGATACGGTAGAAAGCAGATACCTGCGCATTGAACCCAGAGAGACTTACAACATTACTGTGAAAAACGGCACCGCGCAGGTGGGCGACGACACCACCGGCCTGAATACCGCCTTTGCAGGCGAAAAGGTCACGGTGAGCGGTAAGAACGAAAACCCGAGTGTTACAAAGTTCGGCGGCTGGAAAGTGATCAGCCCGGAAGGCTTTGAACTGACCGAAGCGCAGAAAAATGCCGAAAAAAATATGACCTTCACCATGCCGGCCAGCCCGGTGGAGCTGAAAGCTTCTTATAGCTTCCCGGCACCTGTAGTAGATATGCCGGTCATCGTGACGGGCGGTACGATCCGCGTCGGAAAGGGCGAAAGACAGACGGGCACGGTGCTCGTACAGCCGGGCCAGACCGTCACGATCGAAGCCAATGAGCCTGTCAAGGAGAATGAGTCGTTCCATCACTGGAAGGTGGAAAAAGATTCCAGCAAGAATATTGGCATAATTGAGGGTAGTCTGGGCTCCGAAACGGAAAAGGGCACGGAAAAGATCGTCTTTACCATGCCGCAGGACGGCGTGAAGCTGACCGCCGTTTACAGCATCCCCGCTTCCGTGCTGAGGAGTACCGTTACTGTTACGGGCGGCACGGCAAAGTCCACTCTGGGCGAGGGCAGCGATATCCCCGCAGAGATCGGCACCACGGTGGAGATCACAGCTACCCCGTATGATGCCGAGAAATACCCCGGCATGGAGTTCGTGGAATGGGAGATCGTGTACCCCGATAGCTTCTACCAGAACTTCCCCGATGGCATTCCGGAAAATCTGCAGCTCAAGCTGGACAATGCCAAGAGCGCGACCACTACGTTTAAGATGCCCGTTTACCCGGTCAAACTGATCGCCCACTGGTCGGCAAGCCCGGTGGCCAAGCCTGACCCGGACGAACCTATTGATGAAGACTTCGGCGTAGAACCTGCACCCATGGATACCACAGGCGGCACCATTGCCGCCGTGGCCGTGGGCGGTGCAGCCATCTGGGGCGGCTACGAGATCGCCACCCGCGTGATCCTGCACAACCTCCTGCCCGAGGGCGCAGCCATCCCCGCAAACCGCGGCCAGCTGGCACTGCTCATCTGGACTGAGAAGGGCAAGCCCGAACCCGCCGCACAGCCCGCCTTTGCAGACATCACCGATGCCGAGCAGGCCAAGGCCGCTCAGTGGTGCGTGGAGCAGGGTCTGCTGGATGCACGGGAAGGCAAGTTTGAATCGGACGGCTGGATGCCCAAGTTCAAGACCATTGAGATCTGGAACAAGGCGTTCCCCAAAAAGTAACCTCTGAGCGTTTCCTCCGTAAAGCCTCAGAATGACAGATCCCCCCGATACCGGATACCCGGTATCGGGGGGATTTTTTGCGCAGGCACGCGTGGCATTGGCGGTGGCAATCATCTCCGACATTTCAATGATCCAGTGACCTTGCAGTTTGCGCGAAACAAAAATACTCCGGCAACTTTCCAACCAAGAGAAAGTTACCGGAGTATTCCGCTTTACTTATTTGTTTTTACCAGCAGTGCCTGATACGGCTCCAGTTCCACATCCGCCAGCCAGACGGAAGTGCCCTCCGGGGTGTGATACTCGCCGCCCAAAGCATCCAGACTGGCTCCTGCCGGGTACTCGGTAAAGTTGAACAGTCCCACCAGCGTTTCCTCGCCGCGCTTGCGCACCAGCGCCAGCACGCCGGGGTTGTGACTGTCCCATGTGGTCACCCACGCATCCGGGGCAAAGCAGGGATCTGCCCGCATTTGGCGCAGCTGCTCCATGCCCTGCCACAAGGCGTTTTGCAGCGTACCCTTCCGGGTGCGCTGCTTTGCGTCCTCCCAGTTGAATTTGCTGCGGTGCAGATTGCGGCTGTCCTCCACACGGTCAGGGTCGTTTTTGTAGTCCCAGCCGTTGCGCTGGGCGATCTCATCGCCGCAGTTCAGCATGGGGAATCCCTGCAAAAACGCCATAGCAGTGTGCAGGAGCAGGTCACGCTTCACGGCATAATCCAGTGCGATCTTATCGTTCTTTTCCAGTGCCTGCTCCACGCCGCACAGGCTGGCAGTGGTGCCGCAGCTCCGGGCATCGCCGGTGGCGGGGTCGTAGTTGTACAGCTCACCCTTTGCCCAGCTGCCGGGGAAATTGCCCTCATAGAAGTGGTACAGATATTCTTTATGCTTCTGCGGGTCGATGCCAAGACGGTTTTCCACCGCCTCGTCCAGACCCCAGCCGATGTCATCGTGGCAGCGCAGATAGTTCACGAACCAGCAATTCTTCGGCAGAGCGTGGAGGGCATCCAGCTGCGCCTTCAGCAGCCGGGTGTCCCGGCTGGCAAGGGCACCCCACAGGTTGACCATGGTGGACACGTTGTAGAGCATATGGCATTCCGGCTTTTCCGGGGTACCGAAATAGGCGGCAAGCTCCTTGGGAGCCATGACCACCTCGCCCTTGAGGATGACCGCCGGGCAGACGCATTCCAGCACCATGCGGAGCATCCGCACGATGGTGTGTACCTGCGGCAGATTGCGGCAGGTGGTGCCCAGCTGCTTCCAGATGTAGGGTACCGCATCAATGCGGAACACTTCCACACCGAGATTTGCCAGATGCAGGATGCTCTTGGTCATGTCCACGAACACCGCCGGGTTTGCGTAGTTCAGGTCCCACTGGTAGTCGTGGAAGGTGGTCAGCACCCACTTGTGCATCTCCTCACACCATGTAAAGTTGCCGGGCGCGGTGTTGGGGAACACCTGCGGCACAGTCTGCTCGTACTGGTCGGGGATGGTGCGGTCCTCGTAGAGGTGGTAATAGGCCTGAAACCACGGGTCGCCCGCCTTTGCCGCCATGGCCCAGCGGTGGGTGCTGGCGGTGTGGTTCATGACAAAATCCAGACACAGGCTGATGCCGGCTTTCCGCAGCTCCCGGGTCAGGTTTTCCAGATCTTTGTTGGTGCCAAGGGCCGGGTCTACGGTGTCAAAATCCTCCACCGCATAGCCGCCATCGTTGTGGGGGTGGGGCATCTGCAGCAGGGGCATCAGGTGCAGATAGGTCAGCTTCTGCTCCTTGAGGTAGGGCAGCTTCTTTGCCAGTTCTTTCAGATTTCCGGCAAAGAGGTCGGTGTACATGGTCATGCCGAACATATTGCCCCGCTTGTACCACTCCGGGTCGGCAGAGCGTGCCTTATCCAGTGCTTTCAGCTCGGCACTGCGGGCGTTGTAGGCTTCTGCCATCTCCCGCTCCAGAACTTCCAGCCCTTCCCGGTTGTGGTACAGTTCCATGAACAGCCATTCCAGCTCGTCCTTGTGCTTGGCAAACCGGGACGCAAATTCCTGTTTCGCTGCCATGGTTCAGCCCTCCACTTCTGCAAGGGTGGGCATGGCAGGGATGGCACCATGCCGGCTGGTGGTAATGCTTGCCGCCTTGTTGGCAAAGGCCAGAATGCCTTCCAGCTTGTCCACCGTCAGGGTGTCCAGCTCCTCCTTGCAGAGCTTGGACAGGGCAGCCCCAAAGAAGGTATCGCCTGCGCCGTTGGTGTCGCCCACCTTGCAGGGCACGCCAGCCACATGGCCAGTTTTCTCCCCAAAGCGGTAGAATACGCCGTTTGCACCCAAGGTGACGAAAATCAGCCGGATGCCGTTCTGTGCCAGCTGTGCCGTGCCGCTTTCGCAGTCGGTGGTGCCGGTGAGCAGAGGCAGCTCTTCATCGGACACTTTCAGAATATCCACCAGCGGCAGGGGAGCTTTCATCTGGGCAATGGCTTCCTCTTTGTTCTTCCAGAGGTTTGCACGGTAATTGGGGTCGTAGGTAATGGTAGCACCCATCTTTTTGGCGCGGGCGGCAGCATCCAGCGTAGCGGTGCGGGAGGGGTCGGCGGTCAGGCTGACAGAGCCGAAGTGGACGATTTTGGCAGCTTTCAGAGCGCCCTCCGAAATGTCCTCTTTGCTCAGCATCACGTCAGCGTTGGCGCTGCGGTAGAAGCTGAAATCCCGCTCGCCGGTAGCATCCACCGAGACCACCGCCATGGTGGTGGGGTGGTCTGCATCCACCGCCATGCCGGAAACGTCCACCTTGTTCTCTGCCAGAACCTCTTTCAGGTAGCGGCCAAAGGCATCCGCACCCACCTTGCCGATAAAGGCGGTCTGTGCGCCCAGCCGGGCGGCTGCCACCGCAAGATTGGCCGGGGCACCGCCGGGGTTTGCGGCAAACTGAGGAATGCCGCGCGCATCCTTGCCGGTCTGGGTCAGGTCGATCAAAACTTCACCAATCGTTACAATGTCCATGATAATTCTCCTTATTCTTGATGTGAAACCCAACGATCACCGCTGGAACAGATAATGAATGTAAGCGGCTGCACGCTCCGGGTGCGGTGCATTCTGCACTACCCCAAGATAGACCTTGCCAGAAAAACCTGCCTGCCTGACAAACGGCGTGTCCGAAATATCCAGCACGGTCCCACCGGCGTTCAGACCCGACAGTGCATGGAAAGACGCATCCAGTGTCCGCAGATCGAGAAAATAATCATCTGCCAACAGTCGATCCCGTGCATATTCGTCCATCAGAACAACATCTAACCGCTGGGCACTGACTGCACCCAGCAGCTTCATCTCCGAAGCATATACATACTGCTCCTCTGCGCGTTCGCTTTCGCTGAGCAGCAAGCCGGACAGCAGATCGACCTGTTGCTTTTTGGTCAGACCCTGCGCCTCGGCAAAGCCGGTGGTAAGCTGTTCCGTCAGATCAGACCCGGCAGTGATATTTACCAGACCAAGGTAAAGCACATCCTCTTTTTTCGTCACATGACGGTAGGCTGCATACCCGAGGATATAGACGACGATGAGCACGATCGCAATGGGCAGCTTGTAATATGCCCAGATGTGCTCCCACTTTTTGCGCCCATGGAGGGAGCGGAGCGTATCCCGGTCAGTTTTTGTCATGGTCGTATTCCTCGTGTACTGCATCAGGGTCTCCACCGATCAGATAGAGGATCCGAAGCATCAGAAAGGAGCAGAGCATGGCGCAGAAGCCCATGCCCAGCAGGAATGCAGGCGTGAACACAAACACTATGACGTACCCCATGATGCCATAGATTGCCGCCATCAGCAGGGTGCAAAACAGATACCGGACACCCACGAGAAACGCTGTTTTCAGGATGCCGAAGGTGGTGTTTTCAAACCGTGCCAGCAGAGGAAAGGTATACAGCAGAACGATGCCGTACAGAACTGCCGCACCAATAAGCACTGCAGTGAGCAGCGTCCAGAAAATGTTTTCGCTCCACATTCGGCGCAGCACAAAGCCATCCGCAGCCAGGAAACTGCCGACTGCCAGCAGGATAAGCCAGAGTTTTGTGGCGGGCTTAAAATTTTCCCGGAACGCCTTAAAAAACATCCGGGTCAGACCATCGTCCCGATCTTCCGCCATTTTGAGTGTGACGTAGAACAAGGCGGTCGTAGAAGCCCCTATGGTAACGATGGGCAGGCTGCACACGAGCCATAAGATGTTCAGGTAAGCACTGTAAGTCAATTTCGTCAGCACAGCAAACAGCGGCTTGTCCGTATTGCACAGGTCACGCATGGGGGTTCTCCTTTCGCTCAATCTCCTGTGGATTCGCGCAGGATCAGGTTGGTTTCCGTATAGACGGTGCGATAGTTCAGCGATGGCTCTTCGATGCGGGTCATAAGCAGATTGGCAGCGGTGTAGCCCATGATCTGTCCATGGATATGGATCGAAGTCAGACGGGGGGCAAAGTAGGAAGCCTCCTGACTGTCATCGAAGCCGCAGACCCAGATATCATCGGGAACCGAATACCCCAGCTCATCCAATGCCTTGACCAGATCCATGGCAACAAAGTCATTGGCGCAGACAAAGGCATCCGGCATCGTTTTGAACCGACGGATGGTTTCGTACAGGGATACCGGATAGTTCTGCTGTCCAGATGGCATCGCACAGGTGCTCAGGCCTTCTGTCAGACCAAAGTACTCCACTGCATCCCTATAAGCCATATAACGCTCAAAGAAGGACTGACAGTGGTTTTTATCCCCCGCAAAGCTGATGCGTTTTTTGCCGCGCTGGACCATGTGGGTCACCGCATTCTGGATCTCAATGCGGTTTTCCATATAAAGGCGGTCAGCTTTAAGAGGAGGACGCATATTCATCACAGGGCTGTCTACAAACAGCAGCGGAAGATCCAGATCGCACAGCATCTGTGCGTAGTCATAGTCGAATACTTCAAAGCAGATGATGCCGGCTGTGCGCTGGATGTTGAGAGAAGATGGAAGTTTTTTCTCTTTCAGCTCTATGGGAGAAATGCGATGAATGGTCATGCCGCTGTGCAGATGGTTGATTTCCGACTGGAAACGATCCAGCATCGTGGAGGAAAAGTGAGAGCTGCTCAGAAACTGGGTCGTCAGCATGGCGATCTCCCGTTTGTCACTCGGCAGAATGGAAGGCGCTGCTGTTTTTGCAGCGTCTTCCTGAAACAGCGGCAGATAGGCGAACTGCTTATAGCCCATTTCGGCGGCTTTGCGCAGGATCTTCTCCCGTGTGGCATCTGCCAGCACACCGGTGTTGTTGATGGCCTTTGAAACTGTGTTGCGGGAAAGCTGCAGTTCGTTTGCAATATCCTGAATGGTGACCTTGGTTGCCATAAGTCATCCTCTTTCTTTAGAATATAGGAGCGGATGTTCCTTCTTTTATAGATAAAGTCTGGTGACGGATCTTGTTCTTTATGACTCCAGTATAGTGCAAATGCACAAATTAGTCAAACGTAAAAATGCAAATCATCATTTTGCATATTTGCGCACTTTCGAATTTGTGCATCTGTACAAATCCACAGTATTTCTTGATATATACTATGAATTATCGTTGACATTCGCTTGCTTGCGTGGTATAAATGAATTACAGAGTTTTACATTTGCACAATCAAAGTAAAAAGCGCAAGATTCAAAGGTGCAAATGTAAAATGCAAATCAAGCGGCAAGCAAATCAAAAAGGAGGAGAATGATTCATGAAAGCAAAGACAGCCTCGTCGGAAACGGCTGTGCTGGCAGCAGAACGCAAGCTGCACAACACATGGGTCTACATCAAACGGCATTGGCAGCTTTACCTGTTGTTCCTGCTGCCTGCCGTGGTGCTGACGCTGGTGTTCAAGTACGCGCCCATGGGCGGTGTGCTGATCGCGTTCCAGAAGTACAATCCCTTCAAAGGTATCTGGGGCAGCGAGTGGGTAGGCTTCAAAAACTTTACCCGCTTCATGTCCTCGCCGGACTTCCAGCGCTATCTGATCAACACCCTGAAGCTGAGCGTCTACGGTCTGCTGTGGGGCTTCCCGATCCCCATCCTGCTGGCATTCCTGCTCAACCGTATCGAGAGCAAGAAGATCAAGCAGAAGGTGCAGCTGGTGCTGTATATGCCCAACTTCATCTCGGTCATCGTGCTGTGCGGCATCGTCCGGGTGCTGCTGAGTGTCACCGGTCCGGTGAACGGCCTGCTTCACACCAGCATCAACTTCATGACGCTGCCGGAAGCGTTCCGCCCCATCTACATCATCAGCGGCATCTGGCAGGGTGCCGGCTGGGCATCCATCATGTACACCGCATCTCTTTCTAACGCCAGCAAAGATCTGAAGGAAGCTGCGATGATCGACGGCGCAAACCTGATCCAGCAGATCATGACGGTGGAGTGGCCCGCCATTAAGGATATGGTCGTGATTCAGTTTATCCTGCAGGCAGGCAACATCATGAGCATCGGTTTTGAAAAAGCCTATGCCCTGCAAACTGACCTGAACCTGAACACTGCCGAGATCATTGCAACGTATGTTTATAAAAAGGGCCTGTTGGACGGCGATTACAGCTTTTCCACGGCAGTCGGTCTGTTCAACACCATTGTCAACGTCATCCTGCTGATCGCAGTGAACAAGATCGTTGCCAAAATGAACGATGGCAAGGGCTTGTAAGGAGGGGTTTACCATGGCAAAACAGAAAAAATCAAAAATGGCCCTCTACACCAGACAAGATAAGATCATCCTGTACTGCGGCTACGCACTTCTGGGCTTGTTCCTGCTGGCGATCATCGTTCCGATGATCTACATCGTCATCGCGTCCTTTATGGACCCGGTCACTCTGCAAAACAAGGGAATCTCCTTTGATTTCAGCAAGTGGAGTCTGGATGCTTACCAGCGTGTCGTTTCGGACAAGCAGATCTGGGTCGGCTTCAGGAACGCAGTACTTTACTCGATCATCTTCACCATCATCTCGGTCGCTGTGACGATGCTTGCCGCTTATCCCATGTCGCTGCCGGACTTCAAAGGCAAAACGATCTTCAACACCTTGTTTGTGATCACGATGTTTTTCAGCGGCGGTCTGATCCCCACCTACCTGCTCATCAACAATCTGGGTCTGCTGGATTCCATGTGGGCGGTCATTCTGCCGGGAGCATTCAGCGTGTGGAACATGATCATTGCCCGTACCTATTATCAAGGCATCCCGCGTGAGCTGCGCGAAGCTGCGGATGTGGATGGAGCCAGCGAGATGCTTTACTTCTTCAAGATCCTGCTGCCCGTCTGTATGCCGGTGGTGGCAGTTCTGGCCCTGTGGCAGTTCGTGGCAATGTGGAACAGCTACTTTGATGCCATGATCTACCTGAACAGCGCATCGAAGCAGCCGCTGCAGCTGGTGCTGCGTTCCATCCTGATCCAGAGCCAGCCGGAATCCGGCATGATCGCAGATATCCAGAGCACTGCCGAACGTGCGAAGATGGCAGAGCTGCTCAAATATGCAACCATTATTATTTCCAGTCTGCCGCTGCTGGTGATGTATCCCTTCTTCCAGAAGTATTTTGATGCCGGCATCATGGCTGGTTCCATTAAAGGCTGAGGATATTCCAGAATTTTATGAGCCGGTACGCTCATCTGTTACACGAAGAAAGAACCACAAAAAAGGAGAAAATACCATGAAAAAGCTGATCTCTCGCCGCAACTTCCTCAAGGTCTGCGCTCTGGCGGGTTCTGCCGCTGCTCTGTCTGCTTGTGGCGGCGGCAAATCCACCGGCGGCAGCAATTCTGCTGCCGCAGCTGTGGACGTAACCGGTGTCGTTACATTTCCGCTGTCCGAAAAGGTCACCTTTACCGGTATGACCAGCTTCCCTGTGGGCAGCGAATCCGAGCCGAACAACCGCACCATCTTCAAGCGTCTGGAAGAGCAGACCAATGTGCACATCGACTGGACCGCCATCCAGTCCGACCAGTGGAACGATAAGATCACCCTGAATATGTCCAACCCCAACACCCTGACGGATTTTGTTTTTACTGCTGATTTTACCGACAGCAATCTGCTGCGCTACGCAGATCAGGGTGTCATCCTCAATCTGGAAGACTACATTGACAACAATATGCCGAATCTCCAGAAGGTCTTTGAGCAGTACCCGGAGTACCGCACCATGTGTACCGACAGCGATGGCCACATCTGGGCACTGCCCTGGATCGAGCAGCTCGGCGCAGAAAAGACCGCCATCCAGACCATTGGCAACATGAGCTTCATCAATACCAAGTGGCTGAACTTCCTCGGTCTGTCGATGCCCACCACAGTGGACGAGTTTGAGCAGGTGCTGATGGCATTCCGTGATAACGCCGCTTCTATCAAGGCAGAGTATGGCATTGACGGCGACATCATCCCCATGTCCTGCATCGTCAACAACGGCGATCAGGACCCCAGCATCCTCATCAATGGCTTTGGCGAAGGCTACGGCGATGCAGACAAAGACCGCCATATTGCCGTTACCAACGACCGGAAAGTCATCTGTGCCGCCACCCAGCAGGGCTACCGTGATGGTCTGGACTGGCTGCACAAGCTGTATGCCGAGAAGCTCATTGACCCGGAGTGCTTCACGCAGGAGTGGTCCACCTATGTTTCCAAGGGCAAGGCTGGCCGCTATGGTGTCTGCTTCAGCTGGGATGTTGCCAACATTGACAACCTGACCGACTGGGAGCCGCTGCCTGCCCTGACCGCCGATACCCGGAATATCACTCCGCAGAACGGCTCTTTCACCAGCGGCTTTGCCCGCGGCAAGTGCGTTGTTACCGCAAAGGCGACTAATCCTGCACTGGTTTGCGCATGGCTGGATCAGATGTACGCACCCCTCCAGTCTCCGCAGAACAACTGGGGTACTTACGGCGATGCGGAAGGCTTTAACATTTTTGAAATGTCCACCAACGATAAGGGCGAGCCCATGCTGAAGCACGCTCCTCTGGGCGATGCTTCTCCCGTGGAAGTCCGTGAAGCGCAGTGTGTCAGTGGGCCTCTGGCGGTTCTGGATGATTACTATGGTGTATACGTTACCTGCCCGGACGATGCACAGTACCGTCTGGACTGGATCAAGGAGATCTACACCCCGGATATGAACAACGATTATGTCTATCCCAATGTCTTTATGAGCAACGAGGACACCGAGCAGGTCTCTAACCTGCAGGCAGATCTGCAGACCTACATGAATACGCAGAAGGCCAACTGGATCATGAACGGCACTAAGGATGCAGAGTGGAACGACTATCTGAGCAAGCTGGAAGCCTACGGCCTGTCCGACTATCTGGGCATTATGCAGAAATATCTGGATGCTTACTACGCATAAGAATTCTTTCCTTTGGAGGATTCCATGAACGATTTGACTTTACAAAAAGCCCGTGCCTACGAGGCCGAGCACGGCGCAGCCATTTCCCCGGCGGAACGCCCTGCCTACCACATGACTCCTTATGTGGGCTGGCTCAACGACCCCAACGGCTTCTCTTATTATAAAGGGAAGTATCACCAGTTCTATCAGTATAACCCCTACGATGTGCGGTGGGCGCCCATGCACTGGGGTCACGCGGTCAGCTCCGACCTGCTGCACTGGGAGTATCTGCCCTGTGCACTTGCCCCGGATTCCCCGGTGGACAACGGCCCCGGCTGCTTCTCTGGCTCTGCCACCGAGATGGATGACGGCAAGCAGCTGCTGATGTACACCAGCGTGGTGGCAGAAAAGCAGCCCAATGGGGAGATGCGGGATATCCAGACCCAGAGCATTGCCATCGGTGACGGTCTCAACTACGAAAAGCCTGCCTGCAACCCGGTGCTGACCCAGAAAGACCTGCCGGAAGGCTTCAGCAGGTTCGACTTCCGGGACCCCAAGATCTGGCGTGAGGCCGACGGCACCTACTCCGCCGTCACCGTCTGCCGGGCCGAGGACGGCAGCGGCGCAGCGGCACTGTTCCAGAGCAAGGACGGCTTCGACTGGCACTTTGTCACGGTGCTGGAACGCTGCAACAATCAGTACGGCAAAATGTGGGAGTGCCCGGACTTCTTCCCGCTGGATGGCAAGCAGGTCTTGATGCTGGGGCCCATGGAGATGCTGCCCAAGGGCGAGTTCCACAATGGTCACAACGTCATTGCCTTCATCGGCAGCTACGACCAAGCCACCCACACCTTCACCAAGGAAAATGTGCAGCTGATGGACGGCGGCATCGACTTCTACGCCACCCAGACCACCCTTGCCCCGGATGGCCGCCGCATCATGACCGCATGGCTGCAGACATGGTCGGACACCGAGGATAAGCCCCAGGGCTGCAAGTGGTTCGGGCAGACCATCTGCCCCCGGGAGCTGCATATCAAGGACGGACGCATTCTTCAGACCCCCGTGCGGGAGCTGGATGCCGTCCACGGTAAGCGCACCTTCCACGAAAATGTGACGGTGCAAAGCGAAACTTCTCTGGAAGGCATCAAGGGCCGTGTGGCCGACCTGACCGTCACGGTGCAGCCCGGCGAATACCGCTCCTTCACCCTGAAGCTGGCCGCCGATGCAGACCATCACACCAGCCTGACCTACGATCCCTACACTTCCGAGCTGACGCTGGATCGCAGCTATGCCGGTTCCCGTGCCGACATCGTACACCGCCGCAGCTGCAAGGTGCGCAGCCAGAACGGTGCACTCAAGCTCCGCATCTTGCTGGATAAAAACAGCATCGAAGTTTTCGCCAACGATGGTGAGCAGACCATGACCGTATGGATCTACACCCCCCAGTCTGCCGATGGCATCACCTTTGCCGCCGATGGCAAAGCAACTGTTACGGTGGAACAGTTTGAGCTGAATCTGTAACCTGATATTCCCTTCATTTCTCCTTCATTGAATACAGCCCCGCTTTGGCTTCTCCTTCGCCAAAGCGGGGCTGTGTTTGTTATGTCATTGATCTTCCAGTCTGCCGTGGTCACAGCCAAGCGAGAGATAATGCTCAATCTCGCCGCTCAACACCATCTGGGCATACTCCAAGGGCTTGTTGTAGAGCAGCCAGTCCAGTTCTGCCCGCTGT
>OGOV01002538.1_pt1 | contig 13535 bp, 10 predicted proteins | sample 1552711 | NCBI WGS metagenome assembly OGOV01 (sample SAMEA2580216, study PRJEB22360) | human gut metagenome | biome: human gut; feature: human-associated habitat; material: faeces | place: Denmark | collected 2008/2010 | reverse complement strand
TACGAAGAAAAAGGCCGTGGCTACTTACCCCGTGAAAGCGAAAATATAAAGCTGTACATAGAATTTATGGAATCTATGGGATATGAGATTCAGTCTGTACCGCAAAGAGAATCCCTTCAGGATAACAGACCGCCGAAAATCAAAAAGGAGGACTATCCGAAAACCGATTTTGTCGATGTGCCGAAAAGCGATACATTCGTAGTCTACGACCTTGAAACGACCGGTTTAAATTCAGAATTCCACGCAGTTATACAAATCGGTGCTGTAAAAGTAGTTGACGGAGTTGTCGATGAATCGCAGACTTTCGAAGAACTTGTGAATCCGAAATACAGCAAGGTTTCGGTCAGTGATAACATAACCAAAATAACAGGAATAACCGATGAAGAAGCCAAAAACGCAAGGCAAGTCTGGGAGGTCATACCCGAATTTGTGAAGTTTATAGGAGATGATACTCTCGCCGGCTTCAACAATGCAGCATTCGACAGCAAATTTCTCGAAAGAGCCGGAAGACACAGCAACATTATAATCACGAACAAACAATTCGACATAATGAAATACGCAAAAAGAATCAAGAAAAAATGCAATCTTGAGATAAAGGGCGACGAGCTTAACAATTATGCGGAATACTTCGGGATAAAGAACGAAAAAGCTCATACCGCTTTATCTGACGCTATCACGACCGCAAAGGTCTATATAAAGCTCAGACAGCTTGATGAAGGTACGTCATCATCCGAAAACGACGGACTTGATCTTGAATGGTAAGATAAGCGAAGGTATTAATATGGAGAAGAAAACCGAGAGGATATTGCAGCTTTACCGGATGCTTTATGAAGGTAAAGCTATAACCAAATCCGATCTTGCGGCACGGTTTGATGTAAACGAAAAAACCATACAGCGTGATATAGAAGATATAAGGGCGTTTCTCGATAATAAAAGCGGCGGTAAAGAAACACTGCTTTATGACAGGAGCAGCAACCGTTACCGTATCGTACTTAACGACGATTCTCATCTTACAAACAGTGAAATACTTACGGTGTGCAAGATTCTTCTTGAAAGCAGATCTATGGTAAAGGATGAAATGTATCCGATAATCGACAAGCTGCTTGAATGCTGCGTTCCCTCGGTAAACAAGAAGAAAGTTTCGGAGCTTATCGCAAACGAGAAATTTCTGTATAACGAACCGCACCACAAAAAGAAATTCATAGATGCGATGTGGGACATATGCAGTGCGGTATACGAACACAGGCTGATGAAAATATGTTATAAAAAGCTGAAAAATCCCGACAATGTAATGAGGCTTATTCAGCCTGTTGGAGTAATGTTTTCCGAGTATTATTTCTATCTTTGCGCTTATATATCGGTCAGCGAGGAAATGCCTGATGTGCCGAAACGTCCGTTCCCGACCATATACAGGATAGACCGCATCGAAAAATATGAGATACTTGACGAGCATTTTCATGTTGCGTACAGTGACAGATTTCAGGAGGGCGAATTCCGCAAACGTATACAGTTCATGTTCGGGGGAGAACTGAGAACGGTAAAATTTCTATACAAGGGTATCAGCATCGAAGCCGTACTTGACAGATTCCCCACCGCCAATATAATAAAGCACGATGAAAACGGATGGCTTATAAAAGCGGAAATTTACGGCGACGGCGTTGATATCTGGCTGAGAGGTCAAGGCGATATTATAGAAGTAATCGACGATGGAAAAAGGAGCAAGGTGTGATATGTACAGTAACAAATATATTGATATATCGGAAATAGATACAGACAGGCTCGAAAACGATCTGTATGACTATTACGGAACAGGCGCTTTTGCGGTTTCCCCTGCTATGTTCGATAAAGCCGAACGAGTACGAAGAATGTCCGATGAGGAGCTTGTAAGAACGGCTGTAAGAGAAGGGTTTGATATAAACGAATATTTAAGGAGGGGTTGATGTGCCGGAACGAAAAATCCAGCCTGTTACGGACGGTGTTGATAAGGAAGCAACATACAAAACACAATTTGAACGTTATGATAAAGCGGTTAAAAACGGCTTTTATTTTGAGGCTATGCTTATTGTTTATGCTATTATGGAGGACAGGCTCAGGGCGTGGCTTTTCTATCTCGGATGTCTTAATACCCGACAGTCAACAAGATTTGACAATAAAAGGAGCAAAAACGAACTGAAATTTATGTTTGACGGATGTGAAAACGATAAATTCAGATTTCCGTCTATCAATCAGATATCGGGTAAAAGAAAAATAATCGAAGCTACACTTATATGGGCGGAGAACGGATATAATAACGCTGACAAGAGCAATTATCTCTGTGCAATCAGAAAAGTATACACGGATAAACTTGATATAAAGAAAGTAAGAGTAAAATTTATCGATATGAACGAATGGTGTTCATATCGCAATGAGGTAATACATGCCCTTATGAATAAAAATACCGAAAGCCTTAACTCAGGGCTTGCAGACAGGGTTAGTGAAGGTATGGACATCGCACGGGATTTTGATAATCTTGTAAAAAAGATTAAACGTAGCGGAGTTATCAGAAAATCCTTGAATCTGAATCTGAAATAAATATTATTGTTGTAAAGGAGAAGAATATGGGATTTCACATCAGCAACGGCGTGTTGGAAAAATATACGGAAGAGGAAGGCGTGACTGAGGCAGTTATACCATACAAAGTCAAAGCAATCGGCGGCGAGGCATTTTATGGGTGTACTAACCTTAAAAGTGTAACCATCCCCCGTTCAGTCAAAACGATTGGCTGCTGTGCATTCGCAGATTGTAGCAATCTTAAAAGCATAACCATTCCAGATTCGGTTACGAGTATCGACGACTGTGCATTTTACGGTTGTAGTAATCTTACAAGCGTATCTATTCCCGATTCAGTCACAAGCATCAGTGGTAACGCATTTGAAGGAACAAAATGGTTTTCAGAATATCCGGATGATTTTGTTATACGAGAAAACGGAATTCTTTTTGCCTACAAAGGAAAAGAAAACATACTATCAATTCCTGATTCGGTTACAAATATCGGTGACGATGCGTTTTATAAATGCAAATGCCTTACCGGCATAACTATTCCAAATTCGGTTATAAGCATCGGTTACAACGCATTTGAAGGTTGTGTTAATCTTACAAGTATAACTATTCCCGATTCGGTTACGAGTATCGACGACTATGCATTTTACGGTTGTGATAATCTTACAAGCGTAACCATCCCCGATTCAGTTACAAGTATAGGTAACAGTGCATTCGAAAGTTGTCCTTTATCTTCTGTTACAATTCCCAAAACGGTTAAAAAAATCGGACAAGAAAGTTTCCGTGGATGCAAAGAGATTACGGTTTATGATTCAATTGATCCCGATGCAAAGCCGTGTAAAAGACATTTGGATGCTTGCAACGGAGAACCTAATTCATTATTGGGCGCCATTGTCAACTACTCATTAATATCGGATTGGCTTGACTATGAAATAACCGTACGCTCCGCAAAAACCAATGAGATAAAGTACAAAGTATGGATGGGTGCCGACAAAACTCAGCGCTCATATTATTGCACGCTGAAATCATCCTGGGGAAGAAACGCAACGTTCAATTTCAATGCTGTTGATGAATTTTTTCCGAAAATCAAGGGAGTATATCACAAAATCAAAGTCGCAATGAACAGACTGCGTTATCCCGTTGATTTAACTGACGAGCAGAAAGAAATGTACAGTTCTTATATTGTACACTCTGCGAAAAATGCGGTAAAGCTCTGTATTGATACTGATGATATGGAGCTGATGCTTGACTTGGAACAATTCGGAGTTATCAAAAAGAGCAATATCGATGAATTACTTGAATATGCCACAGAGAAAAAGGCTGTTCAGTTTACCGCATATTTGCTTGAGTACAAGGAAAGTCATTTCAGCAATGGTAAGAATGTGTTAGACAGCCTGAAGCTGTGATTTCTGTCCGTTTTTGTGTACTGATTTTGTGATATAATTACGGTATGACAAAAGCAGAAAAGATGCTCATTACAGCAGGGCTATCAGAAAATCTTTGAATCTGAAATGAATATTATAGTGATATGGGGGGAAATATGGGATTTCAAATCAGCAACGGCGTACTGAAGAAATACACCGAAGAGAAAGGTGTGACCGAGATAGTTATACCTGACAGCGTACAAAGAATCGGTGAGCGGGCATTTTCGGGCTGCGACAATATTACAAACGTGACCATTCCCGATTCGGTCACAAGTATCGGCGGGTCGGCTTTTGCCGGCTGTAGCAACCTTGAAAATATAACTATTCCGAATTCTGTTACAAAAATCTGCGTATGTACATTTGAATGGTGTGACAAACTTATAAGCATAACTATTCCCCGTTCGGTCACAAGTATCAGCGACGGCGCATTCCAAAACTGTACCTGCCTTAAAAACGTAACTATTCCGGATTCGGTGACGAGTATCGGCAATTATGCTTTTGGAGGTTGTCGTAGTCTTAATAGCCTGACTATACCGGATTCGGTCACAAGTATCGGCAAAGGTGCATTTCAAGAATGCATCAATCTTGCAAGCGTAACTATTCCCGTTTCGATTACAAGTATCAGTGACAATGCTTTTTTTGAATGCAACGGCCTTACAGCCGTTAGCATTCCGGATTCCGTTACAAGCATAGGCGCCGGTGCATTCTGCAAATGCGGCAGCCTTAAAAATATAGCAATTCCCGATTTGGTTACAAGTATCGGCGAAGCCGCTTTTTCCGATTGCAACAGTCTTGAAAGCATAGCTATTCCTGATTCCGTGACAAATATCAGTAATCATACATTTGTAAGTTGCAGTAATCTTACAAGTATAACCATTCCGGGTTCAGTTACCGATATCGGTAACTGTGCATTTTATGAGTGTACTAACCTTACAAGTATAACAATCCCTGATTCGGTTACGAGCATAGGTAACTTAGCATTTTACAAATGCGAAAATCTTAAAGACGTGACCATTCCCGAATCTGTTACCGATATCGGTGAATATGCGTTTAAAGGAACAAAGTGGCTTTCGGAATATCCGGATGATTTTGTTGTGCTGAAAAACGGAATCCTGATTGCATACAAAGGAAAGGACAGCGTAATATCAATTCCCGATTCGGTCACAAGTATCTGTAACAGTGTATTTGCAAAATGCAACAATCTTACAAGCGTAACTATACCCGATTCTGTTACAAGTATAAGCGACAGCGCATTTGAAAGTTGTAGTAATCTTACAAGTGTAACAATTCCAAATTCGGTCACAAGTATCGGCAAACGTGCATTTCTGGAATGCGGAAGCCTCACAAGCATAATCATTCCCGATTCTGTCATAAGTATCGGCGACAGTGCATTTGAAGGCTGTAATTTTTCTTCTTTTACTATCCCTAAGACTGTAAGAAAAGTCGGAAGAGACAGTTTCCGTGGATGCAAGAAGATTACAGTTTATGATTCTATTGATCCCGATGCAAAGCCGTGTAAAAGTCATTCAGATAAATATGGCGGCTCTCCCAACTCATTGTTAGGATCTGTTGTCAACTATAAAACTCATGATAACTGGCTCGATTATGAGGTGACTGTGCGCTCTGCACAAACTGATGAGATAAAGTACAAAGTGTGGATGGGCGGCGACTGCACTCAAGGCGAATACTGCTACACACTGGCATCATCCTGGGGAAGAAACGCTACCTTCAATTTCAATGCTGTTGATGAATTTTTTTCGAAAATCAAGGGAATGTATCACAAGATCAGAGTTGCCCTGAACAGACTGCACTATCCTATAGATTTAACTGACGAGAAGAAAGAAATGTACCGTTCTTATATTGTACGCTCAGCCAAAAATGCAGTAAAGCTCTGTATTGATACAGATGATATGGAACTGATGCATATATTAGAAACAATCGGTGTTATCAAAAAGAGTAATATTAATGAATTACTTGAATATGCCACAGAGAAAAAGGCTGTTCAGTTTACCGCATATTTGCTTGAGTACAAGGAAAGTCATTTCAAAAAAGGTAGGAATGTGTTGGACAGCCTGAAGCTGTGATTTTTGTCCGTTTTAACGTACTGCCTTTCTGATATAATTACAGTACAATAAAAATGAAACGGAGAAATGAATATGACTGAATTTATTATCAGAGATCGTGTGATTACAAAATATAACGGTTGCAAGAAAGTTGTACATATACCCTACGGAGTGACTGAAATCGGACAATCGGCTTTTATGGATCATAACGAGATAGAAAGCGTCACTTTGCCCGACAGCATTACCGGCATCGGAGCAAACGCATTTTTTGGATGTGACGCAATGAAAAGTATAAATATTCCGCAAGGTGTCAGGAAAATCGATGATAACGCTTTTCTGTGCTGTGAGAGCCTCAGAAAAATCGTGATTCCCGACAGTGTAACCGAGCTTGGAATGTGGTGCTTTTCTGAGTGTAAGTCGCTCAGAACGGTTTTGATACCTGAAAGCATCAGAAATATAGGCGCACTGGCTTTCAATCATACAAAGTGGCTTGATGAATATTTTGGGGATTTTGTAACAGTAAACGGTATTCTTATATGCTATAAGGGTAATGATACGACTGTTGAAATCCCTGCCGGAGTAAAGATAATTGCAAGTCAGGCTTTCAACGAATGTAAAAAGGTCGGAAAGATCTGCATTCCTGAAAGCGTAAAAAGAATCTGTAAAAACGCTTTTACAAGCTGTGAAGCACTTCACTCGTTAGAAATCCACAACAGTTTAAAAGTTCCCAAATGTGCTTTTGATGACTGCGGAGAAGTTGCTGTGACTATAGCATAAATTGCCGTATAAAACGCTTAGCGGAGGAAATATGAATATAAGTGAACCTGTTGAGAAGTCTGTGCTTTCTGCAAAAGCTAAAGATATACTCTTAAATAAAGGCATCGTAACAATAGGAGAACTGTTTTCTGCAAAAGGAAAACAGTTTTCTGAAATCATTACCGAAAACAGCAATATAGCAAAGGAACTGGAGGGATTCATCCGTCGGAATGCAGAACAGGCTGAACGTGCAGGAATAAGCATCGACTATGATTTATGGCTTTTTGCAAACGAAAAGTATGTGCATATGTACGCCAAAGAAAACGACATAGGAATCGGAAAGCTTGGGCTGTCAGCCGATACATATAATTATCTTGCTATGTATGCAATCAATATGTTCAGTAATCTTGTCGGCATGACCGAATATGATTTTTTAAAGAATTACAGAATACCGCCGGAAAACATCAACGAAATACTCAGAACCGTTAAAAACAGATTATATGAGAGAAAATCCGAAATAATAGGATTTGTTGACAAGATAAAACGCTCCGAAACCGAAAAAGAATTCAAAAAGTCCGATGAAATCGAAGAAATGCTCACGCCGCTCGGCAACAAAATGAATATCAGGCTGTTTGCAAAGTTTGTTTTCCAAAACTGCGATAGTGAAGTAAAGCAGTTAGCATTGTCTGTCCGTGCATCAAATTGCCTGATAAGAAACGGTATAAGAACACTGAGCGATATGATACTCATTTATCCGGACGGATATGACAATATGAGAAGTGCCGGCACCAAAACTGTTGACGAAATCAAACAGACAGTTGAGAACACTTATAGGCATTATGAACGTTCTTACAGGAGCCTTGAAAATATGAGTCCCGAAATACTGCCAACGGAAAACGAAACCGGAAACTTATCACTGAATAATTTATTTGCCGATTATATTGCGACTAACCATGAAGTATCCGTTGATATGCTGGATCTGTCGGTGCGTACATATAACTGTCTTAGAAGAAACAACATTATGACGCTCAGCAAGCTGATACTGGCCTATCCGGATGATATTAAAAATATGGCGAATTTCGGCAGAAAATCATTTGAAGAAATCGAGAAGCTCATATCCGATTTACACGACAGATATGACGAACATTTTCTGAATTCAGAAAATGACGCCAATGGCAGCAGCACAAATATCATCTGTTCCATGACCGTTCACGAGCTTCTGTCCTCAAAAAAATATCGTCCTCTGATTAAGGAGTTCTTTGAACATCTTAATATCAGACTTAATAATTCTGGTTTATCGGGCAAAGCGGTGAGATATCTCGGAAGAACAGGGATGAAAGAATTTACAGAATTATTCGAGCTTTACCCGGATCGGATCAATTCCGTTGCAGGAAGCAGTAACGCAGTCGGAAATGAACTGAAAAAGTATATAGAAAACACGGTCGACAATTACAGGACAAGTATAAACAGCTATTGTTGCGGAGATGAGCAGGCGCTCTATACCGACAAATTTATAAGATCCGGTATTATGAACGCTTATAACAATGCCGGATTCAGCGGAAAAAGCTATGAAGAACTGCGTACCGTCATGCCTGATGCGGTGGACGAAAAAAGAATCAAAAAAGCCATTGCTCAGCTTATAAAAGAACGAAAACTCGAATATGTAGATTTCAGATGCTATAAGGTCTACCCTTCCTATCAGAGCTATCTGCGTGAATTTCTGGAATCTCTTGAAGAAAATCAGAGAGTGATGCTCTGCCGTCGCATAAACGGCGATACACTTGAGCAGATTGCTTCAGACAACGGAATAACCAGAGAAAGAGTACGTCAGATTACCGGAAAGCTGATGAAGCTAATGAAACAATCATATACGGTGAAGACAGGAAATAAGTATTTCGATGAAGATTATTATGCCTATCTTTACAGGAATTATGATGTACCCGAAGCATTTGGCTCTGAATATCTTTGCTTATCAAAAGCGGTATGCAATTATCTTGGAAACACCTATGGAAGCAACGGAAATAAGCCTTTCGGTTATGCTCTCAAAGACGAGCAAGTGCCTGTTTCTTTACGATACAGAATAAGGGATTTTGAAGAACGTGACAAAATTAAAATTGATGGGAAAATATTTGATAACCACAGAAACGATATTGAGGATTATGCTCTTGAAAAAATCTGTAGAGAAGAGATAACTTTTGACAATTTCGTAGAACAATATAATGCTTTGCTTAAAGAGAACGATGTTCCGTTAGAAACAAAGCTGTATTACATTGATACAAATCTTGGAGCAAGAAGAAATAAATATTCAAACAGCAGGAAATGCCTTTGGAAGTACGGAAGTAAAATGCGATATTATGATATAGATAGCAGAGATTATAAAGAACTTCTTGATACACTTGCTCTCGACAGATTTTCAAATACAGAAATATCAAAGCTGAAATTTTTTAACGATTTTCCCGAACTCATGAATAAATATGATATACGGGATCAGTATGAGCTTCACAATCTGCTGAAAAAAATATGTAATAAGGAAAATTACAGTAATATCAGCTTTGAAAAGCAACCATCTATCAATTTCGGTACGTTTGATTTTGATAAAGAGCTTGATTTGCTTGTCAGAATGCTGTCACCGGTTTCGCAGAAAGAACTGATCGACTACATTTACCTTGAGTATGGGTTTGAAAAAAATACAACGGCTTCCAAATTATCAGTGATATCAAAATACTGCCATAACGGAGTTTATAATGTTGATTATAAAAAGATGCCGGAAAACAGATTGCAGATAATGAAGAATAATCTGAATGAACCGTTTTACTATTTTGACGAGGTCAAGGACAAATACAGTCTTCTGTTTGTCAATGCCGACAGAGATGAAATAAACCCGTATACGCTCAAAAAGATGGGATTTCACGTTCTGTCCAAGTATATTCTCAGCGAGAAATACGAATCTCTGCATGAATATTTTATTGACCTGCTGACCAAGAACGATGTCATTAAAATTTCGGATTTCACCCGAAGATATACAAATGTGCAGATGTATTATCAGACACTGTCTGAACTGAAAAAATCGTACAAAATAATACAGGCCGATGCCGATACATACATCAGTTTCAGAAAACTTGAAGAGAAAGGCATAACACTTGATGATATACACGAATTCTGCAACAAAGTCTATGCGACAGTAAATGACGGTGAATATTTCACAATCCATTCAATACGTTCATACGGATTTACAAATATTTTCGAAAATGCTGGATTCGGAGAATATTTCTGTTCCGCTCTTCTTGCCTGTGACTCAAGATTTGACTCACAAAGCATTTTCTTGTCAATTGTACTCAGTAAGAGTAATGAAATCGGTCAGATCAGCAAGAAGTCATTTATAAAATCTTGTCTTTCAGAAAATGCACCTTGCTCACCGAAAAAATTGATTGAGAGCGTTTATAACAAATACGGAGTCAGAATCACCGATAAATACGAAATAACAGAAGCAATCAAAAACAGTAATTTCTGCTATGATGATATAATCGATGAAATCTATGCAATCGAATAAACAGAAAAATCTGAGAGGTTATTATGGAAATTAGCGATATGTGGGATTCTCTTATTACCGAGATTGATAAACTTGAAGAAAAATACAAGCTGTCACAGAATCTGCCCGAAGATTATTTTGAGCCGGGCAATATGGAATATCTCGATAAATATCGTGGAGTATATAACAAAGAAAATAATCTGATAGGAATAAAGACTGACATAAAGGGTCTGAGGTATGAAGGCAGAACGCTTAAGCTGGAAAATCTCCGTATCGGTGACAGTATACATATAAAACGTGAGAAATCAAATCATTACAACTACAACAATTTTTCTGTCATCGATGAAAACGAGGATAATTTAGGCAACCTTCCCGCCGAATTATGCAATGTCATCGCTCCGCTTTATGATGCAGGGTATCTTACTATAGAAAAATCTACGGTAAGTTTCATTGAGAAAATCGGAGAAAGAAGCAGATATGCCATGCAAGGTATATTGTTTATAGAAATGATAATGAGAATTCACTGAATTGTATTGCAACAGCAGTGCCGTGACCGAATGACACATTCAGTCACGGTACTGTTTTGTTTATCTGCGTATAATAACAGCTGTTATAAGCATAAAACACATCGGCGAAATAAGCCGGATAAGTATGTTATCACCGCATTTCTTACCGAATAATTCTTTTCAAAAGTCGGTTTCAGACACAGCTTATCCGCAGTCACGGGCTGTCCGGTTTTGTCCCGACTTCCTCCGCTTAAACCCTTTTTCCCCGTTTTACTTGTATTTTATGGCTGTGTTTGTTATAATAAGTATAAAGAAATATTTGATGCGTCTTGCGAAAGGAGAAGGTACGCTATGGCATACGAAAAGCTCACAGGCACTTTTGAATCCTCGAACGGCACTGATAACTGTGCATATTACATCTATGTTCCGGTTCTTCCTATGAACGTGGGATATAAAGGCATCATTCAGATTTCGCACGGTATGTGTGAATATATTGAGCGTTATGAACACTTTGCGGATTTTCTCGCCTCACACGGATATATCGTCTGCGGTAACGACCATCTAGGTCACGGAAACAGCGTCAGATCAAACGATGATCTCGGCTTTTTCGCCGAAAAGGACGGCTGGAGCCACCTTGTAAACGATCTGCACCGTATGACGATGATAATGAAAAAGAAGTACCCTGCACTGCCGTATATTCTTATAGGTCACAGTATGGGCAGCTTTGTTGCAAGGCTGTATCTCACACGCTTTCCTAACGAGCTGACCTGCGCCGTAATTATGGGTACGGGCGATGACAAGGCACTTTCCGAAATAGGAGTAAGGGCTACACGCTCCGTTGTTTCCTTGAAGGGCGAACGTTTCCGCAGTGATAAGCTGAACACTCTCATTTTCGGAGTTTATAACGACAAAATCAAAGATTGCCAGACTATCTATGACTGGCTCACTCACGACAGAGATGTTGTAAAAAAGTATATCGACGATGAAAAGAGCAATTTTGTGTTTACGGCAAGCGGATTTGTTGACCTTACTACCCTTCTTCGCAGAGTATCAAGTCAGCAGTGGGCTGAAAAGGTGCCGAAAAAGCTGCCTGTTATATTCATGGCAGGAACGGCAGACCCTGTCGGCGGATACGGCAAGGGCGTAAGAAACGTATACGCAAAGCTGATTGACGAGGGCTGCAACGTTGATATCAAGCTGTACCCCGGCGCACGTCACGAGCTTGTAAACGAAACTATGAAGGAATGGACTAACAGAATTGATGACACACATTATGTACTCGGATCCTGTATGGGACCGCATCCATTTCCGCAGATCGTGCGTGATTTTCAGGCAGTTATATCTAAAGAAATCAAGGAGCAGATCCTTGAAAAAGAAGGAAAACTCCCGGATGCAGTGCTTGCCTGCGTGGGAGGCGGATCCAATGCAATCGGTGCATTTTACAATTTTATCGAAGATGAGAGTGTACGACTGATCGGTTGTGAGGCAGCAGGACTTGGAGTTGATAATCCAAAGAACGCAGCAACAATGGCTAACGGTTCAGAAGCTATTTTCCATGGAATGAAGTCTTTATTCTGCCAGAATGAATATGGTCAGATTGCCCCTGTTTATTCAATTTCAGCAGGACTTGATTATCCGGGAATCGGACCAGAACATGCACATCTTCATGAAATCGGAAGAGCAGAATATATGAGTATCACAGATGAACAGGCAGTCAAAGCCTTTGAATATTTATCCAAAACAGAAGGAGTGATCCCTGCGATCGAATCATCTCATGCAGTTGCAGCAGCAATGGAAATCGTCCCAACAATGAGTAAAGACCAGTCAGTCGTTATCTGTCTGTCCGGTCGTGGAGACAAAGACGTTTATCAGGTAGCAAGATATAGAGGAGTGCAGTTAGATGAAAATTAGAGAAACATTTGAGAATAGAAAAAAGAATGGGCAAAAAGCATTAGTAACTTACATCGTATCTGGAGATTATGGGTACGAAACAACAAAAGAAAATATCAGAGCTATGGTAAAAGCAGGAGCAGATGTGATCGAGATCGGTATTCCATTCTCAGATCCGATCGCTGAGGGTGTTGTCATTCAGGAAGCCAGCCAGCATTCACTCGCAGGTGGTACAACACTAAAGGGAATCTTTCAGATGGTAAAAGAATTAAGAGAAGAGATCAAAGAAACACCATTTGTCATGATGATGTATATCAATACAATTTATCGTTTTGGAACAGAGAGATTCTTTGAGCTTTGTAATGAATGCGGGGTTCAGGGAGTGATCGTTCCAGATATGCCATACGAAGAAAAGGACGAGATTCAGCCAATTGCGACAGCTCATGGCGTTGATAATATCAGCCTGGTAACACCAACTTCACATGATCGAATCGCTAAGATCGCAAAAGATGCGGAAGGATTCCTATACTGTGTTTCATCTATTGGGGTGACTGGAACAAGAAATGAATTTACAACAGATTTTGAGGAATTCTTTGGAATCATCAAGAAAAATGCAACGATTCCTTGTGCTGTAGGATTCGGTATTTCAGGCCCAGAACAGGCGAAGAAAATGAGTACTTACTGTGACGGTGTTATTGTTGGAAGTGCGATCGTGAAACTGATCAGCCAATATGGCGAAGAAAGTCCTGAAAAAGTTTATGAATTTACAAAGAGCTTAAGAGATGCATTAGATGAATAAAATGATCGTCAAATGATATTACGTGAAAAT
>OGOV01002537.1_pt1 | contig 13536 bp, 17 predicted proteins | sample 1552711 | NCBI WGS metagenome assembly OGOV01 (sample SAMEA2580216, study PRJEB22360) | human gut metagenome | biome: human gut; feature: human-associated habitat; material: faeces | place: Denmark | collected 2008/2010 | reverse complement strand
CCAACTTTCTTATTTGTTTCTTTTCGGGTTCGATGTGGAATATGGCAATTTTGTTGCTTATATGCCGCTGCGGCTTTGGGGTTTCTATCCTCGTTATTGCCGCCGAAATTGCCGCCGTAAGCAGTGTAAACACCGCCAGAAGTATCATTGATACGATTGCACGTATCATCATCTCACCCACGCCGATGACACCCAATTCACAGTACCCGACCGCCGACAGTATCGACAGTCCACTTACCACCGCCGCCGTTGCCGACGCATACAAGCATATCCGCCGTCTTGTTTTCTTGCTTAATTTAAATTTTGTCATTTGAATCATCCTTTCTTAAAAATCATTGCATATATCTCTTGCGAGTGCGTACAGTGTTATCCAACCGTTTTTATCAAAGCTGAAACGGTTTCGAGCCGAATCGGCTGAAATGTGCATTGTTTTACACACCTCGCCGATTCGCACCAGCATTTTATCATCAAATTTTTCGGCTAAGTCAGCCAAAATCTCTCTGTAATACGGTTTTTCTCTCGGCATCTTATTTCACCTCGCTTTCCCATTCAGCTAAGATTTCTTCTCTTAACTTGATAATACCGACCGCCTGTGGCTGATAGGTATTCAAGCCGGTGTTTACCTTTGACAGGTACGGTTCGGTGCATTTAGGATAGCCACGCTTTCGGATTTCACGAAGTAAATCCACCTGCGTCTTTCCGAGGTTCATTAACCTTGCTCTTGTTGGGTTTCCCATTTTTATCATCCTTTCTATTTTGAGATTGAAATATCAATTTTTCCGAGAATCTCTGAATACGAAATAGGCGTGTAATTTATTCGCTCTGCCGATACGCAGAAGTGTTGTTTGCTATAATCCTTAAACATCGGATTGTTATGTACGTGTCCAAAAATGTTTGCATAGGGCATATTTGAATTTACATACAACGGTTGATGCGAAAGCATAAAAAAACCGTCGTATAAAACAGGCATATCGTAAACATCTTCAAATCCCGCTTTTCTGTAAAAAGAGCTTGTTCCGAAATCGTGATTTCCCCTTATGAGAATCTTTGTGCCGTTTAATTTGGACAATATTCTTTTTTCGTCATCTGATTCGCAAAAATCGCCTAAGACAAAAACCGTATCACCATTATTCACGGTTTTGTTCCAATTATTAATCAGCGTTTTATCCATTTCAGCACTCGAATCAAACGGACGATTCTCATAACGAATAATATTGTCACTTCCGAAATGAGTGTCGGCTATAAAAAAACGTCTGCCAAAATATTCTTTTGTCATTTTTATCATCCTTTCTTGAAAATTTTTCTTGCATTATCGGGCAAGTTAGGTTATAATGTAATAAGTGATAATTTTATAACTTTTCTTGCGTCGATATTCGCAAGTGTTTTTGTTGTGATTTTGTTGTGTAACAAGTTACATTTATATTGTATCACGCTATTGCGTGAATGTCAATACAAAATCACGTGATTGCGTGTGTTTTGTATGATTAACCAAAAATGAGGTGCATTTCTTATGTATAATACACAAGAAGCAGCGGAACGCATTAAAGCGTTGCTTAAAAGTCAACACAAAAGCGTGTCGGGTATGCTCGATACATTAGGTTTTGGTGTGAACACGATTTCCGAGTTCGCCAAAGGTAAAGCGATTTCGTGTATCAGTCTTGCTAAGATTGCCGACTATCTCGATGTGTCGGTTGACTACTTACTCGGCAGAACCGACAGAAAAGAGGTCAACCGATGAAGCTTGAACCAAACGAGCAAAGGCAGAGAAAGTTTATTAAGATACTGATTAACTCAAACTCTGTCGATGGACGAACGTTCCTTATAAACAAAAAGTTTTATGATTTGTTTCCGTTTGATTGGGAAGAAACAAATTTTATAATAAACACTCTCAAAGGAAAGAAGCTTGTATCGCTTTACGAACCACCGAAACGCCTGCATATAGAAGAAGAGCTTTTTGCAGAATATCACGATATGGTACGCACTCACAAGAATCATTTAGGAACGGTGATTCGATGGTGCGTAGGTATTACGGTAACAATCTTAATAGCGTTATGGCAAGTAAAACGGCTGTTATAAACCACGGTATATACGATGTTTTATAGCTTATGTTACGGACACGTTTTTGCCGCTGTTCATAATATGCGATGTATTCGTTAAAAAGCCGCTGTTCTTCTTCGGTAAAACCGATGAAAGGGTCTTGGTGGAAAAACTCATAGTGTTTAGGACGCTTGTATATTTTTCTCACCTCGCTTTCGCTTATTGTGGCTGTTATTGCTATAACAGTCCAATACGGAAAAGAAATATCACAAACAGCAGAATTGGTAAGCAGGATAATATGACAACCAAAAGCGTGACAATCCAAAAGCGGAGCTCATCTTGACGATACATTTCACGGCGTAGGTAATAATGGTATATCCTTTGTTCCTCTTCGGAAAAGTAACAGGAAAGCGTACTGCCGTCGAACAGATGTTTATACTCATTGGGATAACGTGTCCTTGTGAGTAAGAAATGTATCTTTTTGAATAGGCTTAGCATTTTTCTCACCTCGCTTTGGTAACTTGTTATATTTATATTATACATCCTCAAATGAGGAAAGTCAATATAAATATTCATCATATGAGGAAATTTGGGGATTTGCACAAAAAAGTTAGATTGAATTTAGTAATTATTACGAAAGGAAGATGTGAAAATGTTTTTAGAGAGAACTCTTGAATTAATTGAGAGAAAAAATATTTCAAAGAACAAACTGCTGACAGATTTAAAGTTGTCAAAAAATTCGTTTGTTAATTGGTCTGAACGAGGCACTGTTCCGAGTGCGGAAACAATTGAAAAAATTGCCGATTATTTCGGCGTGACAACGGATTATTTGCTTGGCAGGACGGATTTAACAGATACCGAAAAAACAATGAAACTCACCTTAGACGATATTCGAAACTTAAGCGAAGCCCAACGAGCTATGCTTAAATGCAGAATACATCAGCTTATGATTAACAAATATCAAAAAGATGATTTTTTTGAAGACTTGAATGATAAGCTCAATATCAATAATTCATATATGTGGTTTTATCATTTAAATGATTTTTCGCTTGATGATAAAATCCCTCAAATGTTAATCGGGACAGAAGCTGATCTCAATTCGCTTTTTGATAAAATGAGCATTGTTATCAAAAACAAGGCAACTGCGACAGCGCTTTCGGTAGATTATTCCGGAGACACTGCATTTCCTATTCTTGTAGCCGGAAATAAGATTTTCCCTGCATTGTCTACGATGTCACTTGCCTCTTTGGATGCTCTCGAAAACGGATTACAAAGGCAAATTGATATAAATCAAACTCGCTCTGATACTAATATTGAAGATGATTTGGTCGCCGATATAAAATCAAGTCTTAAAACAAAAGCAAAGGTATAAAATTACTTTTTGCGTTCCTACAAATGTTGGTATGTGTAAGTACGTGATTTATATACTGTGATTAAATCGTAAGGTATAATTATTATAACTTCGGATCGCTTTTGCGGATGAGTTGGAAAAAGAATAGTAAAAATTAATATATAAACAAGGGAGATTTTATTATGAAAAGGATTTTATGCTTGGTATTGGTTTGTTGCGTTATGTGTTCGGCGTGCATAATGCAAGGGGTAACGGTTTTTGCCGATGAGGATGTTGAGTATTATCTGGGTACTGAAATACCTGCGTTCAGAGAGGGGATAGGGTACTGGAGTGAGGAACATATTATACATAGAAATCACGTAATATATTGTTATCCGTATGTGACGGAAGATGAGTATCATTCTTATCGACAATTACTTGAAACTAATGGATTTAATATTTTCGAAACAAAAGATAATTCTGAGTATTTAGTTAATTATGAGGATTCTCTTGCAGGAACGACTCTTTTGTATTCAAAAGAGTTATTTGGAACTGTTGCATATGTGTATATATCATTTTTTGATAAGGTTAAAAAAATGACAGTACAAGTCTGTGATTCAGAGGGATATTATGATGTTATAGAGCCTGACGATAATGAATCGTATCATAAAGGGTGCAGAGATGCCTTGATTCAATATCGAAGAGGATACTATTATAGTGCGCTTGAATCTCTCAATAAATATATAGCAGAAGAAAAGGAAAACAAGAGTTTGGCTCTTAACGAATCAGAAGGAGCATTTTTTAATCAGCTGTATGCAAAGGTTGAATATGCAATAAAGTATTCGGATGCAATTAATGCGTGGTTGGATAAAATAGAAAATTATATAGACAGTGGCTTGTATTATGAAGCTTTGGCTGAATCAGGTTGGCTTAAACAAACTTATAAGCTGTCACCATATGATTTGGCGTGGGTGCAATTATATGAGCGTTGGGCGCAAAAAGACCTTAACAACTACCTGTTTTCTACAGGACTGAATAAGGCTGTAAATTATTATATTAATGGAATGTATGATGAAGCGCGTGATGAGTTGTGGTGGATTAGAGACACGCCTACAGATGTTCAGGATTACATAAGCACATATAACGCTCTTGTAAATATTTTGAACGGTATAGATTAATCTCTTTGTAAAACTATGGAATGAAAAAGGGGTGGAGTTATGAAAGGTATATTGATAATTTGAGCGAAATGCCATATAATAAAATATATCAGATAAAGAGAGGAGCATATTTATGTCAGTTAAATCAACCGTATATATTCAAAAAGAAGAAGATTGGTATGTTGCGACAAGTATAGAAACGGGAGTTGCGTCACAGGGGAAAAGCATTGATGAAGCAATCGCAAATTTGTCAGAGGCTTTGGCTCTTTATTATGAGGACAGCAAACCCGATACGGAACAATCACCGGTGTTTATAACGACGTTGGAGGTAGCAGTATAATGGGGTCAAAATATCCTGTCTTGCCGCCGAAAACGGTTATTAAAACATTAGAAAAATTCGGGTTTGGGTTTGTGAGCCAAAAGGGAAGTCATATGAAATACGCCAATCAAAAATACGTTGTAATTATCCCCAATCATTCAGAGGTGGCAAAAGGCACACTGAAAAGCATTTTATCAATGGCACATATTGAACTTGAAGATTTTTTGAGGGAATTATGATACAAAGCGCAAAATTCGGGTTATGACCGATGTAGTGTTTGCAAGCCGTAAAAAAGATTATGACAGATAATAAATCGGAGAGGATATGAGGAATAATGGCACTTACCAGACGCAATGACGGACGTTGGTGCAAGACAAAGACGATAAACGGAAAAAAGATGTATTTTTACAGTGCCGAGCCTACAGAGAAAAAGGCGCTCAGAGATATTGAGAATCAGATGATAGAATACACAGGTGAGGTTCAAAAGGGTAAGTTGTTCAAAGATGTTGCCGAAGAATGGGAAAAAATCAAGCGAGAAGATTTAGACCCTGTGACGTGGTACAAAACTTATAAAGCCGCTTATGCACAAGTCAAAGAGCGATTCCGTGAATTAAGTATCGTGAATATAACACCGTTTGACATAGATAAATACTTTAAAAAATTGAAAGCAAATAAGTATTCTCACAAATATGTTGCAACAAGAAAAAGTGTGTTGAATATGATTTTTGAATACGCTTTCGTCAGGGGTTATGTCAACGATAATTTTATTTCGTCTGTACCGATTCCGTCGGGACTTGGCAAAAAGGCTCGGAAAGCACCGTCGGAAGATGATATAAAAATTGTAACGTCCAATTATGAGGGGGATGATTTTCTCTTCTATTTTTTGGTATATACGGGACTTAGAATGTCAGAGGCGTGTGCATTGACGAATGAAGATATTGATTTTGATAACAATCTGATATACATAAACAAAAAAATTGTTTGGGACGGAAACAGACCTGTTTTGAAACATCAGCCAAAAACAGAAGCAGGGGAAAGAGCCGTGCCGTTGCTTTCCGAACTCAAAAAGCGTATGACGAAAAATTTTGAGGGTTATTTGTTTAGTAGAGATAACGGAAAATCGCCATATACTCAAAAACAATTGAGAATTATCACAGACGGATATAAAAAGAAACACAATATCTCATTTACACCGCATCAGTTAAGACACGCATTTGCATCTTTGGGCGTGGAAGCTGATTTGTCGGTTAAGGAATTGCAATACATAATGGGACATTCGGATATTCACACAACAATGGATATATATGCTGAAATTCGCAAGAGTCAACAAACATCTATTGCAAACAAAATGAGTGAGATTAAATACTAAGTACTTTAAAAAATCTGACAACTTTTTGACAACTTTTTTATCGCAAAATGACCCTAAATGAGCCAAAATGAACCCTCTGAAAAACAAAAGAAAAACCCTTGAAAACGCCGTTTTTAAAGCATTTTCAAGGGTTTTTGCACTGGTCGGGGCGACAGGATTCGAACCTGCGGCCCCTTGGTCCCAAACCAAGTGCGCTACCAAACTGCGCCACGCCCCGACAACTTATATATTATAACCTATTATGTTGTAAAAGTCAAGCGTTTTTTCCGCTTTTTATATTATTTTTATATTATTTTTATATTATTCTTTTTTGAAACTGAGCTAATGATTAAAACCGTAAAATTGAACAGCCGCGGATACATCTCCGCGGCTGTGTTGCGTTTAATTTCCACATTCAATACTGATGCTGTTAAAGACATCGAGATAATCGTTGACCGAGTTGTTTTTTTTGTCATTGCCGCGAATATCCATTATTGCTTTTCCGTCATGCATCATAACGGTACGTGAGCCGTACTCTGCGGCATATCTTAAATTATGCGTGACCATAATGGTTGTGATATTCTCGCCTTTGACGATTTCATCGGTGAGTTTCATAACAATATCTGCCGATTTCGGGTCAAGAGCGGCGGTATGTTCGTCCAACAGCAATACATCGGGGGTTTTAAGCGTTGCCATAATCAGAGCAAGAGCCTGGCGCTGTCCACCCGACAAACTTCCTGTTTGTGTTCCGAGTCGGTTTTCAAGACCCATTCCAAGGACTTCGAGTCTTGTCTTATAATAATCGGCACGTTTTGTATTTAAACCGCGTCCCAACCCAAAACGCTTACCTTTATTATCGGCAATCGACATATTTTCAAGGATTGTCATTGTCGGACAAGTGCCCTGTGACGGGTCTTGATACACACGCGCAATCCTTTTTGACCTGACGTAATCCTTTTGTGATGTAATATCCGTACCGCCGAGGATGACTTTTCCCGAGTCAGGTTTAACCTCACCCGAGATAATGTTCAGCATCGTGGTCTTACCCGAGCCGTTGCTTCCTATAACGGATATAAATTCGCCCTTTTCCGCAACGAAAGAAAAGTCGGAAAACAACGCCTTTTCATCAACGGTATTTGGTTTAAAAACCTTTGAAATGTTTTCAAGTCTAAGCATTGGCGTTTTCTCCTTTCTTTTTACCCGACATTATATCGTTCAAAACAAGCGTCAGGACAAATAAAACCGATATAATCAAATTTGTGTCGGATGACTCCATACCGCTTGCGAGCGCAGCGGAAATACAAGCCTTGTATATAACCATTCCGATGAGTACGCCCGAAGTTGTTCTGACAAATTTTATCTTTTTGAATATGGTTGTTCCGATTATAACTGCCGCAAGGCCCGTAACCATTATTCCCGTACCCGATGCGATGTCGAATTGCAGGGAACGCTGGCAAGCCATTGCACCCGACAAAGCGATGAGGGCATTTGAGATGGCAAGACCTATGATTTTAACCTTCCCGGGGTTTTGAGAAAGAGAGGATACAAGTCTTTCGTTTTCGCCTACACAGCGCAGCAAAAAGCCCGATTTGGTTGACAGATACCAATCCAATATGTATTTTATAATAAGAGCAATAACAAATATTATTATCAGGTATCTGAACGAAAAGATTGTTTGCGGAACAGAGGAGGGAAGTGTGAAAATCGTGTCCTTTCCCATCAAAAACTCGTTAGGCTTGCCGACTATGCGATAATTGATTGAATAAAGCGCTGTCATCGTAAGAATGCCTGCGAGCAGGTTCTTGATATGCAGTTTAACGTGCAGTATACCCGTAAGCATTCCGGCGAGTGCACCCGCGATAAATGCGGCCGGCAGGCACAACCATGGGTTTACGTCACGCACAAGCAGGGCAACGCAAACCGCTGCGCCGAGCGGAAACGTTCCGTCTGCCGACAAGTCGGGAAAGTCCAGTATTTTATAGCTTATGTATATTCCCAGGGCCATTATTCCGTAAATAAGACCCTGTTCAAGTATTCCGATAATAATATCCGTCACAGTGTTCTCCTATCCGCCGCAGGTGTGCGGCTTTGAAATTTTGTTATTCAACGCAATTCTTACCCATACCGCCACAGAGCGCGGATATGGGTAAGAGAATTTAAATTTAATGTTTATTTAACGTCAGCGGTTGACATAACGCTTTCGGGTATTGAGATACCGAGTTTTTCAGCGACCGATTTGTTTACGGTGATTTTGCTTTCGGTCAATGTTTCATAAGGAATTGTTGAAATATCTTCGCCGTTTAAGACTTTTGCCGCCATTTCACCGGCTTGGATTCCGAGGTTAAAGTAGTCAAGCCCTGCGGATGCGATACAGCCGTTTCCGACCTGTTCTTCTTCAGAACCGAATACGGGGATATTCTTTGCCGATGCTTTGTCGAGAATGATTGCCAATGACGCAACAACGGTATTATCTGTCATATTTGAGATACAGTCAACTTCGTTTAATACAATATCGGCTGCCGCAGGAACATCGGCTTTTTTGGATATACCTTTTTCAACAATTTCAAAGCCGTAATTCGGAGCAAGCTTTTTGTAATCCTCTAATGTGCTGACCGAATTCGCTTCGCCCGTTGAGTATAAAATACCAATCTTTTTAGCATCGGGAAGTACTTCTCTTATAAGTTTAAGCTGTGCCTCAACCGGAAGTTTATCGGATATTCCGCTTATTCCGGGGAGGGGTTTTGTGTCTGACTCGGCAAGTTTTGCCGCAACCGGGTCGGATACGGCATTAAAGATTACCGGAATCTTTTTGTCAAGACACGCCGCGTACAGTGCCTGTGCCGAGGGGGTTGCTATGCCGCATACCAAGTCAAGATTTTCAGCGGCAAAATTTGATGCAATCTGAGTATTCTTTGACATATCATCTTGTGCGCCGACATATTCGAGCTTTATGTTATCGCCGTCTTTAAAGCCTTTGTTTTCAAGACCTTTTATAAATCCGTTGCGGCAATTATCCAGTGACGGGTGATCCGAAATTTGCGTGATGCCGATTTTATAGACTTTCTTGTCCGAATCGGTTTGCGATGCCTGTTGGTTCGAACTTCCGCAGCCCGAAAGTGCCGAAATGCCGATTGCGGCAACGACAGCAACCGTAACTGCTCTTTTCAGCAAGCTTTTGAACGATAATGTGTTTCTCTCTGCCTTTTGTGTGTTTGTGTTGATTGTTTTCATTTTCTCATCTCTCCTAATCTGATTTTTTAATAATCGGTCTTATATAACAAAAAAAGACCTTATCAGCGGATAAGACCCAAAAGCAATTATATTATAACGATATAGAATATCAATAAATACACTAATATTAAATTTGCTCGTCTAATCTCATCTCATCTAATCTGGTAACAGTATATCATACGAAATTCGGTTTGTCAACAAAATTTTTAAAAAAAATTGCATTTTGTCATTTGATACAAAAGGTATGTAATTAAAAAATGTCGGAATGTATATATCCGACAATCCTCTGTGCCGCGTATGCGGCACAGAGGGTGAAGATTATTCGAAATTCACGCAAAGCGGAGCTTTGACCGATATGGTATCGATTAGCCTAAAGCTATCATTAATTGAATAAAGCGTAACGGTGTCATCGTTCATATTACAGCAAAAAATCATATCATCGGCGATGTTGAAATCTCTGGGATGGTCGCCCGTCATTATAAAGTCGGATAATTCGAGCTTATCATCATTAATGTCAAAGACCGCAATCGAATTGTGTCCGCGGTTTGAAACATAAAGACGATTTTTGTAAATGCGGATTGCCGCGCCCAGATTTATTCCGCAAAACTCATTAGGCAAAGCGGAGTAGGTTTCACGCGGTTTTACGCTTTTGCCGTCATACTCAAAAACGGTAACGGACGAAACGAGTTCGTTTACACAATAAATATATTGTCCGTCATCCGAAAAAGCGAGATGTCTTGCGCCGTAACCTTGGGGGACGGCGGATGTGAAACAGGTGTTTAGATTTCTGTCACAGAAAAAGATTTTGTCAAGCCCCAAATCGGTGACACAGATATACTTTTTGTCGGGTGTTGCGCCGACAAAGTGTGTGTGTGGCATTTCCTGGCGTTTGGGATTTATTCCCTTGCCTTCGTGCACTGCGAGAGTGTCGGGAAAGTGTATTGCGCTGCCCGATGAATAGTTTACCGCATAAACATCATCGTCACAGGTGCATATGTGACAAGCAACTTTTCCCTTTGTGGGTATCGTTTCGCTTTTGTTTGTTAAATTTCCGTCAGGGTCAATGTCAAACGTACACATTCCGCTTATGTCGTTGCCGAAAGGGTCGCGTAAAAGAACGTGCATTTTGTTATCATTTACGGCAAAAAACATTGGTTGGTCAACAGGCGTGAAAGATTCTCGGTTAAGCTTGTTATCCGACATCGAAAACCGATAAATTCCGCCGTCCGGAACACAAGACGCAATATATATTTTTTTCATTTTAATCTCCGTTCCGCCGCCCTGCATCGGCATAGGTTATAATTAAATTTGTCTTATCCGCAGGGAAAGAAATGATAAGAAGTTAAATTGTATGCACTGAATTGATATTGCTACATTAATAATATAAACTTCGTTTAATCAAATGTCAAGCCATTTAATTAAAATGTAACAGAAAAATTATTCAAGGCATTGCCGATGCGGAATGCTTTCGGTTTTAAATGCAGTTGTCGGGTATATCCCGTAACGAGGATTAAAATACATCTCGAGAATGAGCGCATTAAGGAATGAAAAATGTTTTTTTAGAAATTTTTTGAAAAAATTAAAAAAAGTTAAAAAAAGGGGTTGACAAATCCGAAAAAAGGTAGTATAATAAACGAGTTGGCTTTCAAGAACGGCTGACAAAAATGCGAGCATGCTGGAACCGGCAGACAGGCACGTTTGAGGGGCGTGTGCTTATGGCGTGTGGGTTCAAGTCCCACTGCTCGCACCATTTATTTTGCCTGATAGTGTAATGGTTAGCACAAGTGACTCTGACTCACTTTGTCTGGGTTCAAATCCTAGTCAGGCAGCCAGCCGAAACGGAATGGTTTCGGCTATTTTTCAATGTGGGGGTATAGCTCAGTTGGGAGAGCGGTTGCTTCGCATGTAACAGGTCTGGGGTTCGAATCCCCATATCTCCACCAGCGCAAAAATCCTTGAAAATGCTTTAAAGACGGCGTTTTCAAGGATTTTTCTTATGCTTTTCAGAGGGTTCATTTTGACTCATTTTGGCTCATTTTGCGATAAAAAAGTTGTCAAAAAGTTGTCAGATTTTTAAATGAATTCGTTAGAGATTCTTATTTCAGTTAATTCAGCGCTTATATTTTATGCTTTGTGATTTATTTTAAGGCATTGTTTAGGTCGTTTTTTACGGCTTTTACGGTGTCTTTTTTGATTTTTAGGTCTAATTTGTATATATTCCACAACAAATATTCGGTTTGTGTCTTTAAATTTCTTATATTATGACGTTAAAGTTGTCCGTTTTGTCCGTTTTTTTCAGATATACTTGAAATCAGACAGGTAAATTTTTTTATTTGTTTATGCTTCCCTCCGACGTTCGGGCGGTTTTCTGACTGCCCGGACGATATAAATTCGATTGTGAGGTGATTTTATGGCGAGAGGAAAGAAGCTTAAACCGCAACAGGTTTATGACATTATGTCGAGCTGGGCGGTAAAGGGAAACTTCGCGGAAACGTCAAGAGAACTCGGCTATGCCGTTTCGACGGTGGAAACTATTGTAAAAAGGAATAAAGACAAGGACGAGTATATTTCTCTTGTCAAGCAAAAGAGAGCAGATTTTTCGGCGAGAGCCGATAAGATTATTGACAAGGAGCTTAGGCTTCTTGTCAGACAGCTGAGCCGAGCAATTGACAGAGAAAACGAGATTGACGAGTTGATTGATGTTATAGCTGACGCTGATGCGGAGGTTATAAGTGACAGAGACAGGACAGAGGTCTTAAAAAGATTGGCAAGACTTAAAATCGAGGACGTCAAGGCTATTATAACTGCAATCAGTGACCATTATTATAAGGCTTGCTATCATACATTGATAGTACATTATCAAATGGAAGAAGAGAACTTATCAGCTGGCTTAAAGGAAGAAACTATTCAATCTAATCTCATATTTTTGAGTTTTTCGCCGTCGGTATGTTTGCGATACGCATTTTATCGAAGCAGCAGTCAACGGTGACGAAAAATTTGCAATACTGTTAAATTTGAGTTGATAGAAATTTTGCCAACTTTTACTTGACACTAACCTTTATGCGGAAGGAAATTGACTTTTGGTAAAATATGTGTTATAATAAAATAAAAAGCGTATAAAGGAGTTGTTTTTATGGCTTTAATTAAATGCCCTGAATGTGGCAAAGAAGTGTCTGATAAGGCTTCTGCTTGTATAAATTGCGGATTCCCGTTATCAGAATTAGCAGATACAAATATTGTTGAAGAAACATTAAGCAAAGCAGTTGTCTACTATGATTTATTAGAAGGTAAAAGAAAATCTGTTTTTGATAATGGACTAGATGATGGAGTAGAAGGCATGTGTAATGAAGGCGATGCCGCATTCCCATATCAAGTTAAAGGAAATTGTTTATATATAACTAGGTATGCAGGAACAGTTGAATATATAATCGGTGAAGACTTTCTAGCAAATCAAAACGGAAAATACGATGGAAATATTCCTGATGAAAGTCGCTTTGATGTTGTATGTACCAGTAGTTTGTTTGGTACTACAACATTTAAAAGTGATGGCACATATAGCAAGATTTCTTTTGGTAGTACCGACAAAGGCACCTATATAAGAGAAGGTAATATTATGGCTCTTTCTGGCAGTAATACTGGATATAAGCCCAATGGTTTTTTAATATACGATGGTAATTTTTATATGGGTTCAAACATTAAAGAAGAAAAAATTGATGTACTAAAAAGTGTAATATCAAAATATGGTGCTCCACAGACACCAATTAACACAGTTTCATTTTCAAGACCGACTACACCTATTGTAAAATGCCCATACTGCCAATCTGGCAACACAAAGAAGATTTCATCAACTGCAAAAGCGGTAAATATAGCAATGTTTGGTCTGTTTGGGAACAAGAGAAAATATCAATGGCATTGTAATAACTGTAATTCGGATTTTTAGTCAAATAATCAAAAGTCAGGAAAATATTATGAAATACAAAGAAGAGTCAATCCCGAATTTTGTGTAAAGTCTTTACGAAACCTCCAAAATGATGTATAATAAAAATATCATTTGGAATGGTATAATATAAATAGAGTCGACAAACCCCAAAAAATCTGATATAATAAAATAAAT
>OGOV01002534.1_pt1 | contig 13544 bp, 14 predicted proteins | sample 1552711 | NCBI WGS metagenome assembly OGOV01 (sample SAMEA2580216, study PRJEB22360) | human gut metagenome | biome: human gut; feature: human-associated habitat; material: faeces | place: Denmark | collected 2008/2010 | reverse complement strand
ATAAAACTGCGCCACAGCCTTGGCAGGCCATCGCGCAGCGATTTTGTTCAATCGGGATTTGGAGGTATAAACAATGCGGAAATGTGAAAAGTGTGGGGCAAGCATGAAATTAGATTTAAGACTTAAAGCTAATGGTGGTGGCTATGGGATTGTTGTTCGGGTAGATGAAAAACAAAAGGCGACAACTATAGATGATGTTAAAGTTGCAGTCTGTCCAGAGTGTGGACATACAGAAATGTATTTAGAGGATTTAACTAAATTGAAGTAAAATTAGATATGATTGAAACAGGATAAAAAATTTTGATGGAATGCTTGTGGAGAAAATAAATATGAAAAAACTTAACTATACAGAAGATTTATTGAGAGTTATCTTCTTTTGGATAGGAATATTCTTTCTTGTTTCCGGTGTCTTAAGTTTTCTTGGGATATTAAAACCAGCAGTAAACTCAGGCATTCAGAATCCAGACATGTTGGGAACTGTGTTTTCTATAACGGGAGTGCTTTTGTGTATAATAAGTGCTGCTCTTGGAATTTATACTGCAAAGCTTGATAAATTACATTTACAATTAATCGAAAATGGTACAAAAGTGAATGGCTTGGTAGAAAAAGTATATTTGCAAAAATACACAAGATATAGAAGACAGATTCCATACAGGATTTTATATAGTTTTACATATCATGATAAAGTGTATTATCACAAAAGCCGTTTGGTATGGGAAAAGCCGGATCTTAAAAAAGGTGACTTGATTACCGTATATGTAAATAATCTTGGTAAATCAACAGTTTATAATTGCAATGAAGCGGTCTGATATCTAGCCTCTATATTTCGGAAAATACTGCACGATCTGTGGTTTACAGAAGAGCAGCTTCAAAGAATGCTGAGGATGAAAAATGCAAATCCATCAGATGTATGGAAATTCAGAGATTATTAATGGACAAATTGAAAGCTGAAAGGAAAACGGCCTATCCGTTTTCAACATTGGCGGATCCGTCTGCTAATAAGTGGTTTACAAATCAAAAAACTTGGTAAGAGTATTTTCATAATTCTGTTCAATTTTGTCTATGTTTTCGAGAATCCTGTTCATGTACAAATGCAACTAAATTAGAGTATAATAAGGGAAACCATTGAAACTGGGTTTCCGTAAAGGACATTCCTGTGATGGCAGGAATGTCCTTTACATATAGCGGTAAATTCTGAAGTAGTTGGCATAGAAGTTCATGAGGTAGTTGACGTATGCTTTAAATCTTTTCATTTCGTTTTCCTCCTTTCTTTATCTTACAAGCACATTATAATATCAGAAGACGTATATTACTTGCCAAATGGGAAGAAAAAGTAGACAAAACTTGCAGGAGATTAATTGGAATGTACTGGTAAGAGCATCACAGACATTTGCCTGGATGCAGGAGTTGAGAGCCAAAGGACATTTAACCGGGTATTTCGTGAAAGATATAAAGTAACGTCAAGGGAATACCGGAATCTTTATCGTGAACAATATATAAGTCAGACCCAGGATGAAATATCTGGAATGGAGAAATAGGATGGCATTTATAATCTGTATAGCAGCACTCATAATTATGATGTTTGTATTTACCAAAATGTTGTTAAGCTTCAGCAATAACAGCAGTGCGGCAGTTGAATCTGTTGATGCGACTGTAGTTGAAAAGAAGCAAGGAATCTATACCCATATGCAGTCTGAAGCACATGTACCTTGGTTTCGCGTTGTATTTGAGATGACAGATGGAAGTTTGATGGAATTTCAAATGCAACAGGGAGATTTTCGTGAATTGGAAAAAGGCGATCAAGGTATGCTGACTTATCAGGGAAATCGGTATATATGTTACCAAAAATATAAATTTAAAAGTGAAGCACAGGAGGAAGAAAAATGTTAAGTGAAAGCATTGCAAAATTGGTACAGTATGGGATTACAACAGGTCTGACACCGGAATGTGAAAGAAATTACACAACAAATTTTCTGCTGGACGTTTTTCATGAGGATGACTATGAGAAACCGGACAACATTGAGGAATCTGTTAATCTTGAAGCAATATTGGGTGAATTGCTGGATGAAGCCGTAAAAAGAGGACTGATCGAAGACAGTATTGTATACCGGGATCTATTTGATACCAGATTAATGAACTGTCTGATGCCGCGTCCGGGCCAGGTGCAAAAAGAATTCTGGGATAAATATAAAGAAAGCCCAAAGGAAGCAACCGATTATTTTTATAAACTGAGTCAGGACAGCAATTATATCCGCAGATATCGCGTAGAGAAGGATCAAAAGTGGAAGGTAGACAGTCCATACGGTGAGATTGATATTACCATCAATTTGTCCAAACCGGAAAAAGATCCAAAAGCAATTGCCGCGGCAAGGAATGTAAAATTCGGAAGCTATCCGAAATGTCTTCTTTGCCCAGAAAATGAAGGATATGCAGGACGTGTTAATCATCCGGCAAGGCAGAATCACAGGATTATTCCGATCACAATCAATGATACTCCTTGGGGATTCCAGTATTCTCCGTATGTATATTACAATGAGCATTGTATTGTATTTAATTGCCAGCATACTCCAATGAAAATCGAGAGAAATGCATTCATTAAACTGTTTGATTTTGTAAAACTGTTTCCGCATTATTTCCTTGGATCTAATGCAGATCTGCCGATCGTAGGCGGCTCGATCTTAAGCCATGATCATTTCCAGGGTGGACATTATACATTTGCAATGGCAAAAGCACCAATTGAGCAGCACGTGGTACTTCCGGGATTTGAAGATGTAGAGGCTGGAATTGTAAAATGGCCGTTATCTGTACTTCGTATTCGTCATAAAGATTCTAACCGTTTGGTAGATCTGGCAACACATGTGCTGGAAGTATGGAGAGGTTATACTGACGAAGCAGCATTTATTTATGCTGAAACCAATGGAGAGCCTCATAATACAATTACACCAATTGCACGTAAAGTAGGGGATATCTACGAATTGGATCTGACATTAAGAAACAACATTACAACAGAAGAACATCCGCTGGGCGTGTATCATCCGCATGCAGAATATCATCATATTAAGAAAGAAAATATCGGTCTGATCGAAGTTATGGGACTTGCAGTTCTTCCGGCCAGATTAAAAGGTGAGATGGAACTTTTGGAAGAGTATATTCTCGAAGGCAAAGATATTTCTTCAAATGAACAGATTGAGAAACATGCAGAGTGGGTTAAGAAGTTTCTTCCGAAATATCCGGAAATCACAAAAGAAAACATCCATGGCATTCTTCAGAAAGAGATTGGAATCGTATTTACCCATGTTCTGGAAGATGCAGGAGTATACAAATGTACGACCGAGGGAAGAGAAGCATTCATGCGTTTTCTTGAAACATTATAAAAACTGAAATAAAAGGATTTTTGGGAAAATGGGAGGTAAGTGAAACCTCCCATTTTTTTAAAGGAAGATGATGAAAATAGAATATTTTTTATAAGGTGTGAAACCTTCCTAGGCTTTTCTTTTGGATGTAAGAAGAAGTAGCAGTGGAACAAAAATAAAGATCCTCCATAGTGCAGGAATGGTGATATTGTTTCGGAATGCAAATGCACTGCCAGAAGAATCTGCCGGTATGTAAATGCGAAGATCTACAGTACAGGATGAACTTTCATCTCGTATATCTAAAGGAAGCTGAGAATGATATACTTTGCCTTCATGGGTGAATTTAACAGGCAGTGCCCAGTAATAATGACGCGGACTACCAAAATTATAAAGATAATATCCGTCTGCTTTGATTAAATTTGGATTTTCATGGTAAAGAAAATAGTTTTTATTGGCATAAAAGAATGTCCCGCCCATTAATAGAAGCCAGATCAGCACCAGTGCAGCTTTATTCAAAAAAGGACTATCAAATACTCTTTTCAAAAAATCCCCTCCTGTCAGATAAGGACATTTTATCAAATGAACCAGGAAAATTCGATAGAAAGAAAAAGATACGGATACTGATAGAAGGTGGCTGCGGTTCGTATTATAAAAATGTAGATGAAAGTTTTAAGATCATAAATGAATTAGATAAAGATACACCTCTGATTGGTAGTGCTCGTATTCTTGATTCTATGGGACTTGTGAATATTGTTGTAGATATTGAGACTGCCTTTCTGGATGAAGATATAGAGATTTCACTAACTTCTGAGACGGCTATGTCTGGACGTATAAGTCCTTTTCGAACTATTGGATCATTATGTAGCTTTATTGCTCGTCAACTTGGTTTAGAAGAATGAAGCGAGTTATAATTATTACTGGAACTCGAAAGGGAATTGGTCATTTCCTTGCCGAGAAGTATCTAAGTGAGGGCGATATTGTGTATGGATGTAGTCGTCGTGAATGTGAGATTAACCATGAAAATTATCATCATATTCGTCTTGATGTCTCAGATGAACCTGCCGTGATAGCTTTTGTACGTAATGTTTACAGAGAACAAAAACGAATTGATATACTAATAAATAATGCTGGAATAGCTTCTATGAATCATATTCTATTAACTCCTAAGGCTACAGCTGAGAAGGTGTTTAATACAAATTTCATGGGGACATTTTTAATGTCTCGTGAATGTGCGAAGTTTATGATAAGGCAGAAAAATGGTCGTATTGTAAATTATTCAACAGTAGCTGTTGCACTTAATTTACAAGGAGAACTGGTTTATTCTTCATCAAAAGCTGCTATAGAGCAGTTGACTAGGGTACTTGCAACTGAAATAGGTGAAAGTGGTGTAACCGTGAATGCTGTTGGTCCTACTCCAATTGATACAGATTTAATCAAAAATGTTCCAGGGAATAAGATTGAAGAATTAAAAAATCGTCAATGTATCAAACGACTTGGTAATTTTGAAGATGTTAAAAATGTCATTGATTTTTTTATTCGTCCTGAGAGTGAATTTATAACAGGACAAATAATTTATTTAGGTGGTGTGTTTTAAATATAAAAATAATTCACAATGAATTGGCTTGTTGAAAAGATGAAAGAAGATGGTAGTAAGAATGCTATTATTTTCAAAGGGAAGGAATATACTTACGAAGCACTCGTAGAGCAAATTGAAAGCTATTATATAATAATTAGCAAACAGATAAATCAAGGAGAAATCGTATCAGTGATTTCGGATTATAGTTTTCAGGCTATTGCGCTTTTTTTTGCATTGTATGAAAATCGGAATGTCATTGTGCCAATTACTACAAAGATTAATCAAGAGATAGATGACCGAGTTCGTGTAGCAAATAGTGATTATCGCATCGAAATAGATGATAATAAACTTAATGTGCATAAAGCAATAAAGAAAACAGAAAACCATCCTCTTGTGATAAAACTTCAGGAGCAGCAGCATTCGGGGCTTATTCTTTTTAGTAGCGGTTCTACAGGAGCACCGAAAGCAATGATCCATAATCTAGATAATTTAGTTGATTCATATAAAGGGAAACGTGGTAAGAATATTGTTTTTTTAATTTTTTTAATGTTCGATCATATCGGTGGACTTAACTCTTTGTTGAATTGTCTTTCAATGGGCGTTACAATGGTTTTTCCAGAACATCGAGAACCAGAACATGTAGCAGAATTAATTGAAAAATATAAAGTTAACATTCTTCCAGCATCACCAACATTTTTAAATTTAGTGTTGATAAGTGAGGCTAATTTGCGCTATAATATGAGTTCTTTGCGTATGATAACTTATGGGACAGAACCAATGCCGGATAGTCTCTTATTAAAATTAAAAACATTTTTTCCTCGTGTTAAATTTCTTCAGACCTTTGGTACGAGTGAAACTGGCATTAGTCAAACTACAAGTAAATCATCAGATAGTACTTTTTTAAAAATAGATGACCCAAATACAGAAATAAAAATAGTAAGAGGAGAACTATGGATTCGTAGTAAGACTCAGGTTATGGGATATCTAAACTCTTCAATGGAACGTTTTACTGAAGATGGCTGGTTCAAAACAGGAGATTTAGTGGAAGAAGCAAGTGATGGCTACATAAAAATAGTTGGTCGTAGCAAAGAATTAATAAATGTTGGTGGGGAGAAAGTTCTTCCATCTGAAGTTGAATCTGTGCTATTTCAAATGCCGAATTTGGTAGATTGTATTGTTTATGGTGAAAAGAATTTTATCACAGGTATGATGGTAGTTGCAAAAGTTCTTTTTAAAGAGCCGTTGAAGTTATCAGAAGCTAAAAGACAAATAGTACAGTTTTGTAATAGTAAACTTGATCGATATAAAATTCCTGCAAAAGTTATTTTAATGACCGAATCGGAGTATTCTGAAAGATTTAAGAAGAAAAGATTATAAGTCTATGCTTAAGAAAATTATGGGAAAGTGGAATGCAATCATTAGAGGGCTAAGAATCCTTAATCGTGAATATTTTTCTACACGTAATGATTGTTTGGGAAAATGTGGAATAAACTCACATTATTTGCCTCCTACTCTTTTGGGTAAAAGAGAAAATATTTTTTTATATGATAATGCATATATTGATTATCGTAGTGTTTTGTATGTTACTGGGGGTAAATTAATAATAAAAGAAAATTCAATTGTTGCTGAAGGATTAACTGCTATAACAGGGCAACATCAATCGAAAATAGGTGAAGTTTTTGGTAAAGCAGGTAACAGTAATTTATTAGAAAAAGATATTATAGTAGAGGAGGATGTCTGGATTGGAGCTAGTGTTATGTTGTTGTCAGGCGCGCATATTGGTCGTGGTGCCATAATTGGCGCAGGGACGGTCATACGCGATCAGAATATTCCGCCATATAGTATTGTTGTTGGTAATCCGGCTAAAATTATTGGTTTTAGATTTACTGTTGAGGAAACATTGGAGCATGAGAGGCTTATTTATGATGAACAAAATCGTTTGCCAGAGAAAAAGCTACGAACCAATTATAAATATTATTATGAGACTCGGATTGGACAAATTATGAGTTATTTGGCATTACGTTTATAAGAAATCTTATGTTGTTTGCAGAATACCATTAGTTTTAATTTTCCGCACTAGATTATATTTTAGAATGATATATTGGTTGTTAGTAGATTATGTGATTGCTTTTGTCTAGAAATGTTTAATTTTATATTAAAGAATGAGTAGTAGTCCCAATAGAATAGTTAAGAATACATTTTTTCTTTATGGAAAAATGCTTATTACTATATTTTTCACACTTTATACTACTCGTTTAGTTCTGAAATCATTAGGAGTAGTAGATTATGGTGTATTTGGAGTGATTGGAGGAGCAGTGAATATGCTTGGTTTTTTGTCTGCATCTATGGCTGCTACTACTCAACGATTTATGAGTTATTCTGAAGGAACCGGAAATCTTGAGGATAAAAGGCAGGTGTTTAATGTGAGTGTAATATTGCATTTTATCATTGCTATTTGTGCGTGTTTATTACTTTGTTCTTTTTCATATTTGTTTTTCGATAAGATAATAAATGTTCCTGTAGAAAGACTATATGCAGCAAAAGTAGTTTATTATTCTATGGTGTTTAGTGTTACGGTTACAGTATTATCAGTGCCATACGATGCTGTAATTAATTCTCATGAGAATATGTTGTACTATTCAATAGTAGGTATAATAGATTCTTTTGTCAAGCTAATAATTGCGATCTATATTGCAACATCTGTGTCAGGAGATAAATTGATTGTATACGGTATTCTAATGGCGGTGTTATCCATTGTTGTTATGATAGTCATGCAAATATATTGTCATAAATATTATTCAGAATGTGTGTTTAAACCATTAACATATTTCTCAAAGAAAAAACTAAAACAGATGTCCTCTTTTGCATCATGGAAACTATCCACACAGTTTACTAGTATGGTAGGAAATTATGGTGCAGGTTTATTAATGAATCATTATTTTGGTGCAGTTATTAATGCTGCTATATCAATTGCAAGTCAAGTGATATCTCAATTACAATCGTTTTCGAATAATATGATTAAGGCAGTCAATCCTGCTATTGTTAAGTCTGAAGGTGAAAATAATAGAGAAAGTATGCTTCAGGTTTCAATGTATAGCTGTAAATATTCTTTTTTGATATTTGCAATTTTTGCTGCTCCTGCATTAGTGTGTCTTGATAAATTATTGGTATGGTGGCTTGTTGATGTGCCTCAATGGGCTTATCTCATGACATTAGTTGGTATTCTCAGATCTTTAAATGAGTGCTTATTACTTCCTTTGGAAACAAGTATTGGTGCTACGGGGAAAATAAGAGGAAATAGTTTCTATAGCTCTTTAATTAATATATTCCCTCTGCTTCTATTAGTCATATTATTTTATATAGGGTATTCTCCTATGGCATATATTGTTGTTTCATTCTCTGTATGGGGAATAATATATGAACTAAAAACTGTATACTTTGCAAAAAAAGTATGTAGATTAAATATTAAAATATTCTTTAATGAATATATAAAGAAGCCATATATAACGTTTTTGTTTTCAGTTGCTTGGGGATTGTTAGTACGGTTTTTATTAGGCGATAATATATTAAGTATTTGTACGACAATAATTTGCGTTTTGGGAGTTTTCATATCTCTTGTTTACTTTTATGTTATGGGAATGACAGAAAAAAAGTATGCAAAAAATGTGGTAAAAAATATTTGTTATAAAATAAATGGAGAATATAAGTGAATAGTATATTGTATAGTGAAACTATTACAATATACTTTCAGAAATTAATCTTTTCAAGTAAATGACTATAATATTATTATGATAAAAGTTTTTATTCCCGGCCCGTATTCCATTCCTATTTGGCGTCAGTTTCCTGATTCAAAACGGTATGTCTGGAAAAATTGTGAATTTTATTTTGAGGAACCAAAGGAGTACGACTATCTTGTTGTATGGGGGCTTGAAAAAGAATTGTCAACATTGTGTCCGAAAGAAAAAAGATTATGTTTTTTAGGGGAGCCACCGTATGTGAAGCGATATACTAAAGCTTTTCGTGAGCAATTTGGTTATGTTTTTGGATGTCAACCTAAGATGATTAGGAGAGGAGAGATGCAAAAGCTAATGCCTACTCTTGCTTGGATGGCTGGTTGTAAAATAGGAACCAATGTTTCTATGGATGATTTTGGTACATATATGTCCTATCAGGATTTTAAATACTACGAACCAAAAGAACAACGGTTGAATAAAGTATGTTTCATAACATCAAATAAAAAGTTTACCCGAGGACATCGAGATAGAGTGAATTTTGCTAATAAAATATTAAAGAATCATATTGATCTTATTGATATATATGGTAATGGATATAACCCTATTGATGATAAATTGGAAGTGTTATCTAAGTATAAATATGTATTAGCTATTGAAAATGGATTATGTATGGATTATTGGACGGAAAAACTGGCTGATTCATATTTAGCAGGATGTCATCCTATATACTATGGATGTCCTAATATCAGTGATTATTTCGAGCAGGATAGCATGACGAAGGTTAATATAAGAGATTATAATGGGACAATTAATACTATTAAAGATATTATAGAACGAGATGTCTTTTCAACGTCTAGAGAGGCTGTCCTTACTGCAAGAAATCAGGTTCTGGATGAATACAATATGTTTAACCTCATTGCAAATGAGGTTAGTAAGATAGATTCATATAATTATTTGATTGAAAAAATGTCATTACCAGAAATAATTTACCCGATGAAATATAATTTAAAGGATTTAGTTTTATATAAATTGGCGAGATTGTTCAATATAGTATTATAAGTATAGATATAATCTGATTTTTATTATGCTGCCTCAAAAAAAAATATCAATTTTAACCTTGCACGATGTACCTAATTATGGCTCTGTTCTTCAGACATTTGCAACTCAGGAAATTTTTAAGGGTATGGGGTTAAATACCAATATAATTGATTACAGACGTATTTCTTCTGCTAGCTTGTGGCAAAGAATTTGCATGGTTACTCAGGATGATGGTTTGATCAAAAAGATTATAAAATCGTTCCTTTATTTCTTTTATTTGAGACGTCAGGACAGAGTTTTTGGAAAATTTCGTCGTGATTATTTATTTCTAGGATCTGTTTTAAATTGTGAGGAAGATTTCAATAATTTACCGATAGATGCAGATATTTACTGTACAGGTAGTGACCAGACTTGGAATAGTGGTTGGTATGGACGGGTTTTAAAATCATACTTTTTAACTTTTTGTCCTAATAGAGTTAAGAAAATATCATACGCAGCTAGTTTTGGTAAAACATTTTTGGAAGATTCGGAGAAAGAAGAAATACGGGAATATTTACTAAGATATACTGCTATTTCACTACGTGAAGAAAGTGGGGTGAAAATACTAAAGGAGCTAGGCGTTTCTGGAGCAGTTCGTGTTTTAGATCCTACATTGCAATTAAGTGCTGCTTTTTGGCATAAATATATACGAAAACCTTCAGAAGAGCATTATGTATTAGTCTATCAACTAAATAAGCATCCTTGGTTTAATGAATATGCAGAGTTATTCGCCAAACAGAAAGGCTTGAAATTAGTTCGTTTTGGTGCTAATGTTCATCAGATATTTAAAAGCGGAAAATTGTTATTGTTGCCAGAGCCATTTCAGTTTCCATCGTACATTGCTTTTGCTGATTATGTGATAACAGATTCTTTTCACGCTACAGCTTTTAGTCTTAATCTCAATACAACTCCTATTTGTATTTATCCAAGTGATTATTTTGGTCGTATAGATGATATATTGAAGCTCACTAATCTTGAGCGTTTGCATGTTACAGATTCTAAAGATTGGTCGGTTATTGATTCTAATCCTATTGATTGGGAAGAAGTTAATGCTATTTTAGAGAAATACAGAAGAATAGGGGACGATTTTCTTCATAAAGCTATTGAATAATGGAACACATAACCGAATTTTGTACAGGATGTAGAACGTGTGAACAAGTATGTCCAAAATCTTGTATTTCAATGACGTTTTCATCAGAAGGTTTTCTTGAAACATTTATTGATTCTTCTAGATGTATAGATTGTGGAATGTGTCAAAAATATTGTCCGCAGAATAATTTACAAGTTAACCCACTACCTCAAAAGGTGTTTGCTGTAAAGTATAGAAATGATAAAGAACTTTATCAAAGTGCCTCGGGAGGAGCATTTGTAGCACTAGCAAGATATTTTTTAGAACATAATGGAGTATGTGTAGGAGCATCTTATTATAATGATTGGAATGTGGGGCATAAAGTTGTTAGAAATTTGGATGATCTTGTTTCACTTCAGAGTTCAAAATATGTCCAAAGTGATACACTTCAGACTTATTCAGAGGTTCGTTCTCTTTTAAGGCAGGGGATTAAAGTATTGTATAGTGGAACACCATGTCAAATTGCTGGATTGAATTCTTTTCTGGGGAATATTGACAAAACTAATTTATTGACCATTGACTTGATATGTCACGGGGTTCCTAGTATTAAACTATTTAAAAGTTATATCCATTGGCTTGAGCTTAAATATGGAGAACCAATAACTGATTATAATTTTCGTGATAAGAGTGCAGGGTGGGGACTGAATTGTAAGATAAAAACAAAGACAAAGGTAAGGGTAAAAAGTTGTACTATAGACCCTTATTATTATCATTTTCTTAAAGGAGATACATATCGTGAATGTTGTTATCGATGTTTATATAGTAGACCAGAACGTGTAGGTGATGTGACAATTGGTGACTTTTGGGGTATAGAATCAATAATTCCTGAGTTTTTTTCAAAGAAGGGGGTGTCTTGTCTAACTCTGAATACTCCCAAAGCAATGTCACTTATACCTATACTTGATAGTATGTTTTCTGTGAAAGATGTATTACTGAATAATGTAATGAAATTTCAAGGTAATTTGGTCGCTCCTACCCCAAGACCTGATATGAGAAATAGTGTATATAAGCTTTTAGATGAAAAAGATTTGGAAACATTTTTTGGAATAGTTTTGGCATATCCTCCTGATTTCAAGGCAGAGATTAAAGCATTGTTACCAGAGTGGATGAAAAAAAAATTGCGTAAAATAGTTTCTACTGTCATGGCTTAATAAGTATGTGATAATTTATGAAGAAAGTACTAGAAAAACAAAGAAACTCAACTATAGAACTACTTCGTATTCTTTGTATATTAATGATTGTTTTCATGCATCTAGTAGGTATTTGGTGGGATTATTGTGATAATCTTTTCGATAAAGAGTTTGTCATTTTTGTCAACTCTTTATGTAATTGTGCAGTAACAATTTTTATGTTGATATCAGGTTATTATGGAATTCGTTTTAATTTGAGAAAAATTGTTCAATTTGAAATGATGGTTATATTCTATAGTATTTTATTCATTTTTATGCAATATAGCTTGATTGGTGGAGTTGGCATGAAAGAAATGGTAAAATCTGTGTTTCCTTTGTTAACTTCAAAATATTGGTTTTATACAGCGTACGTAATTATTTTTTTGTATCTCCATATATTCATCTATTAGTTAATTTTTTGAATAAAAAGGAATTTAAGATTTTGATTGGAATTTTACTATTCTTTTATGTGTTATCTCCTACGGTTATTCAACTTGGTGTTGTTAATGATAGTGGAAAGGGGGTATATAATATGTTTCTGGTCTATCTCATAGGACGATATATTGGAGTTTATGGTGTGAACTGGCTGGATAAAATAACAGCTAAAAGAGCATTATTGTATTCTATTGTTATGCTAGCTGTTACTTTTATATTGAATAATTTTATGGTTTTTATTAACGAGCGCATTCATTTCGTAGCGGAATGGCATTATTTGCCATTTGCACGAGATTGTTCGTTAACTCAATTGTTTCTTGCTATTCTTATATTCAGTTATTTTAGAAAAATATCTCCATTCTCATCTTCTATAGTAAACAGAGTTTCCACTTATTGTTTCTCCTTATATGTTATATCCTCTAGTATGCTTCCTTTTATTAGATTTTATGGAGGGAAAAATTTGGATTATTTCATATTGCTGATTTTTTTCTTTGTCATATGTTTATCTTCTCTTATTATTGAGTCAATAAGGAGATGTTTATTAGATACTGTTTTCATTAAAATGAGTGATTGGATATGTAATATTGTCGAAAAGAAGTTCAGTCTTTCTTGAGACCATAAAGTGATTTGAACGGATAATGAGTATAAAATGTGACAGTAAGTTACTCGTAAAGCCATTGTTGTTTTTAGTGATAGTGGATACTATAAATGGATTTTTCCTTAATAAAGGAATGGAATCTTCCATTGGTATAATTTTTAAAGCATTTGTTTTGTTGATTGCCTTTAAAATTTTGTGTTCATTACCTAAATTTAAGTGGTTGTTGTTTTTTACTATAATTTATCTTCCGGCTTTTTTAATACTTGTCATTCTTAATACAGATTCTCAAATAGGTCCTACTATAAATCATTTATTGAAATTTGTAAATGTTGTCTTTATATATTATGCTGCGGTTGTGGTGTTTAAATCCGAAAGGATAAAAGAAAGAGGTATAGAATTAATATTTTATATTAATTCTATTGTACTTTTGTTGAATATCTATAGTGGATTATTGGGAATAGGATATTATGCTT
>OGOV01002533.1_pt1 | contig 13556 bp, 10 predicted proteins | sample 1552711 | NCBI WGS metagenome assembly OGOV01 (sample SAMEA2580216, study PRJEB22360) | human gut metagenome | biome: human gut; feature: human-associated habitat; material: faeces | place: Denmark | collected 2008/2010 | reverse complement strand
GCAGACTGGGATATGGAGGCCGCCGAAAAGGGCGGCTACCCCCACTTTATGCTCAAGGAGATCAACGAGGAGCCCGCCGCCATCACGGCAACGGTCAGCCCCCGGGTGGAGAACGGTCTGCCGGAGCTGCGCATCCCGGAACTGACGGACGAAAAGCTGCGCAGCATTGGCACGGTACATCTGGTGGGCTGCGGCACGGCCATGCACGCCGGTATGGTGGGCAAGACCGCCATCGAGACGTTGGCGCGGGTGCCCGCAGAGGTGGACATCGCCAGCGAGTTCCGCTACCGCGACCCCATCCTGAAGCCGGAAGATCTGGTCATCATCATCAGCCAGTCCGGTGAGACCAGCGATACGCTGGCCGCCCTCAAGCTGGCCAAGAGCCGGGGTGTGCCGGTGCTTGCCATCGTGAACGTGGTGGGCAGCAGCATTGCCCGGGCAGCGGATTATGTCATGTACACCTACGCAGGGCCGGAGATTGCAGTGGCATCCACCAAGGCCTATATGGTGCAGCTGTGCGTGCTGTACCTGTTTGCCCTGCGTCTGGCCTACGCGCGGGGGCAGCTGACCGAGGAAAAGACAAAGTACTACACCGCCCAGCTGCTGCATGCGCCAGAGGTCATCAAGCCCCGTCTGGCAGACTGCGAGCAGATCAAGTACCTTGCCAGCCGCTATGTGAACACCCAGAGCTGCTTTTTCATCGGGCGCGGGTTCGATTACGCCCTCTCACTGGAGGGCAGCCTGAAGCTGAAGGAGATCAGCTATGTGCACTCGGATGCCTACGCAGCAGGGGAGTTGAAGCACGGTACCATCAGCCTGATCACGGACGGTGTGCCGGTGATTGCGCTGGCTACCCAGAAAAACGTCTACGAAAAGACCATCTCCAACGCCAAGGAGACCCGCAGCCGTGGGGCGCGGGTGCTGCTGTTCACCACCAAGGACGCGGAGGTGCCGGAGGGCGTTGCCACCGAGGTCATCCGCTTGGACGAGTACGACGACATCCTGATGCCGTTGCAGCTCATCGTGCCGCTGCAATTGTTCGCCTACTATATGGCGGTGCTGCGCGGCTGCGACGTGGATAAGCCCCGCAATCTGGCTAAGAGCGTAACGGTGGAGTGACCGGAAAGGGAAAATAGCGCTTTATCTGTGGTTCCGAGACGCCCGTAGGCGTTTCGAAACCACTTTTTCACAAGTAAAACACAAAACCGCCCGCTGCACAGAAGCTTGTGCAGCGGGCGGTTTGTTTTATGCAGAATAGCGGGGGAATTACCAGAACCAGTAGCGCTTTTTGAATGCGATGTAGGCAATGGCAATGATAACGATCACCACGCCGCCGGCGATGAAGAAGGTCCAGTCGATATTGCTGAACCGCAGGTTGTGGTTGGTCAGCAGGTAGCGACCGGCCGTGTCAGCGGTGATCACGCCGTCCTTGTAGCTGTTCAGGTACTGCCACTTGTTGCTGATGGTGTTGTACAGGTACAGGTGGGAGTAAGTGCTCACGTCCAGCTCCAGCTGCACCGCACAGGGAAGGGTGCGGCCGTTGTCCAGCTCAAACTCCAGCCCCTCTTCGCTCTCGGTGAAGGTAATAGCGGTGTCGATCTCACTGGTGGTGCTCTTTATATTTTTGCCGGAAATGTTCAGGGTGTAGCCGTCGCCCACCACGCACAGGGTCTTACCGGTGGTGCGCAGGGCGTTCAGGATATCACCGGTCACAATGGGCACCTCGGACTGGGCAAACACTACCTGATCCTCCGTGCTGTCCTGAATGGTCTGCACCACGGGGTCCAGCGGGATGGAAGTGCTATCGTCCGGGGTGTTCGTGCTGTCATTGCTGCTGTTGCTGCCGGAGGAAGCCTCTGCCGAGCGGTTTACGATGACCGTGACCATGGCAGTGGCCTTGCCATTGGAGATGGTAATGGAGGTAGAACCGGTGCCTACCGCCGTGACCACGCCCGTGGGGCTGACCGTGGCGATGCTGCTGTTGCCGGACTTGAAGGTGAAGGACTGGGATGCACTCGCGGGGGTAGCTTTGGCCGTGATGGTGCGGGTGGCACCGGGCTTGAGCACGATATAGTTGGTGTTGGGGGTGATCACCTGTCCGCTGTTGCTGGATGGAGTGCCGCTTGTGCCGGTAGAGGAATCCGTGGGCAGGGCAAGCACCGTAACGGTGGTGGTGGCTACCACAGAGCCACAGGTGGCGGTAATGGTGGCTTTGCCGGGGGCTACGCCGGTCACGCGGCCAAAGCTGTTCACCGTGGCGATCTTCTCGTTAGAGGAGGTCAGCGTAACGGTGGCGTAGTTGGAGGCAGAGCTGGGGCGCACCTGCAGCGAAGCCGACACCGAGTTGCCCACATAGATGGTGTTGGAGGACAGCGCCAGATCCATCTCGGTGACGATCATGGTGGAGTCCATGGAAACCGAAATGGTGTAAGCACAGATCTGGTTGCCTGCGGCGGCCGTCACGGTGGCGGTGCCCACGCCCACAGCCTGCACCACGCCGCTGTTGCTCACGGTCAGCACGCTGCTGTCATCGGTCAAAAAGACCACAGAGTCGGTGCTGTAACTGGGCTTGACCACAGGGGACAGCTGTTGGGAAGCGCCCAGCAGCATATTGGCAGAGTAGCTGCCGGTGGCAATGCTCTCGGCGGGCACATCCTTGAGCCATGGCAGCGAAACGCCGTTCTGCTCTTCAACAGGCAGGCTGGCGGCAGCAGCGCTCAGCGCGGTGCCGCATAGCAGCACACCCAGCATCAGCACACAGGCGGCCAGTTTCTTTGCGGTTTGAATCATGTTGTTTGTACCTCTTTGGGGTGGGTGTAAAAGGGGGACATCCTGCCGTGCTGTGCAGTCCGTTTTAGCGGAACAGCACGCCCAGGGCCTCCATCACATAGTCAAAGTAAGTCAGTTCATCGTACTCCACACGGGCGGTGACGCTCATGCCGTTGGAAAGATCCACCTTGTCGCCGCTGGTGCTCACGACATAGGTGTTGTCCGGCTTGATGGTCATCTTGTAGTAAGACCCGCTGGTGCTGGAGGTCACGTCACTGTCGATGGAGGTAACAGTGCCGGTCAGGGTGCCGTAGGAATACTCCGACAGGCCGGTGATGGCGATCTTGCAGGGATCGCCCACGTTGATCAGCGGCCGGTCGTTGACGGTGACAGCCGCAACGATCTCAAGGTCACTGTTCTCGCTGGCAACGGTGGCCAGAGCGGAGCCTGCGCTGAGCACCATGCCCACCTTGTAGGGGGTGTCCATGTGGATGACACCGGAGGTGGGAGCGTAGATATAGTAATCATTTGCGCCGGTGTTCAGGGCATCCAGCTGGGCCTCGATGTTGTCAATGTTGGCCTGCACGCTGGTCAGGTTGGCAGAAATGGACTGCAGGGTGGAGTAGTACAGGCTCTCCACCTCGCTCTGGTTCTGCTCCATCAGGGTCTTGATCTGCTCGTCGGTGTAACCGGCGGCCTGATAGGGCGAAGCATCAAACGCCTTCTGGCTGACCTGGCTCTTGTAGCTCTCGTACTGGTAGTAATAGGGCTGATCGTCGATGTCGGTCTCGCTGAAGTAGTTCTTATCGTCCTGAATGGACTTGAGCAGCTTTTCGTACTGGCTCTTCTGCTTCTTGTAGATGTCCAGCTGCTTCTGGTAGCTGTCCTGCTGGATGTCCAGATCGGTGCTCTTGATGTGGGCGATGAGGTCGCCCTCGGTGACATAGCTGCCCTCCGAGATGTTCAGCTCGGTGATGGAGCCGGAGTAACTGGACATGATATAGGTCTTGTTGGCCGCCTGCACTGAGCCAGTGGACTGGCTGACGTAGGTGCGCTTGTTCTGGGTGCTCCAGATCACCAGAAACACCATGAGGAAAGCCACCAGAAGAATGAGCGCGTAGCCAAAGGCCGGCAGCTTCTTCTCCATCATAATGCGGCGGTCCTGCAGGTCGGAAAGATTCTGAATGCGAGTGGTCATATTACTTCGTCTCCATAAAAACGTCCATGACACCGTTTTCGCTGTCCTGATTGACGTAGATGCTGTAGGTGGTGCCGGTCAGCTCGATCTCATGCTCGTAGGCATAGATGTTCAGCTTCTGGCTGGCAAGGCTGCTGTGGTCCATGGGGCCGGTGAAGTGGGCGTACAGGCAGCCCTTCACCCGCAGCACAGCGTCCTGCTCGTAGCCCGGCTCCAGGCGGGGGATGAGCTGGTTGACCTGCATCATAAAATAGATTTGCGGCTCCGGGTTGGGGCCGGAGGTAAACTTGACGCACTGGATCACAGGGCCAACCGGCATGGCGCTGTGGCTCTTGATAAAGTTCTGCATCTGGGTCAGGATCACGCCCAGGTTGCCCAGCTCGCTGGCATCGATCTTGCGTGCCAGAACGTTGGTCAGCTTCAGGGTCTTGTTTTCTGCAACTTGGATCTCTCTCATAATATTGTCCACCTGTTTCTTTTTTGTTTGCAATAAGCAATTGTCTGGGGTCAAAGATTCTTTTTTACCGTTTTGCCAAAGACTCTCCTCAAAGCGGCCTTACCCTCTCAGTCAAAGCCTAACGGCTTTGCCAGCTCCCCCAAAGTGGGAGCTCTTGACAAAAAGGGTCACAGCTGCTTTTATATCCGAATTTGTACTTCCCTATCAATGGTCTCGCATACAGCATCAAAATGATTGTTAACATCCCGATTAGAAAACCGTAAAACTTTCAAGCCATAGCCATGCAGGATAGCACTTCGTTCCTCATCGTAAGCTTTCCCCTGTTCAGTATAATGCTGTGAGCCGTCAAGTTCAATAACTAATCTTGCCAGAGGGCAATAAAAATCCACAATAAACGATTCAATGATCCGCTGTTTGTAGAATTTTACCGGATATTTCCGCAAGAAAACATACCAAAGCCGTTGCTCCTGTGGTGTCATTTCCCTCCGAAGTCTTCGGGCTACATCCAGCATGTCGTTATTCTTGACAACTATCGTCTTTTTCATCAGCTTATACCTCTACCGGGCTCACCCTCTCCGTCAGCGCACACGCGCTGCCACCTCCCCCAAAGTGGGAGGTTTTGACAGAATGATTCACTCCCTGCACTGTGGGCAAGTCTGCGTTCACACTACGCAAAGGGAAACCCACCGTACACTGCGCTATGCCAAGGGCTCTCCCTTCGGGAGAGCTGGCGCAAAGCGCCTGAGAGGGTGAGGATGCTCACGGTAAGCCACTCACACAGCGATAAAGTGTCACTATGTAAAGAGCATTCCTGTAAGGATAAACATAATCTTCTACCACACACAATTGCCTACCGCAACGCGATAAGCAACATAAAAATAAGGTGTGCCAGGAGGCACACGCCTCCTGGCACACCATAACGAGGCATTGTTGTCTGCCCCGCGCTAACAAGTAGGGCGGTGCAGTTTCCTCAACGCTTCATAATTTCAGATCAGATCTGATTAGACCTTGAACTTAACGTCAGTCTCCTTGACGGTGTTCTTGGTGGGAGCCACGCCCAGGTTGTAGACAGCAGCAGCAATGCCCAGAGCGTTCATAGCATAGTCACCAAAGTTGTTCTTCTCGATCGGGTTGCCCTTAACATTGGTGCCGAACAGGTTCTTGCCGATGTTGCCGACTTCCTTCCAGGTGGTATTGCCGCTGAACAGGACACCGATGGTGCGGTCAATGGTGGACTGCAGGAAGGTGTTGCCAACCAGAGTCACGATGTTGGTGTTGAAGGTCTTAACGTTGTCCAGAGTCCAGATAGGAGCGGTAACAGCGCCGATAGCGTCGATGAAGTTAGCGCCACCGTTGACGTAGGTCATTTCGTTCTCTGCGATAACAGAGTAGTTTGCAGGCATCATCATAATGAATTACTCCCTTCAAATGAATGAAAAAACTTATTTAGCGATCTTTTTCCGGCTGCGCATCCATCCAAAGATCATTTATGTAACCGAGTGCGCACTCGGCTGCAACTTAATAGGTCATTGCCTCGCCATCGTCGTCTTCTTCAACGACTGCCGCGGGGGCAACGGGTGCAGGCTCTTCCTTCTTGCGGCGGAAGATGCCCTGCTGCAGGTTCCAGAGCTCGTAATACTTGCCCTGCTTTGCCAGCAGCTCAAGCCGAAGGCTGGCGACAAGATGATGCTTATCATCAACGGCGTAGGAGCGACTACCCACATGGAGTTGAACATCATCTTCCGTAAGGCCTACAAGGAACTGGAAGCCCGTGGCCTTCAAGTTGTCGTAAGCCGTATTCAGGAAATCCTGACCGTACAGGAACAGGCCGGTTTCCAGATGATCATGGCTATCCTCGACGAAGATCATATCGACTATCTGAAGAACAAACGTGCTGATGCACCTTACTGGACAACAATCGGTAAATAAACGAGATATGAAACAACTGACTATCGAAAACTTCAAGGCGATGCTCGACAACGCCTTGAAGAACATCAAAGAACGCGAAGACGAATTTTCTAAACTGGACGCTGTTATCGGTGACGGCGACCACGGCCAGGCAATCGTGACAGCCATGTCCGCTATCGTGGCTACGGCCCAGAAAGGAACGGAGTTCAAAACCATGCTGAACGATATGGGTTTTGACGTCATGTTGCAGGTAAGCGGTTCCACCAGTACGCTGTTGGGGGCTTTCTTCTTAGGTATGAGCGACCATGCTTCCGGTACGGAACTGGATGCAGCTGGAGTGAAAGCTATGTTTGCCGGCGGTCTTGCCAACGTGCAGAAACAGACGAAAGCCCAGAAAGGCGACAAGACCATGATGGACGCCCTGATCCCGGCTGTGGAAGCGATCCAGGCATGTTCTTCGGACGATATCAAGGAAATCCTCGAAGCCGGAGCGAAAGCTGCCCTTGCCGGTGCTGCTTCGACCGTAGAAATGAAAGCCAACTTCGGCCGTGCCCGTAACTACGGCGAACGCTCCGTCGGTTATGCCGACAGCGGTGCTACCTCTTGGAGTTGCATGTTTGAATCGTTCGCGCAAGCGCTTTGAGAAATTAAGAATTAAGAATTAAAAATTAAGAAAGGAAAAAAGCTATGGCAGATATGGATGGGTTCAGAGAAGCGAATAATTTCGGCTTCGGACAAACTTCCCAATTCGACAATTTTCATGTAAAAGGTGCGTCTAACTACTCTTGGGGTATGAAAGACCGCCTCTCTCGTATCTTCAACCCGAAAACAGGCCGTGCCGTTATGTTGGCATTCGACCACGGGTTTATCATGGGTCCGACTTCAGGTTTGGAACGTATCGACCTGAATATCGTTCCCCTCGTACAATATGCCGACTGTATCATGTGTACGCGCGGTATCTTGCAGACTTCCATTCCCGCCAACATCAACAAGCCCGTCTGCCTCCGTTCGGATGCCGGTTCTACGATCCTGACGGAATTGAACCGTAACGTTTTGATCGATATCGAAGATGCGATCCGTTACAATGCTTCCGCTATGGCAGTCATGTTCTCTGCCGGCGACGGCGAACAGGAAGCCATCACGGCAGCCAACCTGGTGGAAGCTGTCGATATGGGGAACCGCTATGGCATCCCCGTCATGGGTGTGACGGCTGTCGGCAAACAGATGGCACGCGACTCCCGTTACTTCGCACTCGCATCGCGCGTATGCGCCGAGAACGGTGCTTCTATCGTGAAGACTTACTACTGCGACGGTTTCGAAAAGGTAGCTGCCGCCTGTCCGGTTCCCGTTGTGATCGCCGGAGGTAAGAAACTGCCTGAAAAGGAAGCACTCGAACTCTGCTACAACGCCGTTAACGACGGTGCTGCCGGTGTCGATATGGGACGTAACGTCTTCCAGAGCGAAAACCCTGCCGCCATGATTCAGGCCGTACACGCTGTCGTACACGAAGGCTTGACACCGGAACAAGGTTTCGAAATGTTCAAGGATTTACAATAATGTGCTAATGGGTCAATATGCCAATGCACCAATGGAATGAATGTTCCATTTGGAGTATTTCACCGGCATATTGGCACATTTGCAAATTGATAAATTATTAGTTATGCATAAATTATTTACTTATCTCTGTTCCGCATTGTTGCTGGTAACCGCTACATCCTGCGAGAAGAAGACAGAAAAATTGCTGTTGGGTGGTTCCGGCTGGAACAAGATCGTGATCATCGATAAGAACACCAAGCAGGTAGAGTGGGAGCATCCCCTCGAAAAAGGTTGGGAATGCAACTCCGCTGTTGCCACTCCCGACGGGAATATCCTCTTTGCCTATGCCAGAGGTGCGAAGCTGATCGACCGCAACCATCAGGAGATCTGGAATATTGCTGCTCCCGATACCTGTGAGATGCAGACCGCCCGCGTGTTGCCCGACGGTAACTATCTTTTGGGTTGGGTAGGCCATCCGGCTGTCATCATGGAGGTGAGCCCGAAGGGAGAAATCCTGTCGCGTACCGAATATGAGACAGGCATCGAACATCCGCATGCCCAGTTCCGCCAGCTGAACAAGAATGCCCGCGGTAACTACCTGATGCCCCTCTTTGCTACTTCCGACGTGCGCGAGATCTCTCCGCGAGGCGAAGTCGTGAAGATCACCCGTCTCGAAGGAACGCCTTTCACGACATTGGCATTGGCTAACGGGAACCATTGGGTTGCCTGTGGTGACGGTCACTCCCTGATGGAAGTGAACCTCGACAACGGCGAAGTAGCCCGCCGTTACGGTGAGAACGATATCAAAGGAGCCCGCCTGTTCTTCGTCGCCGGCTTGCTTCCTGCAAAGGATGGCGGCCTGTACGTCTGCAACTGGCAGGGACATGACAAGAATGCCGTAGAGGCCAACAGCCCCCAGGTATTCGAAATCAATGATAAAGGTGAAGTGATCTGGAATCTGAACGATAACGAAAGGTTCGGTATGATTTCTACGATTAGCACGATCGAATAGGTCACTGGTTTCATCACGTTTTTTCAGGCACGGATTTCTTTGAAATTCGTGCCTGAATCATATCTGCCTATATCTTTCCCTTCCTGTGTCTCTTTGAAAAAAATAGTGACGCTCTCTATCCATGCAGATTCCCATAACAATAAAATGACTAAAAAAACGTACGTTTCTTTTAGTCATTTTGATGGGGCAAATATACTTAAAATATTTGAAATTCACACATCTTCGTTTATTTTTTATTTTCCTGTCTGCCAAATATATCGAGTCTTTTGCACGCTATTTTCCGAAAGCCAACAGTTAACAATCTTTCGTAAATGGAATGACTAAAAGAAACGTACGTTTCTTTTAGTCATTTTGTAGACACTTAATCTTCATATGTCCAGACTGTTATGTCTTTTTCTGCTTTGGGACTGACGAGCTTTTGTGTGGAATATATTGTTTGTTAAGTTGTTGTAAATCATATTGTTTCAAAAATAGGTTAACAGAGTGAAAAAATATATCCCGTTCTTTTGCCCGTTCTATCGGAAAGAGAAGGATAGACAATCTACTTATTTAGAAACAGTATAATTTTAGTATAAAATCGATATGATTTTGATAATGCTTGATATTCAATAAATATTATATATGATAAGATGTGCTATACCGCTTTCTAATCTATATATTATTTGATTTTTTTAGTTAGAGCAAAATAGAATTAATCCTTGATAATCATTGGATATTTATAATGATGTCAAACTATTGATTATTAGGTATATAAAAAAATAAAAGGTTTGAATTTCAAATAAATTAACTATCTTTGTGCGCTCTTGGGAAAATATATATTCAGTGTATAAAAGCTGTTTGAACAGCTTTTATTTTGTGCTATATAGCACAAAATAAACAACGTGCAGTAACCCTTTTAATATTTTATTAAGATATTTTGCTGCCAAAATCGATTTCTATTCGTTATTCCACTATTGGGACTGACGAACTTTGTTGTAGGGTAATAAATTCTTTAATTATATGAAAATCAATGATTTACTATTAAGATTAACGAAAGAGAAATACCTCAATCGCTGGATAATTTTTTTGATTGACCTGTTCCTTTCCGTCTTTTCGACCGTTACTTCTTTAGCTTTGGTCAGTTATATTCTGGATTGGAACTATACCGACCAGATCATTCTGACGGTTTTTCTGGCGTCGTTGTTCTGTAGCCCTGCCAGCTTTCTTGTTTGCCAGACCTATAAAGGCATTATTCGCCATTCCGCCTTTACTGAAACCGGACGCATCGCCATGTCCTCTTCACTGAAAGTGGCGACCATCCTGCCGGTTCTTTTGTTTACGACCGGCCTTCTTTCCTTTCGCGGTTTCCTGCTGGGAAGTGTGGTGGATTTCTTCCTCACTTTTTTTATCCTGACGATATTCCGTGCTTTCCTGATCACGCTCTATACCTTTATGGTGAGCAGCATTGCATCCAACCGGAAAGACAAGCTTTTCATATTCGGGCATGAAGATTCTTCTCCCGCCCTATTGAACGATTCCTTTCTGCGTGAAAACTCATCCTATCAGGTGGAAGGCTTCCTCCGTTTCGGCCAGCGTGTTTCCATGCGCATCGGTTTGTATAAGGTCTATTTCATTACCGACCAAGAGGAATTCAGCCGTTTGGTGAACCGCTACAATATCAAGGCGATCCTCTTTACGGACTATAAGGCGGTGAAGGAAGAAAGCGAACGTCTGGTTCGTTTCTGCGAAAAAGAGAAAGTCCGTATGTTGCTCCTTCCTTCTTTGGACGAACTGAAAGGAGGCAAACTGAAGATGCGCGCCCTTCCCGAAGTCCGCATCGAAGACCTGTTAGGACGCGAAGAGATCCGTATCAACATGGAGGAGATCGCAGGTTCCCTGAAAGGCAAAGTCGTTTTGGTCACCGGAGCCGCCGGTTCCATCGGTAGCGAACTCTGTCGCCAACTCTGCCATTTCGGGCTGAAGCAATTGGTTTTGTTCGACAGTGCCGAAACCCCGATGCATAACATCCGGCTGGAGCTGGAAGAAAAATTCCCCGATGTCGAGTTTACCCCGGTCATGGGAGACATTCGCATGATCCATCGTGTCGAAAGCATCTATCAGCGTTTCCATCCCCAGTTGGTCTTCCATGCCGCCGCCTACAAGCATGTGCCCCTGATGGAAGAGAACCCCTGCGAAGCCGTCCATACGAATGTCTACGGTACGCGTAACGTAGCCGATATGGCAGTCAAGTACGACGTAGACAAGTTCATCATGGTCTCGACCGATAAAGCCGTCAACCCGACCAATGTCATGGGAGCGTCCAAACGTTTGGCGGAGATGTATGTGCAAAGCTTGAGCATCGCTATCAGCAAAGGCCGGCATTCCGGTAAAACCCGTTTTATCACCACCCGTTTCGGCAACGTGTTAGGCAGCAACGGTTCCGTCATTCCTCGTTTCCGCGAACAGTTGGCAAAAGGCGGTCCTCTGACCGTCACCCATCCCGACATCATCCGCTATTTCATGACGATCCCCGAAGCCTGCCGCTTGGTTTTGGAAGCCGCCTTTATGGGCAAAGGAAACGAAATCTTCGTCTTCGATATGGGAACCCCTGTGAAGATCGCCAATCTGGCACGCCGCATGATCGAACTGGCAGGCCTTATCCCTGGCGAGGATATCGAGATCAAATATACCGGTCTCCGTCCGGGCGAAAAGCTCTATGAAGAACTGTTGGCAACGAAAGAAAATACATTGCCAACGGAAAACGAAAAGATCTACCGTGCCCAAGTCCGGGAATACGATTACGAAGACATCTGTACGGTCATGTCTCCCTTGATCGACCTCGCGATCAAAGTAGACAAAATGGGAACCGTCCGAATGATGAAAGGAATCGTGCCTGAGTTCAAGAGCAAGAATTCGGTATATGAGGCGCTGGACAAGGCTGAATAATACCCTGCTCCTGTTTTTTGCAGTATTATCCGCCCTCTGTTTGACCGGAGGCTATTACGCTGATGGAATCTGTATCTGGCTGTCTTTCCTTACATTGTTGGTTTGGCCGATATTGGCAGTCAACCTGTTGTTGCTGGTAATACAATTATTCACAAAAAAGAAATGGAAAGGTATGGTTCCTTTGCTGGCGATCCTGCTTCATGCGGATTATCTGTCAGCCGTTTATCAACCCTCGTGTTGGCATAAACCGGCTGCATCTGAACAAGCAGGAACCCCTCTGACCGTAGTCACCTACAACGCCAGCCATTTCTATTGGGACAGAAAGTACACTATGAACGAAGCCGCCGCTTATATCAAGCAGCTACAACCCGATATCATCTGCTTCCAGGAAGCTCCCGGTGACGGATATTACCATCGGGACAGCATCCGGTACGCTTTCGATTATGTACTGTATAAATATATCAGCCGGCGTACAGACCATTTACCGACTACGATCTACAGCCGTTATCCGATCCATTCGGTAAAAGCTCTGTATTATAAGAATTCCAGTAATATGTCATTAATAGCCGATGTAAGAATAAACAACCAATACATCCGCGTGATCAACAACCACTTCGAGACAACAAGCGTCAATGCCTATCGCGGTATCATTACCGCTCCCGGCAAGAGCTTGGAAGTCCGTGCAAAAGCAGTTAAAGATTTGATCTTGAAAATGAAAAATAATTATCTGAAACGAGCAGAACAAGCCGATTCAATCCATGCCGAGATCGAACGTTCTCCTTATCCGGTATTGGTTTGTGGCGACTTCAACGATACGCCCGCTTCTTATACGTACCATCAGTTACGGAAAGGTCTGACAGATGGTTTCCGTGATTGCGGAAGCGGCTACCAATATACCTTCCGTCAGTTGTACAAACTCTGGCGGATTGATTACGTTTTCTATTCGGAATTCTTAAAAGGACAGGATTGTTTCTCTCCGGATGCGCCTTATAGTGATCATAATATGGTTGTATGGAGAGGTATTTTACTCAAATAGTCTTGAAAACTTTATGATTAATAGAAATATATGTATGTATGATGATAAAGAAAAAAATGGTTCTTATCGAGAATTGTTATTTGATGAGCGTTGGTTAAAAAAACGTGCGCATATTATTCAGCGAGATAATTTTAGATGTGTTATTTGTGGATCAACTACAAAGCTAATAGTCCATCATAAGCAGTATCATAAAAATGCGCAATCTAATCAAAAATGTTTACCATGGGATTATGATGATAAATATTTGGTGACTTTGTGTGAAAGTTGTCATTGCCGTGGGCATCAAAAATATCAAATACCAATGAAAATTATTAATCAATAAATATTATGGGGTTATTATCATTTTTATTCGGTTCAAAAAAAGATGTTCCTGTACAGGAAGAAGTAAGTTCTAAAATATTGCCAGAAATTAAAGAGGAAGATTTTGTGGATAACTCTGATCCAAATGAAGATTTATATACGGTGCATTATGGGACGAAAATGCCTATCGATGCTATTTATGCCTATATTAATCGAGATTATGAGCAATCCGGTTATGATGATGCGATGGTTAATGCTGACAGTACTTATAAAGATTCAAAAAAGAATATTATTAAAAATGAATTGAGACGTCTTTTTGAACAGGTGACATTGCGTTATCGTAATGATCTCCGAGATATTGAGGTTCAGATAGAGATTGTGGAGCAACAAGGTCTTATCAATACTGCCAGTTCTT
>OGOV01002521.1_pt1 | contig 13630 bp, 6 predicted proteins | sample 1552711 | NCBI WGS metagenome assembly OGOV01 (sample SAMEA2580216, study PRJEB22360) | human gut metagenome | biome: human gut; feature: human-associated habitat; material: faeces | place: Denmark | collected 2008/2010 | reverse complement strand
TCAAGTGTTTTTTTAAACACGCTCTAGGCCGTTGCAAAAATGCACTGACCATGGTTATGCTATCACCTGCTATCAAGGGAGGGATTTGGAGATTGCTGTTTTGGACTATGATTAAATTCAATTCATCTAAAAATCATCCAAAGACAGCTTCCGAATTAAATGGTAAATTAATAGTTATTTCCGAAGAAATATTCATATGGATTTATATATCCATTGCCATTGTCATTTCCAAAATTTCCATTGCCATAACCATAGTCTCCGGAATTTCCATTGCTATTACCAGAGTTGCCATTGCTGTTTCCATTATTATTTCCATTATTGGAGTTATTATTGGAATCATTGCTGGAATCGCTGGAGTTATCTGTTGTTACATCACTGAAATCACTCTTTTTACCAAGAGTTACTGTAACGGTCTTTTCCTCGTATGTTCCGCTCTGGTTTGCTCTCTTAAATGTGATTTTTACTTTTGTATTAGCTTTTTTCAGTGCCAGTTTTTCTTTTAAGCCGGACATTGTAGATACGTTGTTACCCTCAAACTTGGTAATGACATCGCCTGCAGAGATTCCTGCTTTTTCTGCTGGTGATCCGCTGACTACCTGTGATACATAGATTCCGCTAGGGATTCCAAGTGCGCTGGAATAAGATTCATTAATGTCACGGCCTACGACTCCAAGGAATGCAGCATCTTTTGTGCTTACGCTGCTGGCATTCATTAAATCTGTTAAGATAGTTTTAGCTGTAGTGATAGGAATCGCATATCCCATACCTTCTACGGATGTATCTTCTAACTTCGCATTGTTGATACCTACAACCTGACCATCCATATTAATAAGTACACCACCACTGTTACCAGGGTTGATTGCGGCATCTGTCTGAAGAAGATTCATTGTTCCATCTGTTAAAGATACTTCTCTGTTCTTTGCACTGACTACACCTGTTGTAACGGACTGTCCATATCCCAATGCATTACCGATTGCTACTACTTCTTCTCCTACTTTTAAATCATCAGAACTTCCAAGTGTTGCAACTTTAATCTTTGATGCTGTAGAGTCTTTGATATCCTTTATCTTTACAGAAATAACTGCAAGGTCTGCACTGGAATCTGTTCCTACAACTGTAGCTTTTGCTGTTGTATCATCTACAAATCCTACGGTGAGGGAAGTGGCATCGGATACTACATGATTATTTGTTGCGATCATAAGATTATCTTTTGTCTTTGCAACGATAAATCCTGAACCTGCTCCTTCTGATTCCTGTGTACCAAAGCCATAATAATTGGAAGACTGAATTGTGCTTGTAATAGATACAACAGATGGCATCACTTCATTAACTACACTTGCTACATTACTGCTGGAGCTGCTTGAGCCGCTTGATGATGTCTCGCTCTTTGCACTTGTTGTTCCCGATGTTGTTTCAATTCGATCTGCTGTAGAAGGATATAATTTATCTTTTGCTACGGACACTCCTACAAAGCAGGCTCCCGCTACAAGACCAAATACTGCTGCAGATGCAACTAACTTGGCGGCTTTCTTACCCATTCCGTTCTTATTATTTTTACTGCCATTCTTTCTCTGTCTGCGTCTCTTATCAGGTTCCGGCGGGATATTCCCATAATAATTTTCATTATTATAAGTACTCTCATCTCTCCATCCGTGGCTGCTATAAGAATTATTATAAGTATCGTTGCAATTATTTCCATTGTCATACTGATAGGAACTGCCACCTGTACCTTGTTCTCTGTAAGAATATCTATGACTCTCTGTATTCTCCTGTGTTACCGATTCCTCAATCGGTGTTACATCTATAGCTACTTGCTGACTATTGTTTTCCTGGTTATTTATCCTGTTGTTCTCTAAATTCTCATTATGGAATCCATTTTCAAATTCGTTCATAATGTTATCCCCTTTCCTAAGTTTGTAACCTTATCTTAGCAACGATGTGTGATAAATTTGTGTTGTATTTATGGCAAATTTATGGATTTCTACTGATTTTGCAGCTTTTTCACACTTTTTTCGTAAAAGCAGGAAAAGAAATAACCTTGTGGAATGCCCTATTCTATTGTATAATAAGTTAGAAAATTATCCCAGTAAGAGGTATATTACGCCCTTTTTTCCATATATATATCCCTTTTGGGTGATGGAGGTACACTTTTATGATTAAAGAGAATCAAAAATATCTTAACCGGTTCCACGTCGTTCTTGATGCACTGGTTATTTATTGTTCCTTTTGTCTTAGTTACTATATTCGATATATATGCCCTCTTTTTAAAGACATTTTTCCTCGTTTTGGTTACTGGCGGCAGTTGTGGCAATATCAGGGTATACTTCTTGTTCTGATTCCTGTATACCTTATTTTATATGCAAAGTTTAATTTATATAAACCAAAAAGATTTCAAAATAGGACTTCAGAGTATGCGAATCTCATTAAGGCGAATTCCATTGGAATGGTTTTCTTCTTTATATATATAATCTTTATGAAGATTCCCCATGTTTCACGAAGTCTTCAGTTAATGTTCTATGTTCTTTCCATGCTTCTTACCATTGCTGAAAGGGCGGCAATCCGTTATGCATTAGAAAGAACTCGCAGAAAGGGATTTAATCTTAAACATGTTGTTGTTATTGGTTTCAGTGCAGCAGCCGAAGCCTACATCGACCGTATTAAGTCAAACCCACAGTGGGGCTACACCATTCACGGTATTTTCGATGATAATCTCAAGGCTGACTTTTCTTACCGCAATACTTTTTGCATTGGTAAGTTAAAGGATGTAGAAAAGTTTCTTCAGAACACTTCTATGGATGAGGTGGCAATCGCACTCAGCTTGAAAGAGTATTATAAACTGGGAGATATGGTTGCTATCTGCGAAAAGTCTGGTGTGCATACAAAGTTTGTTCCAGATTATTATAAATTTATTTCTACTAACCCAGTTACTGAGGATTTGAACGGACTTCCGGTTATCAACATCCGTAATGTTCCGCTTACAAATACTGTAAACAAATGTATCAAACGTCTTGTGGACATTATTGGTTCTATCGTTTGTATCATTCTCTTTTCACCGATTATGGCTGTTGTTGCTGTTCTCGTTAAAAAGAGTTCCCCAGGACCAATTATTTTCTGTCAGGAACGAGTCGGTCTTCATAATAAACCTTTTAAAATGTACAAGTTCCGATCGATGGGAGTACAGTCTGCCTCTAAGGAACAAAAGGCCTGGACAGTACACAACGATCCCCGGGTCACTCCCGTGGGAAGAATTATCCGTAAGACCAGTCTTGACGAACTGCCACAGTTATTTAATGTATTAAAGGGTGATATGAGTCTCATTGGTCCACGGCCAGAACGACCTCTTTTCGTTGAGAAATTTAAAGAGGAGATTCCTCGTTATATGATAAAGCATCAGGTACGTCCCGGTATGACAGGATGGGCACAAGTTTGCGGCTTCCGTGGAGACACATCCATTGAGGGACGAATTGAACATGATATTTTTTATATTGAAAACTGGACATTATCTTTTGATATTAAGATTCTATTTCTTACTGTATTTAAAGGATTTGTCAATAAAAATGCTTACTAACACAGATTTTTTAACTAATGAATGTACTCTCCGAAACATTCCATAAACCTATTAAATTTCCAGAAGTACCTATGACAGAATGGAGGCATATTTTATGAAATATGGTTCAATATATAGTAAAGATAACATTGAAAACAAATATAACTATTCCAGCACAGGCGGCAGACGAAGTTCTCAGAATAATTTCAAAACTTCTCACGACCATCATACACATTCCACATTGAATACTGATGGCCTGCTTCGAAGTTCTTCCGGTACAGGATATCATTCCTCTGGTTCTTCTATAAAAAATTCTAGCAAACCATCAACAAAGAAGTCCTCTTCCCAGAATAAGCCTGATACAAAGTCTCAAAAGCGGCAGACTTCTGGCGGACGAGCTTTAACTTATCATGAACGTAAAAAAAAGAAAAAACGGGGATGTTTTCCTTTCCTTCTTTTAATCATTCTTTTAATTGCCGGGGCGGTTTTTGCATTCCGTTTCTCATTAAAAGGTGCCTTTTCCAAAATAGAAAAATATCCTTTAGATAAAACAAGTGTAACTGTAAATGATACGGATGCTAATATAAAAGATTATCAAAATATTGCTCTTTTTGGCGTTGATAGTCAGGATAATAAAATTAAAGATAAAGGTTCCCGTACTGACTGTATCATCATTGCCAGCATCAATAAATCAACCAAAAAGGTAAAATTGATGTCTATTTACCGTGATACTTATGTAAGTATTGATGGCGAATACGATAAGATTAATGCAGCATATTCTTATGGCGGACCAGAACTTGCTCTTCGCACAATTAACCGTAACCTGGATTTAAATATCACAGATTTCGCCACGGTTAACTTTAAAGCATTAGCCGATGCTGTTGATGTGCTTGGAGGTATTCCATTGACCATTAATTCTGAAAAAGAATTACAGAATTTAAATGATTATATTGGTAATATGAATCATATTAATGGTGGAAATTCTCCGAAGTTTGAAAAAACCGGAACTTATACCTTCGATGGTAATCAGGCTGTTGCCTACTCTCGTATCCGCTACATGGAAGGCGGAGATCACGCAAGAGCTAACCATCAGCGACTTGTTCTTGAAGGTATTATGAATACAGCAAAAAAACAGCCGCTAAAACTTGGAAAGCTAATCAGTACTGTTCTTCCACAGTGTAAAACAAGCCTCTCTAATGACGATCTCACAAAGCTGACTCTTTCCATGGCACGTTGTAAGATAGAAGATTCGCAGGCTTATCCTTTTAAATCTGAAGATGAACGATATAACGGCATCTATTACGGTTTTCCAATTACAGCCCAGACAAATGTAAAAAAAGCACACGAATATCTCTTTGGTACGAAAGATTATAAACCAACAGAAGAGCTTCAGAAGATCAGTGCGAAGATTAAGGTTGTAACGGATTATATTGGGATTACGGAATAGCGCCATATAATACCCTATATCTGTGGCCTCGGAGCAAGGTTTGGATGCAAGCGCATAAGCGAGCATTCAAACCGCCGCGACTAAAGTCACAGATATAGGATATCTTCTCTTTGGTGTTTCGTCTATTTGCTTACGGCAAATCACTATTCTTCGTAATAATTAAACTTCGGTGTTGCCTGTATCTGACAGGATGCTTTCATTGTTCTTCTATTTTTATGAAGTTGTACGTTAATAAGAAGCATTTCACCGTTTTCTACCATTTCCTGAATATCATCTTCTGTTAATTCTTCATAATCCTCTGTTATCATATCTGCATATTTGAGTTCAAGATATACATCACACATATTTCCTAATGATTTGTGATATTCGATTTCATCTGGGTCAAGCTCATTTTCACTTTCTGCTGGTGCATATCCGTAGGACATAATAATCGGAATTCCCAGTTCTTTTGCAAGTTTACGGATTCCATCCATGAGCGGTTTCATATCCTCAGAATCTTCTACTGAGAGTATATTTTCAATATTATCAATAAATACCACTGGCTTATGTGCTCCCTCTGTTACGATGGAACGAATAAGTTCTGCTAATATATCTCCTGCGGAGGCATCTTCCATATTTTCTACATATTCAGACACTGCTTCCTGATCAAGTACAAAAAGATGTTCACTGATTCGTCCTCTGTACCAATTCAATTCATCTTTTAAAGAACGAATATCTGCGCCTTTTTCTCCTGTCATGATTGCCATAGAGGATACTGCTTTTTCTTCATCTTTTTTATTCATTTCATAGCTGAGACGAGAGATAGTATCTACCATAAGGTCATAGCGGGTAAGCTCTGTTGAAATATAAAGTACATCTACACCGCTTTCTGCTGCCCGGTCGGCTATCTGCTGCATAAATCCGTTCTTTAAATACTGAGGTGTAGCATCTACAAAGTAACTTCCTTTATGAAGGCCATAGCGGAGCATTGCATCTAAACGTTTGAATCCTGTGCTTAACTTTCTGTTTTCCTGTGTATCTACAATATACTCTTCAAATTTATCCATAAAGCTTGCAGAGTTTTTGAGAACAAATGGATTGCGGACACTTACCTGGAATTCTTTTTCTTCGACATTCTTTCCTGTTAGAACTACTGCGCTAAATTCTCTTTCTTCTTTTTCTGGAGCTGTTTTTTCCTTACGTTTTACAATATTCTTGTGTTTTCTGGAATGTGATGTTCTCTCACTGTGCGCAGACTTCTTCGTCTGTGAAGATGTCCTCTCTGCCTTTTCCGGTCTTGTTTTTTCTACCTGAATTGTGTCTTCTGATTCAGAAATGTATTCTGCTTCCTTGTATTCTGCTTCTTTCTCTGTTTTCTTAGAAACGCCCTTATTTGCTATCTCTTTTTCCTCTGTCTCAGAGCACTCCCTATTTGCTGTCTCTTTCTCTTCTGTCTCAGAGTACTCTCTATTTGCTGCCTCTTCTTCTGTCTCAGAGAACTCCTTATTTGCTGCTTCTTCCTGAGCTGCCTCTGAGGTCTCTCCCTCTTCTTCCTCAGAGTTTTCCTCTTCACTGCTTATTTCTTCCTCAGAAGCTTCTTTTAAAATACTTTCTGGCTGTTCTGATACATCTTCGGCACCTTCCGTCTTATCAGATTCGTCCTCCGTTTTTTCTACAGAGTTTTCTTCTAAATTCTCCTCAGAAACTGCCTCTTTTTCTGTTTCTTCAGATTTGTCCTGACTGCTTTCTTCTAAAGTTTCTTCATTTGCAGGTTCTTCTAAATCTTCCTCAATAAAGTCTTCATCCATAGCAAGTTCTAATTCTCGCTCGAGGTCATCTTCATCTAAATCTTCTAAATCTTCAAGAGCATCTTCTTCTGTATCTAACGCGGATACCGCTGCCTTTTTCTTCTTGCCATTTTCCTGTTCTTCAAGCCATGCATCAAGTGCTACTTCTGAACCAGCAAGTTCCAGTAAGAGCATTCTTTTTGCACGCTCATAGACTTCACCCTCCAGGCCAAGAGATGCCAGATTATCCAAAGCTTCATCTATCTCTGCCTGTGTGTGGTCTCCAAGAACTAATTCGCCCGGATCAACATATTCAAATTCTTCCGCTTCTTTTTCTGAAACTTCAGAATACTCAGGCTGTTCTTGTACTTCTTCTGCTGTTGGCGCAGGGGTTATCTCAGAACTTTCTTCTGTTGCTGTCTGTTCCCCGGCTGTTGATGCACTCTCTTCCATCGGCTGTTCTGTTGCTTCTTCCACTTTCGGAAGTTCTTCTGATTTCTTCTCTTCCTCTGCTTTCCCGGCTTTCTGTGCCGCTTTTAACTGTTCTGCTGCCAATGCTTCTTCCGCTGCCTTAAGCTGTGCCTTTAATTCTTCAATGGAAGGACTTTGACTTTCTTCGGACTCCTCTTCTAAATCTAATTCATCAAAGTTTAAATCAGCCTCGCTCAGTTCTTTCTCTGTCTCCGATATTGGTTCAGCCTTCTTCTGTACTGCGTTTTCTTGTGCCTCTTTTGCAAGTTCTACTGCTGACTTTGTTTCTCTGGCTTCCTGTGGCTCTGGCTTAGCTGCCTGCTGTGCTGCCCTGGCAAGTTCTACCGCCGACATTGGCTGGCTCTGTGATTCTGACTGTGAACTTTCCACTGCTGGTTCCCTCGTTCCTGCCATTCCACTTCCAACAGCACTGCCTGCACTTTCGCCTTCAAATGCCATCGGTGCCGTTTCAGCTGTAGTACCTGTTTCCGTCTGCGCCAAAGTTTCTTGTGTTTCTTCTAAGTCAGAAGATGTATTTCTGGAAATAACTTCTCCGATCAAAGATTCCATATCTTCCTGCGTCACAGCTCCGCCAGTCTGACTCATTAGATTTTTCAAGTTTTCGAAAATCGTCTCGTTAATTAATCCTAAGTCTGCATTGGCATCTTCAGCCAGAATCATCTCTGCATTTTCCTGTACTACTTCCTGGCTAATCATACGAAGCATATCATCTGAAAATGCCGGCATTCCCTGTGATTGGCTGGTTTGCTGTGCTGTTGTTCCATCTCCCTGTCCGGCAGGCTCCTGACTATTCTGCTCTCCTGCTGTCTGATCTGGTGCGATTCCAGCCTGTTCCAGAATCTCATCTGGTAACTCATCACTGATATCTTCTGGATCCACTCCCGCTTCAATCTGTTTTTCCCGATAAAGTTCTTTCTCTATCTCTAATTTTTCCTCTGGTGATAAATCTTCATAATCTTCAAAAGAAACGAGTTCATCACTGTTCTTTTCCATATAATTTAAAATTTCCTGCTGATGAAGTGCAAATTCCATCGGATCTTTTCCGCGCTTTCTTGCCTCTTCCATAAGACGTTCTGCTCTCTTTTCTGCCTCAAGCTTCATCTGATCCTCTTCTTTGGCCTTCGCGATTGCTTCTGCGGCTAACTGAGAAGCTGATTTGGTTTCTGGCATCTTCATCTCTTTAGGTTCATATTCCTCTTTCTGATGTGCTTCCTCATCCTTATCCACAGCTGACTGTGCAAGTTCCCAGGCTGAAACTGGCCTTCTTCTCTGCTCTTCTAATGCTCTCTCTTCTGCCTTGTTGGCCTCATCTTCTGCAAGCATTTCCGTCGCTGTCTTTTCCCTTCCATATCGAATCTGAGAACGGTCAAATGGATATTCTACCTTAGGATCATTTAATCCCATCATCTGCATAAAATTATTATAGATCAAATCATTAAGATTCGCCGCTTCCTGATGATTTACATCGTCTTGTCCAAACATATCGTAAGAACTGCCATTACCATAATCTTCGGACGCACCACTGTCTGTGGATGCCATATTTCCATATCCATCTGCAGTTTCTGACTGTTGCTGAATATTCGCATTTTCATTCTCCATTACCTGTGCAAAAGGATTCTCCTCATGTGACTCACTCTGCATCTGTGAACTATTCTGCTGTGGAGTCATTTCCTGTTGTGACTGTGGGGCTGCTATCTCTCTTCTTCTGCCACCATTTCTTAACCGTTCCTCTATCATATTCACTGCAGAAGCTGCCTGCTCGGAATCATCCATCTCCTCAAATGTCTTCGGTGGGAAAATATCTGGTGCCAGAGATTCTGCCAGCTTCTGAATCGTATCAGAAAGTTCCTGCTGTTCCCCTGGTTCTTCTGGTCTCCCGGTAATATTCAGCGCCATATCAATAATATCATTAATATCAAATGGTCTTTCTTCGCTTCCTTCTGTTGCAGTGTGCTGTGCTCTCACCACATCTAACAACGCTTTCATCATATCTTCCATTGTAGTTTAACCTCCGTTACATGTTCTGTCTGCCTGTTTAGCTTCTCATTTTCAATAAAGATATTCTAACACCTTTATGCAATTATTACAAACAAGTATTGCATTATTACACATTTTCCATCACTTTCTTTCAATTCATATAAATAATTGTCATAGACATTGATTTTTTTAACTAATTCTGCGATACTAAATATAGAATATTATAGATACTTGATTGATTATTGCATGAAAGGAGTACATTTTGAAAACTTATATTGATTTACATATTCATTCTACTGCTTCTGATGGTACATTTTCCCCAACAGAAATTATAAATGATGCCCTAAAACTTGCTGGTGATAAAAATCCTGTTGTAATTGCTCTTACCGATCACGATACAGTTGCTGGCACAGAAGAATTTCAGAAAGCTGCTGCCAAACATAAAGAACGACTTACTGCCATCTCTGGTGTAGAGATTTCTACAGACTATCACGGAGTAGAAATTCATGTTCTTGGCTATAACATCGACACAAAAAATAAGGCTCTCTTAGAACGCCTTGCCGTTTGTCGTGAAAGCCGTGACGGACGTAATGCAAAAATTATTGAGAAACTTCAGGAACAGGGCTTTAAGATTTCCATGGACGAAATCAAACCAGATAAGCCAGGCGAAACAATCGCCCGCCCACATATCGCAAAGCTTCTTATGAAAAAGAAATATGTTTCTTCTGTTCAAGAAGCATTTGATAAATATCTTGCAGAGGGAAGATGCTGCTATGTGGAACGTATCATGCCTACTCCGCAGGAAGCAATCGAACTAATCAAAAACAGTGGCGGTGTCCCTGTTCTTGCACACCTTATGTTCTATAAAAAGTTAGATTCCGCCAAAAAAGAAACTCTGGTCCGCGAATTAAAAGAAGCCGGCCTTGTTGGAATTGAAGCTTACTATAACACTTACACTCCTGTTGAACAGGAATATGTTGCTGGTCTTGCCAAACAGTGGGGTCTTCTTAAAACAGGCGGAACAGACTTCCACGGTCAGAACAAACCACATATTTCCTTATTTAAAGGACAGGGAGAAATGGAAGTACCAGAAAGTATTCTCCCAGAATTTTTGGCTAGTTTAATTCGTTAAGAGACAGACGCCCCGGAAGAGAAACGCTATCCTATATTTGTGACTCTATCACTGCGGGTTGAATGTTCGCTTACTGGCTCCCATTCAATCCTTGCTCTAAGGCCACAAATATAGGATAGCGTTTCTCTTCCGGGGCTGTCTTTGGCTGTTTTTAGTTGAATTAAAATAGTGGTTGGAGAGATTCGGGGATGGAAACAGAGGGCTTTGGCTGAATTTTGTTTGAATTAAATAGTAAATCCATCTCCTTGACTTCTGGTAGCAGAATTTGTTATATTAGTCAGATAGTAAATTATCAATGACCATTAATACTATGAGAGAGGAGATTTTTCATGAAAATAACAAATAAACTCTGTCTTTCTGTCGCTTCAGCCCTTTTATTCTTCGGGCTTTGCACTTATCCGGCAGTTTCTCTGAATGCAAGTCAGACAACGGTCAAAAGCCAGAGCACAACCAGTTCAACCGAAGCCGTCTCACTGAAAGCACCTTATTTTACTGTTACACCAGGATATAAAAGTGCACAAATCACATGGAAAGCCGTCACTGGAGCTAATAAATATAAACTCTTTTGTTCCGATGGACGTTCTGTTAAGTTTAAAAAAGCCGGAACTTATACATTTAATCAGTTAAATGAAGGCCAGACCTACACATTTACTGTAAAAGCATTCGCTCCTAACGCAAAAACGGTTTCCAGAAAGCTCTCTGCTACGATTCCCGTAACCATTTCACAGAATGTAACTGGATTATCTGTCTACGCAAGCAATAGCCGTCTCAACTTAAAATGGAACACACTTTATAACGCAAGCGGTTATAGTGTATATATAAAAAAAGGCAGCAGTTACACTCTTTTAGCAAACACCACCCGCTCCACTTATCAGACTTCCATTACAAGCGGCGCTTCAAGTATTACTTTTATGGTAAAACCTTACACAACGATTAATGGAAAGAATTATACTTCTTCAACAGGAGCTACTGTAAGCTGTACCCCTAACACTTTACTTTCACCATTAAAAACAATAAGAACGATGACTTACTTCTGCAAGACAACCAAGAGAGTTTCTCTTTACCGTTCCTGGACTTCTAAAAAAGTTGTTAAAACATTAAGCAGCGGTGTAACCGTTGATTTAATCGGACGTAATACCAAATATAAGAGAAGCGAGATTCTCTATAAAGGAAAGACCTACTACCTCACTACAGGAAGTCTTCGCGCTTTCAAATGCAACTACACAACATCCAAATATTCTACTGCTCAAAAACTTGCTTATGTTAAAAAGTATTCCAGCAAAACCAGCTATTTAATCTGGGTCAGTCATTATACACAGGAAGTCAGCATTTTTCAGGGTCGAAAGAACAATTGGAAATTAATCAAATCGTTCCCTTGCGCCTCCGGAAACTATAATACCCGTTCTCCCCATGGAACTTTCCGCATTGGTCAGAAGGAAAATGGCTGGTATTATGTTAATACTTATGAAGAATACATAACTCATTATTGTGGAAGAAACTCTTTCCACACCAGAGTACACCGTTACCCATCCGGCAGCAGCCAGAATCATCATAAATTTCCAATTGCAAGCACGGTGTATGCAGATGCTACAATTGGTAAACCAGCATCTAATGGATGTGTGCGTCTGATGGACTCCGATGCATATTATATTTGGAAATATATGCCAACGAATACTACGGTAATTTCTTATTAAGCTCTGGGTTGCCGCAGGCAGGGGAGACGCTCCCAACGAGAGAAGCCATCCTATATTTGTGACTCTATCACTACGGGTTGAATGTTCGCTTACATACTCGCATTCAATCCTTGCTCTAAGGCCACAAATATAGGATGGCTTCTCTCGTTGGGAGCTGTCTTTGGCTGTTGCCAGATTATCTTAGATATCTAAAAAAGAAGGGGTTCATTATACGTTTGATTTTATTCTGTCGTGCTAAATGTTCCATTCTGCCTGATAAAACAACCTTGCTCAAAAACGATCTCGTGAGGTTACAGTCAGAACTCCACAGCACAAAGGAATAAAATTCAATCTTATAGTGAACCCATTCTTTTTCAATTTTTTCTGTGCAATCCGGCTTAAAAATTTTGAAAACGCCTGCTTACTTTAATTCTGCAAAATAGATAAAAGACAACTTAATTTATTATTGTAAAATTGCTGTGATATCATAGCAATCACTTATATGTCAATCTTTAGTATTCATTTTCTGGAAAGCCATAACCTTTTGAAAAATCTCAAAATTATCTAACATAATATTCTGATTCTGCCCCAACCAAAGCACAGCTCCCCGAGAGTGAAGAAATCTGTGGTCGGATTGCCAGAAGAATACGAGAAGAAGAGTCAGTAAAAAAATCACCCCATTTTGTGACTTTGTGCTGTGGAATTTTGACCATAGAAACTTCGGATTCGTTTCTCCGAAGTTTCTGTTTTATTGGGCAAAATGGAACGTTTAGCACAACGGAACAAAATGGGGTAATTTTTTACTGACTCTTTTCTAAATTCTTCTGGCAATCCGACCACAGATTTCTTTTCTCTTGGGATGCGTCTCCTTTGCCTGCGGCAAATCAAAAATTATTTTATGATTGTTCCTCCCCCCACTACGTGGTTATCCCTATACAGGACTACTGCCTGGCCTTTGGTAATCGCACGCTGTGGTTCTAAGAAATGAATGTCTACTGTTCCATCTGAATTTTTCCTGGCGGTTGCTTCTTTTTCTGTCTGATGATAGCGGATTCTTGCCTTAACGACTTCGTCCTCCGCTAAGTTCTCTATCCAGTTGAAGTCATTTGCAATTAAATCAGTCTTAAATAAGTCTTCATTGCTTCCGACGATGACTTTATTCTCTTCCGGGCGGATTTCTGTTACATAGTATGGCTTTGGTGCGGATATGCCGAGACCTTTTCTCTGTCCGATAGTATAGCCATAGTAGCCCTTGTGCCTACCGACTACTTCGCCTTCCTGATTTACGAAGTCTCCCGGCTCGCTCTTTTTGCCCGTTGTTTTCTCGATAAATGACATATAATCTCCATCTGGAATAAAGCAGATGTCCTGACTATCGTGCTTGTGCGCGTTGCAGAAGCCATGCGCCTCGGCGATCTCCCGTGCCTCGGTCTTGTGCAGACCGCCAAGCGGAAAGCGCGTGTGCGCGAGCTGCTCCTGCGTGAGCCAGGCGAGCACATAGCTCTGATCCTTTGTGGCGTCCACGGCCTTTTTGAGCGTGTAGCGCCCGTCCGGCAGCTGCTCGACGCGAGCATAGTGCCCGGTCGCCAGCACGTC
>OGOV01002510.1_pt1 | contig 13676 bp, 11 predicted proteins | sample 1552711 | NCBI WGS metagenome assembly OGOV01 (sample SAMEA2580216, study PRJEB22360) | human gut metagenome | biome: human gut; feature: human-associated habitat; material: faeces | place: Denmark | collected 2008/2010 | reverse complement strand
TACCATATCAGTGAAACGCACAAAAAAAGCAATAATAGTTTTAAGCTATTACCACTTTTCATTTTTGTTTTAGACCATACTTGGTTCTATAGGTTTTTTACAAACCATGCCTGATTCTATCTAGTCATTAATACAAAACCTCCCTTTTTACAGGGAGATTATAATTACGTGCTATTTTTTCAAAAATGTTCACACTATATGCGCCTAATAAATATCACTTCATTTTTATATTCTACCATAATTCAACATTTTTGCAATAATTTAATAAATTCTTATTTATGTTTACTTGTTTAAATAGTCCTTTTTAATTACAATAGATTAGACAAACAATTTTTTGTTTACCATTACACTATCTTGATTACTATTAACTTTAAAAGCACAAGTTTCGCAAGCCGATTAAAATGTCATTATTTATTAAAGTAGATTTTAACAATTTCAGTTCTGAAATACTTTCTACCTCATATAATCAGTTATACCACAGTTATATTGATTTATTATTTAAAAATTCTATTTTTTCCACATTTATCGCAATTACAATCATATCCTAATTCTACGCATAAAGTATGTATTTGCGTACAAATATTTTCTAATATAAGTTTTTTATCAAGCATCTTTACTAATCCTTCTACTTTTTCCCCTTTAAAATAGACTTTATTAGCATCATTAAACATTTTGCCTATTGTTTCTAAACCACTTTTTCCTTTTGGAACTTTATATGTTTTGGGTAATTTTAAATATTTTTTCACGCCATTAACATCGTACAAAAAAAAGTCTTCTATTGTTCTTTTTGCTATTATTTCAATAATTTTATCAGCTCCAGCCGTTTCAAAATCTTCTCTCATCTTAGTTCTATTTATAGGTGGATTTTTATCAAATTCAAAAACATCATAATCATAACAAAAGCATACTACTTTTTCATATTTATTGTATTTTTGGCAACAAATTTGGGTTTTAAATTTATTCAGCATTTTTTTATGCATTTTTCCAATTCCCTTAGAACAAAAATATATTATTTTTTGAAAATTGAAATTCACATTATTATTACTTTTTTTTATCTCATCGATTATTTTTTTATAAAATTCCTCATCTGTATCGCCTTCAGTAATTATTATAAGAACTCTTTTTTTACTCATTATCTAAATACTTCTTTAAAGTGTCATTATCTTCTTTATTATATCCACTTATTAAATCGAATATATACTCACCAGCCATCATATCAAGATTATCTGCAGTATTATTTATTTTAGAAACAGCACTATTTTTTATTTTTTTAAAATTTGCAATTCCATTATTGCCTGGCACACCAATATAAATGTTTGATAATTCCATAAAATTGATCAAATAAGGCGAATGACTAGTGATGATAATTTTAGAATTTTTAGCAAAATTTGACAATGCAATTAAATACTTTTTTAATAATCCTGGATGAATAGAGTTTTCAGGTTCTTCAATCGCTATTAATGGAATATTATTATAATCTGCCAATGTTATATATGTTAATATAGATAATATTCTCTTGACACCGTCAGACATATTACTAAATTGGATTCTTTGAGAAATATATTTAGTTTTTACATACAAAATATATTCTACATCAGCCCATTTAAATGGTGCATTATCATCTATATTGGATTTAAAACCGTGACCCGTTAAATCTATTTCATGAATTCCTATTTCCGTTATATATGGAAATAAATCCATTAAAGTATTAATAATTAAATCATATTTATCTACACTTTTAGTTTTTAATTCATGTAAAATTCTAGCAATTCCATTATCGGATGTTGGTGATAAAGAACTTTTATCTTTTTCAATTATGGGATTAAAATTAAACAATTTTTCAGAATCAAAATGCCTATCAATATAAACTTCAAATACATTTAACATTTCTATAATCTTTATATAATATAAATTGTCATATGCGCTAAGTTTATTAATCAATAGTTCATTATCCTTAGCAGATATTTTTTTATCACATCTGCTATTAATAGTTGATTTGTATAACGAAATTCCATTTTTTCTATCAAATAAAAGATTGTATTTTTGAGAAAAATTTGGTTTTGTTTTTAAATATTCTCTTGTGATTTTTGCGTATTTTTCTTTAGAAATTCCCCACTGAAATTCATATCCATAGACAGAATCCCATAATTCACCATTTAAATCAGAAGAAAATTCAATTTCAAATTTAAAATTTTCTCCAAAATTTACTTTTAATATAGGTATTAAATTTTTAATATTCATCATTTGAATTTTTTCTCTAGCACTTGCGTTAATAAAACACATAGCAAAATCAACGGCATTTAAATAATTCGATTTACCATAATTATTTGTTGATAATAAACTAGTTATTTTAGATAAAGTTACATTAACATTAACTATATTTTTAAAACCATCAATATAAATTCTTTTAATATTCATATTAGTTTCTCCTTTTTGAAATGTTATACCCCTTGCAAACATATTATATCACCTTTTTTTAAAATACGCAACTAATTTAAACGTATTTTTACTTTCAAATATATTATATGACGTTTTTTTAAAAAAATACGTATTTTTTCTAATTATATTTTTATGATTTGTTATAATACACTATTAATTTATAATTTAATAGTGTATTAGCAAAATAAGTAAATATTCTATTTTGATTTTTTTAAACAATCATTTAAAAATTCTTCGCATTCTTCATTAGAATATTATTATTTTTATTAGTTATTAAATAAGTATACATTATATCTAATTTTTTGTATCTATTTATTAATTTTCTCGTTTATTTAGTCAGGTTTAATCAAACTAGTTCTTGCTCTATTAACGCTTTATTTTTTATTTAAGCCTTAGACAAATCCTATCTGACCATTTTAGAAAAAACACATTAGAATTCAAGTAATCAATATCAGATTACTATATCTAATGTGTTTTTTATTTAGTCCGGTTTTTCGAAGTAGTTCTTATCGTCTTCTGCTATTCGTTTAAACCATAAGATTTTCTACAATCTTTTTAGAAGCCATATAATTTTATATCTAGTTTTGTATTAAGCATATACTTTTTTATATGCGTAAATAACAATATTGATATACGTGATGAAGTGATACTTATTCTGCAATGTGAAGAATTTGTTTCAAAGTATTACAAAATTCTGTTACTTGCGTGGATAGTGTTCCAATATATCTATGGCAATAATCTTGCTTTAGTAAATGTTTATCAAAATGCTTATATGTCATATATAATTTAGATGTCATGCATATTTCAATATTACTATTATTCCATAAACATAAATTTGTCGATTTGTCTTTTAGTCTATCAAAAGAATACCAATTATTGTATATATCTATTATTTTGCTAGAATCATTTAATATTATTTTGATAACAGCAAAAAATAGTATTTCATCTACTTTCTCTAGATACTTATATACATCAATATCTTCCTCGCTTATGATTTTCCCCACTTCATCTTTAACTTTTTTTTGTAAACTTTTTGTCGCACAAAAATTTTTTTTAGAAGCCATAAATTTTGGATTAAAATATTTTTTATTAGCCCTATCAAACTGATAACTAATTTTTAAGATTGGCAATTCATTATGAGTAGAATATGTTCTTAGATTATATATAAATCTATATTCAAAATTATTATCATAGATATTTTGTTTAATACCATCTTTAAAGCACGTAAAATAACGTTCGCAAAATTGCTCAAACATATAAAATGCATTTAAAGCATTTCCAACATAAGCGTTGCACAATGCAAAATTGTCTAAATCAAATTCATCTAAAAGTTTAACAGCACCCTTTTGTTTAAATTCATCAATAAGTTTTACAGAATCATGATATGTTAACCAACTTATGATAAGCTGTTTGTATCTAGAAATTGTTTTTGATTCTGTATGAATATTACAAAAATCTTCCTCACTAATATTTATTGGATCAATACTTTTATTAGTAATAAAATAATTAGACATTTTTACCTCCATTATTAACAAGTTCATTGTTTTTTTAACCTTTGAAGTCAATATAGACTTACTATTCTTATAGCGATTAACTGATGCAAATGTAATGTCAAGTTTCCTTGCAAATTCGCCTTGGGTAAGCATCATATCTAAGTCTAATTTGCTTAATGTTAGACGGCGAAAATATGCATTGTTTTCCGTATCGCTTAATCTCTAACGAATCTTCCGTATATTTTTTTGAATGTGTGCAAATACCTATTTTGATACAATTTGCGTACACCCCTTGAAAAGTGCGTACACCTTGTAAAATTTGCGTACAGGTAATTAAAATGCGTACAGTTAAACTGACTGACAAATTGGAATTTGTCGCGCTCTGTTTTATAACCGAAAAGTTTTCGTCGCAATCGTTTCTCTAAAGGCTTTATCGTGTTCGACAAAAATCATCGTAGGCGAAAATTCTTTTATGAGCTGCTCAATCTGCATACGAGAATACACATCAATAAAGTTAAGTGGCTCATCCCATATGTACAGATGCGCTTGCTCACAGAGGCTTTTCGCTATCAAAACTTTTTTCTTTTGACCGCCTGAAAAATCTTGTATATCTTTTTCAAACTGTACGCGCTCAAAGTCCATTTTCCGCAGAATTGCTTTGAATAAACTTTCATCTATATGGTTTTCTTCAGCGAAAGCTGATAAACTCCCTTGTAGATGTGAGGTGTCCTGCGGCACATAGGATATGATAAGTCCCGATGCAAGCTGTATCGTACCTGTATGCTCGATTGGCTCACCGATTATAAGTTTAAGCAAACTGCTTTTTCCGCTTCCGTTTCTACCGTCAAGGACAACTCTATCTCCTTGCCGTATTGTAAATGAAACGGGTTCGCATATCGCATTTCCGTCATAACAAACAGAAACATCAGAAAGGGTAACGAGTGTTTCTGCGTGATACATCAACGTAGTGAGCTTCAAATTCTCGGCAGTTTCGATGTTTTTTAGAAGCCCTGATTTCTGCTCAATAGCTTGCAGTTGCCTTGCTTCGATTGCTTTTGACCGTTTCATCATCTTTGCTGCTTTATGCCCGACATAACCCTTGTCGGCTGCTCCTTTTTTCGATGCTTCTACACGATCAGACCACACCGCAGAGCGTTTCGCCGATTGTTGTAATCGAGCAATATCCTTTTGTAAGCGTTCATTTTGTTCGAGTTCAAATTCTTGTTGACGTTCAAAGTTCTCCATCCAAGACGAAAAATTTCCGCTTTGTACTTCAATGCTTGCTCTATTCAGCGACAAAATATGGTCAACACATCCATCCAAGAAGGCACGGTCGTGAGATACGAGTATAAAGCCTTTTTTCTTTTTTAAATATGCTGATACCATTTCACGAGCGTGAACGTCTAAATGGTTCGTTGGCTCGTCAATCAAAAGAAAATGTCCTTCGTTGCAAAATAAAGCCGCTAACAGTATCTTTGTCTGCTCACCGTTTGATAGAGTTTCAAATGGACGGTAAAGCACATCTGCCTCCACATCCAAGTAAGACAGTTCTCGCATTAACTCCCATTCCTCTGCCGCAGGGGCGATTTCAGAGAAAATTTCACACGTAAGCTTCGCTTTATCCGATACGGGATATGGAAAATAATCGAACTGCACGGATGCGTGAATTTTACCGCTATACTCATACTTTCCGAGCAAAAGATTTAACAGCGTTGTTTTTCCTCTGCCGTTTCTTCCCACAAAGCCGATCTTCCAATCGGTATCAATTTGAAAGCTTATGTTTTCAAAAACATTATCATAACTCGTTGGATAGGAAAACGTAAGATTTTCTATTTTAATCATTGACATAAACTAAATCCTCCTTTGCATGGCTTAATAAATACAATGTCGGCGTTTCGGTGATATTTCACTCCGTATAGATTTCACCGTTTTATACCGACACTATACGGAGTAAATCATGTGTAACAATCATTTCTTCTGCTTTCATGGGTAGCACCTCCTAAAAATTATTTGTTGTTTTCATCAAATTCTAATTTATCGCTCAGTTTATTATAGCACAAAAAACGCATTTTTTCAATCCATTCACCTACCGTATAACGAAAAAAACCTCCCGACTTTGCAGGAGGTTGTAACTGCTTCCGTTACCGAATGTGCTCTAGCCTTTTAACGTGGTCCTAGGCACTACGCTATCCACGATCCAAACTCACGAGTGGATGATAGTCTTTGACTATAAGCATTCATGACTGCTTGCTATTATTTTACCATAAAGGCATCGTAAAGTCCACCGTTAAACTCTGACTTCTTTGCCGTTTACGAACTTGAATGTGATGGTCTTATCCCTGTTAACTGTGGCTGTTTCAACCATCAATATCCAAGCTTCCTCTGACCATACTTCAAGGTAATCATCAGCCTGTTTCATAGCCTCAAGATAAGCTCGCATCTTAGTTGCTTTGCCTGTCTTGTAGGCTTTTTCTTTTACCGCTTTATCAAGGGCATCCTTTTCCGCTTCATACTGTTGTGTCAATTCTTCGTACCTTTTAGCGAATGCAAGCTGGTCTTGAACTGTTCGTGCATTCTCTCTTACCATTAAGGCTACCGCTTTGCTGATTTCTTCTATCCTTGCTTGGCGTTCTACAATTTCAATGTCGAGCTCGTCTGTACCTGTAAGCAAATCAATAACTGCTAGGGTATCTTCGATGACCTGTTTCTTGTCGCACATTACAAGGTTGTAGGCTGTGATGAACTTCGCCTTGACATCTTCTTCAGTAAGGTTTGGTGTTTGGCATTGAGGTTGTCCCTTGTTGTACTTGGCATTGCAGCGGTAAATTTCTCTAGCGTATTTGTCTGTGGAATGCCACTTCTTTTTGCCGTAAGGTTTACCACAGTCACCACATATCAACTTGGAAACAAATACCGAACCGCCTGAGTAGGCAGCACCAATAAGTGATCTGCGTAATAATTCCGTTTGTACCATTTCCCAGATCTCCCTCTCGATGACGGCTGGATGGTTGTTTTCAACATAATACTGTGGCAACTCTCCGTTGTTTCTAACAAGCCTATGTTCAAGGTAATCGGCTGTGTAAGTTTTTTGAAGAAGTGCATCACCCTTGTACTTTTCGTTGGTAAGAATGGAATAAATGTTGTTCTTTGTCCAGTTGGTGTTTTTGCCTGAAGGAGTAGGTATTCCATTGTTTTTTAGGAATTCTGCAATGCCAGAGCAGGTTCTACCTTCCTTAAGGAACATCCTATAAATCAACCTTACGATTTCTGCTTGCTCTTCGTCAATGACTATCTTGCCATCCACCTTTTTGTAACCTAAGAAGTTCTTGTAGGCGAAGCTCACTCTTCCTTCCTTCATACCCCAGCGTTTACCAATGGTGATGTTTTGCGAAATGCTACGGCTTTCTTCCTGTGCTATGGAAGCCACCGTTTGAACTCGAATTTTTACGCACGAAACCCCAGGCCCGGTATGGGGTCAAATAGGTGTAGAGATTTGACCTCCCCCTCCCCCCCCATGTATGGTTTTATTCTCACCCATTGCTAACTTATTGGTAATTCGGTGAGAATAATCTGTTTCAACTCGTTTCGCGGAAAATCTTCATCCAAACGGGATATTAGCCTCATCGCTTGGTTCAATCAGGCAGACGATTGCTTTTTGAGCCAACTGATGAATCTAGTATCATCAGATTAGGCAAGCGATATCAATTGTGCTCCCTGCATCAGCCTTTTCTGCAATGTCTCGACCAGATGCGAGTCCACCTTCATCTCCTTCCAAGAGGACAGTGCCCTGTTAGTTATAAGAACTAAGCTTCTCGTCTCCTGAAGGAACATCATTATCCTGTAGGCCTGCTCAAGCTCCTCTTGGGTAGGCGTCATGTAGAACATGTCGTCCACTATGATCAGGTCGGCGTTCAATATGTGGTTCCAGGCCTTCTTCTTGAGCTTCTGCTCTATCAAGAGATCATCAAACTTTATGTAGATAACCCTTGCGCCTTTCTCTATCGCATCATTCCCTATCTTGGATGCGAGCGACGTCTTCCCTGTGGAACATTCACCGACTATGAATATGTTTTGTCTGTTTTGCGAGAAATCGAATGCACTCAACTTGTCAAGCTGCCACTTGAGTCCCTCCGTGATCCTTGTCTTGTCGAACGCCTTGTCCGGAAGCTTTGCCTGCTTCTTCAGGTCCTTCGCCTTGTTGGCGTTCCTTATGTTCACTTCCTGCAAAAGGATGCTATATAGATAATCCTTATTCGAAAGCTTCTCGTCGTTCAAATCAATTTCTCCGCTGGCGATATTCTGCAGGTTCAACACCTTAGCCAGCTGCTGTATGTCCTTAGCTTCTGCCATTTTCCTTCAACTCCTTTTCTATCTCTGAAGCCCTGTCTTTGTAATGCCTGATCGTGTGTTGGTTCAGGTAGGGCTTCGCTATCTCTATGCCCATGTCCATCACGAGCCATGAGCTCAGCTCGAACACAGTGCACGTGTCCACGCTTAGGCAGTATCTCATGCCTTCCACTATCTTCTTGTCCTTGTAGTACCTTCGCATCCTCTCAAGCTTCCTGCACTGAGGGTAGACGTACCTGCTTTTCTGCTCCCTCATCCTTTTGAGAAACTTTATCGCATCGTCATATTCAGCGAAGTCCTTATGGAGCAGCTCCTCTATGGACAACTCTTCCTTCTCTGCTTTCGGCAGCGTTACGATGTTGCCTTTGCCGCTTACCAGCTTATGCTTGCAAACTAGTTCGTTCGTTGTAGCGTGGTAGAACAGCAATTGGTCATCGTATCTTTCTATTCTGATCCTGTCCCCGTCGTTGATGTTTCCCGATGGGAGCTTGTATAGGTTTTCCCTGTACTCGATCGTGTCGTGGTATACGGTATGCACCACCGACTCGTCGTTCCTTTTCTCATAATACTTGATGAGCTTGGGGTATTCCTTTTTGAACATGTCCCTCGGCACCTTCTTGGTTATGTCGTTGATGAGTCCGTTACCTTCCCTGTCGAGCCAGTCCAGGAACTCGCAGTTGAGCCTGTCTATGCCGTAGTACATCCTGCCGTCCAGGAACTGGTGCTTCACGAAGTCCACAGTCTTCTCAACCTTGCCTTTCGTGGATGGGTCGTATCCTCTGCAGAGGTATATGCTGAAACCTGTCTCCCTTATGAAATCCTCGAATTCCTTCACGAAGATGACATCGCCGAGATTCTCGGATACCACCATCGTCTTGTCCTGGTCGTAGACTATCATCTGCGGCCTTCCTCCGAAGTACCTGAATGCGTAGACGTGCCCTTCTATGGTCTTCTTCGCATCAAATGGCTCAGCCGAGAAATAGGCGAACTTCATCCTGCTGTACGATAGCACCATCGAGAAGAAATATATCCTTATGTTCCTCCCGTACATCATCTTCATGACGTACTGCCCGAAATCGACTTGGCCTTCATATCCAGGTTCGGTCACCTCCCTGACTGCGAATTTCCTCGCTGGTTTTAGTAAGCCGGTCTGCTCCCTGACCTTCTTGACGTACCTGAAGAACGTCGCCGCAGGTATGTCGAAGTCGCTGAAGTCGTCCTTCACTCTCCTGAGCAATACCGTGTTGTTTATCTGAGGGCATATCTTCAGTATCTCGATTATGTACTGCCTGTAGTTGTCGAGCACGAACTCATGCTCCTTTTGGAACCTCTCGAAGAACTCCTCGTCCCTGTCCCACCAGTTGCATACCGTTTTGTAGGATAGGTTGAGTTTCTCTGAGACCTTTAACCTCGATAGCCCCAGTTCCTTGTATTCCTGGAGCTTCCTGAATTGTTGCAATCCTAACATCTGTTTTTTCACCTCCTATTTTCGTTTGTTAGTTATGCGTTGTTTTTTTGATCACACTATCATCACCTCCTTTTCTTGCTTTGACGCCAATATAAAGCAAAACGGCAGCTGAATCATCAACCGCCGCTTACTCATTCGATTAGAAATCTAGTTTTATTAGATGCTTGTCCCTTTCCTTTAGGTATTCCTTTTGCTTGGCCTCTCTCTCAATGTCGATGGCATTCGTGATTTCCCTGTTGGATGGATCCTCGTCATAATGCTCCAATGCCATGCAGATATTTTCTATGATCGTTTCCCTTATGGCAGAACCGGTTCTCTCCTTGCTGTCTTTGGCAAGTCTTGAAGACATTCCCCTAAGGTCTTTTACCCTTGTTATGCTTCTGTATTCTTCTAGGATTTCAACCAAATCCTTCTTCAAATACGTCTTGATTAGATAAACATAAAATGGAGCATCCTTTGGCACGCTTATGATTTCCATTAGCGAATACTCTGACTTTGGGTAATCCTTAGGAATAAGGAAATACTCAGTCCAGCTTCCATCAGAAGCCATTAATCGGTGATGTGTCTTTTCCAATATCTCGTATTTCTTCTTGCAATCAGGACACTCGATGCTCGCTGATTCCTTGAATCTGTTCCAATCATCACCATATGTAGTAAGAGTCACAACGCCCTTCTTACATGGGCATTTAACTTCCTTTTTGCTCATTTCTTCCCAACTCATGTCTTCTTCCTCCTCTATTTGATCCTTCTAGTGTACCTGCAATTGCTGGTTGGATAATTCTCGCACCCGTAGAAATCGCCATAAGGCCCATGCCTTTTCACTAACAGACCGCCGCATCTTGGACAGTGGTCCCTATCGGTTTTCGTTTCTACTGCAGCTACTTCAACCTTTGCTTCATCTGAAGGCTTAGTCTCTGTATTGTATTTCTTCTTTGAATGCCTGTGCTTCAAGAGATGGATTAGCACCACCGCACCAACAATCACGATTAATGCGATTAGGTATACCCACCATTGGAAGCTGAATAACCAGGCAATGAACTTGGCAATTCCGATGCAAACAGCTGATAAGACAACGAACACAATAATTCTTACGATCCAATGACAATCACTCATCAAATCGGAATCATAAATTCCAATTGCATCAAATATCATGCCGACGATTCCGAATGCCACCATGAATGATATTACGCCTATAACTGCAAGTATAATATTGTCAGCTATACTGTTGCCTGTTATCTCTATGAAATTGGAGATTAAATCCAAAATAGCACTCACTGCCGGTCACTTCCTTTCTTGAATTTATTTATGGTTTTATCAAAGATAAATCTCTTGATTTCTATACAAATATTATATCATAAATCACTATCAAATTACAGCAGTTCATGAAGGTTTATCGAGGTCCATTAAGGTCAATTAAGGTCTAATTTTCATCACAATTAAATAATCAAATCACGATTTATCGAGATGTTTGGCGAAAAATTTGAAGGTGAGAAAATAAAATTATCAAAAATATCAAATCCTATTATTGGATTAACATATAGGCCAGATAATGTTTGTGACGACGGGACAATTGTTTTGCGTTCAGGCAATATTCAAAACAATGAGCTTCAGATAGTTGATGATGTTATTAGAGTTACTGGAGTTAAAATTAATGACAATAAATACATCCAAGATAAAGACATTTTAATGTGCTCAAGAAATGGAAGTGCAAGATTGGTTGGTAAATCTTGCTTGATTAGAAATCCGCAAGAGAAAATGACCTTTGGTGCATTCATGACAGTAATCAGGACTAATTATCCATATTTCTTACAATCGTTCTTTACTAGTCAGTATTTTAAGGAGCAATTGACTGGCGTAGCAACCACATCTGTAAATCAAATCACCTCAACCATGTTAAATAACTACGAAGTAATTGAGCCTTCAATTGAAGAAGAAATTGAATTTGCTTCATTTGTTGAACTAATCGACAAATCGAAATTTATCAATTACTCAAGATACTTTTTATGGGAATTTTTGACATTATTCTCATCAACCATAGCGTACTCAAGCGTCGTATCTATTTTGGCGTGACCGAGCATTTTTTGCACTTGTTCAATTGGCATGCCTTTATCGATAGCTTTAGTAGCTAAAGTTCTTCTAAATTTATGTGGGTGTACCTTATCTATATTTAGCTTCTTTCCTATTTTTCGCAACAATATCTCCACGCCGCTAATCTGCAATCTTTTGTATGGATATAACAGGCTGACAAACAAAGCAGTTTCATTATCATTTCTTGTCTTTAAGTATTGTTGTATTTCAATTTTTGTTTTTGCATCAAAATATACTTTCCTTTGCTTGTTTCCTTTACCAATAACAACGCACTCTTTCGCTTCTAGATTAAGATCCGCGATATTCAATTTCACCAATTCCCCTACTCTGACTCCTGTGCTCATCAAAAAATCTATTATTGTCAGATCACGAAGGTTTGTGGTTGCTTGCCTTATTAATTCCATCACCTCATCGGTGTACGTCTCTTTTACCACTTTTCCTGTTTTAACTTTATGTATACGTCTCGTTGGACTCTTCATTATATAGTTTTCCGATTCCAGCCATGTGAATAGTGTTGAAATAACTCTTCTAACGTTGTCAATTGTGATTTTCGAGGCGTTACTTTGTTGCTGATATTCTGACAAATATCTCCTAATATCCTCAGTTTCGATTACCAAATAATTCTTAAGAACAATCTTAAAGAAAGACTTAAGCGTTGTTTGATAATACTTAATCGACCTTTCCGAGCAGCCTTCTATTCTTTTGGCGTCAAGAAACAAAGCCAATGCGTCATCATTAGTTATAGGGTTGCCTTCATCGATTTGCCTAATTTCAATGCAGTCAAAGCATTTTGTAATTGCCTCTTTTGCATCCCTAATGTTTTTCTTCCAAATATATGGAGAAATGCTTTCTAGTAACTTACTTATAAAATCTTCTTTTTCCATAATAAAAATCCTCCTTGAATAGTTCATCATGGAGGACCTTTATCGAAATTAACTACATTCTTTCTTCAATGTCTTTAATCAAATTGCCTATCTCGACGCTGTTAAATATTCCATTGAAATTCAACTCTTCCCTTAGCAAATCTAGTCTATCAAAATAGCCGTTTTGCGAAATGAATAAAAGTAGCTCTTTGATGTATGTTGTCTGCAAGTCGTTGAATCCTTTGTTTCTTTGAGAATTGATGAAATTTTCAACTGCGATTGGATTCATTTCAAGGTTTTTTCTCACGAAAACAACCAAATCATTATCATCCTTGAACAAATCGTTATATTCTTCAGCGGTTTTCGCTAATTTGACCATTTCAGATTTAAAGTCTTTTATTGCTTCTTCTGATGGTTTGATGATATTTTGAACCTGATAAACAAGCTTGATATTCGGATTTGTTTGAATCAAGAAAAGAGCTTTCTCATCAAGATTTTTGAAATCGTCAACGGTCACGTGAAAATCAACCTCATCCTCAACCGCATCCTCGAATGATGATATCTCATCATCAAAATCCGATATGATTGGCTTGAAGTCTTTAGGATCGATGAATCTCATCAATTCTCTCAATTCTTCCCTAACCTTATCAACTCCGACAACGGTAGATTTGTTTATGAAATCGTTGGATGTGATGTAGTTTAACGTATCTATATGTGTTGATACCTCCGTGATGTGACCTTTAAAATCAATTAAATATTTACCCAATGCATATATCGTTTTTGCTACTTTCTTAAAATCAGTTCCTGGGTAGAACTTGGTTGCAGCAAACTTATAACACAAATAATCAAATGCCCTGGCGGCCTCTAAATCTATCGTGCCCTGCACATTTGGTGCAATGTGTTTCTTTATTTCGACTAGATTTTGTTGAGAGAAATTTGCCCATCCAGAAGTGATGGAGTATCTTTCTACATATTCAA
>OGOV01002509.1_pt1 | contig 13679 bp, 16 predicted proteins | sample 1552711 | NCBI WGS metagenome assembly OGOV01 (sample SAMEA2580216, study PRJEB22360) | human gut metagenome | biome: human gut; feature: human-associated habitat; material: faeces | place: Denmark | collected 2008/2010 | reverse complement strand
CGGTGGTGCGGGGCAGGTATTCCTTTATGAAGCCGCTCTTCACGTCGTCAATGAAGGATGCGGTATACGGCAGCGCGGCGAGTATGGGCAGGGCAAGTGCCATGGCGTCGGAGGACAGCGCGCCCATGATAAGGTCGCTGTGGAAGCCTGGGGAAAGCAGCTCCGCCGAGCGGAACCCCGCCAGTATGCCCTGAACCGAGGAAAGGAGCGGAATGAGCGCCGCGCCCGCGAGGGAGAGCAAAAAGCCCCACGAGCCCACCGCCTGCCTGAGATTTGAAGCCACCGTCCGCACGGGTTGCACCTCCTTTCTTCCTCATGCTCCTATTATCGGGTATGCGCGGTAAACAAGTCCGCAGCAAGGTATAAACGGGTTGTAAATTTGTCAACTAACGGTTAGTAGCCTAAATTTCTGTCGATTATACTGCCATCAACAGCGTTTATAGTCACATAGCTTAATGCGTATTCGGGGCTGCCCAAATAGCGCGAACCATCATGAAGGGTTTGATAGCCGATAATATCCCACACTGGAATTAGCAAAAATGTGTCCCTCTCGTCTTTTATCGTAATATAGGAACCGTTTAATTCAATCCGATTGATAAATAGCTTTGTGGCCTCTTTTTCCACGAGCAGGTTTTTCAAATGAGATAAGGCAATCTTCATTGCTTCATCCTGGTTTATTACGCTTACGTTGCTGTTTACAGTGCCTTCAATGACATAAGGATTAGTCCATTCGAACCAAAAGACTTCCTTGCCGTCTGTTATGACTTTAAGCACCTCCGGATTAGCGCACCGCCCATATTGCTCTTTATTTGCATTCGTTGTTGATATTCCCGCCGGTGCGGGAGCAATGAGGGACGGCGCTATACTACCGTTGTAGGACCTTACAAACTGCAAATTGTATACGTATGTAGTGGCATTTGTGGAGTCAATCGTTTTCAAGTCCATTACGGATTTAGAATACAGAACGTAATCCTGTATACCTAAGGGCTCCATATAGGAATCCGCAACTGAAAGTGACGCTGCCAAGTCCGGCTCGTCGCTTTCAGCGATATTATCTACTGGCACGGTTTTTACAAGACCTTTATAGTAGAATATCAATGATGATCCATAATCCTGCATGTTACAAACCTCAAGAATGTAGTCCTTTGCATTGCATTTCCCAATAAACTGCGCTAAGGTTTCAGCAGAGGTGAATTTCTCAAAGGAAATGCTTAGCTCGTTGTTAGAGTCTTCGTCAAGATTAAGCAGTTTCTTTTCAAGCTCAACAATCTGTATCTCGCAGTCACTGATTTGCTCATCAATCGAACGCAGATCATCACCAGGGAGATTGCCGCTATTTAAGTCGGCAATAAGTTTTTTATAATAGAGTATTTCTCGTTCTACCGATTCGGCTGTATCATTCGTATAGTTCAACGCGGTAGATGGCTCAAAAAACAAGCCGATAAACTTCTCTAAGTCCTTTTCAGTATAATAATATGACTTGAGCTTTACCGCAGCGCATTCAGTTATATTCGGCGCAATTATTTCAGCGGATATATCAACTGTACAATCGTTAATTCTAAGGGAGTCCTTAACATTCCCTAATAGCTTATATTCGTATTTCGAAGCAATATTGGGAACCGTAGCTGTAAGCTCAGAGCTGTTAATTATACTATCCATAATATCTCCTTTGCTATGTATGACAGGAGATTCTGGAGTTGGCTGGCAGGCAGTGGTGAAACACGTCAATAGCAAAATGGTGAAAATAAGTATAGCCAGCATTCTAACAAAGCCGCTTGAATTGGGCGCACTAAAAATGCCGACAATTCTCTCTTCTAAGGCTTTTTTTCCGGTTGAAGAAGACATCCCTAATGCATGAATCTTATGCTTACCTATTCCAAGGGATAATAGCGTATTAGCATAGAGCCTTTTATCGGCAGCAGAGAACTGACTTAGTGTAGAGTGATCACATCTCAATTCCATATCGCGCAAAATCATTTTCTTAGCGAGGTATATGATGGGATTGAACCAGTATATACATGAGAGCAATGACAGCAAAAGGTTCATAATATGGTCTTTGAACTTATAATGGGATAGTTCATGGCAAATACAAAGATCAAGTTGATGATCATCAAGTTTCATAATCGTGTTTTCAGGCAGTACTATTATTGGCGGTACTGCTGCGATAAGTGCAGGGGTGGTAATCTTGTTGTCACCGTAAACAACAAGATTAATTGGTGAGCGAATACGCAGGCGGTTTTTCCATATCTCGAATTTCTCAAGGGTTGGCGCATTAGGAATATTGCTATTCTTACGTATGTGAAGTAGCAGATGGGTATGCAGCGCGAACATACGCAATATCATAATTGCTGCAACGCCAGCAAACAAAGACAGCAGTCCCACTTGCCAACTAATCCCATCAGATGCCGAAACTGAATAATTCTCTCGCTCCTTTGGAGGCGTTACGATAGAGGCACCTTTATTGCGTTCCGGCAACCAAGCGCCGCTTCCCTGATGCTCAGTCTGCACCTCAGCGTTGTCCATACTTACAGCTTCAAGCAATTCATGCATTGGTAAGTTTACAAAATTAAAGCTTGTTTCAATCGTTACAGGAACAACTAATCTCAAAACTAAAATAAACCATACGCAATAATGCATCATGAATGACATACGCGAATGGAACGCTTTCTTGATCAACAAGATTGTAAGAAATATTACAATCGAGTAAATTGTGATTTCGAGAAGTGCTTTTAATATTGTATTAGCCATCAGAACATTCTCCTTTTGCAAGTTTATCAATTAAGGCTCGAAGTTCCTTATAATCGTCAGCATCTAAATGGCTATCTCGTAGCATACAAACCAGAAGTTCTTTTGTAGCGTTCTGATCGATCTTTTCCAATAAGTCATTGCTCTCCGCAAGAATGCAATGGGATTGAGCATAGGCAGGATAATAAAACTTGTCCCTACCCAATTGACTATAGCTTAAAAGACCCTTATCGCACATTCGCTTGATATAAGTCGTAAAAGTATTGTATTTCCAATCAAGCTTATCTCCAATCGTTTGGATAATTCCGGAGATTGGTTGATTCGGCTTGTCCCATAATGCTTTCATGATGACCCATTCCGCTTTTGACAAAGATTTCATGGTGATTCCGCCTTTCAAGTAATACACTACTATTGTAGTGCTGACCCGATGCATTGTAAAGCAAAAACTACAAAGTTCACAAAGAGTTAACATATTAAAGAGTATCGCTAAAATACAAAATTCCCTCCCCATTATAGACTTCAGACCAGCCTATAATCTGTTTATCACTATTGAAGTATAGCCACAACCATATAAAATTTGCACCATGACGCATATTTTCGTGATGTTTAAAAAATTCAGAATTTGCTCTTACCGAAAGATTGACATAAGCATTGATGCCAATATAGGATTCTTCAGATACAAATTTTTTTATGATCTCACCGTTATTTATGATTACCTCTCGTGGGAAAAATACTACATGGTCTCTTTTTATATCATAGTTTAAACCGTCAAAATATCCTTTTGTAGTATTGAAAAGGGACTCTGTGAGGCAGGATTCTAAATCATTCCCCGTAGGATTTTTCGTGTAACTTAAGCAGAATCGTCTTTCAATAAAGATATCTACCAAGGCAAGATATTCATCGGCATTTCTGATATCGTCCGTTTTACAATATTCGAATTCAACATCTGGAAGTGTTATTTGATCATAGTAATCTCTGCTGACATTCACAAAATCATTTAAATTCGATAGCGGAATATCATCTTTAAATCGATATGCTTCATTTCTATATGCCGGAATGTTTGCCTCACATGCCATAAAAAGACAGCTCATGATAATGATAGTAATAACAAATATCCTTTTCATACTTCTTTCCACCCATTCTTTCGAATAACGATAGCATTTATGATTAAGGCTGCCGCAAAGACAGTAGCTATCTGCCAAAAATAGCGATTTGCTTCCATTCCTGACGTAGTATCATAAGTTTGAAAGGGAACTATATATGCAAATACGCTATTCGATACATTCGGGACAAGGGCAGCGGCAACATAAATTAGCAAATAGCTCACTACTCCAGGTAAGATAACCCCTTCATACAGTCGATTAAAGAGGTTTGATAAGCCAAAGGCTAATAACGAATAAGCTCCTGCGTAAATCATGCTGAAAGCGATGAAGCAAATACAATACAGCAGCATGGAACGGTCATACACGGTTATAAACAGCGAGCCTGCAAAATAGTTTTGCCTGATAGATGGATCAGAGTCCAAGCATAGCATGATTAGTAGTACAAGCATATAGCTAAACATAAAAAACAGGCCTGTTCTTATTGATATTGATAAGGCTTTAAATCTATATGCAGTCTGCTTAGGCATCTTTTGATATGGTTCGCTACTATCTGTCAAGAATTCTCTGCAAAACACAAATGAAGCAATAAATGGTGCAAAAAGGGCCATTATCGGATTATCGTATACTGCTCCGTAAATGAACGAATTGAGTGTGCCAATCATCTTTTGATTCGATATTTCTGTTATTTGCACATTTCTATAGAGTATTGCAATACAAGAAATTGCCATAAGCAATAGGCATATATAAAGATGCTTATTCCGAATGCATCTTTTCAGATCAGAGACAAAAACCTTAAAAAATTCATTTAGCATTATGTTTACCTCTTATCGACCTTACCAAACTTTGTTGCTGAAGGAGGATCAGTACCGTAAATAAGGAAATTAAAATTATCCAAACGGATAGGGATACATAAAACGAAATCCGAGTAGCATCATTTGATGTGGGTGCAACCGCTTCTGAATAAAAAATTGTTGAATGCTCAAGTAAAGTAAAGCCTAATGGCTGATAAATATTCAACACCTCATAGAACCATCGATCGATAACGGTAAAAAGCAAAACAAAAAAACCCATTGGCAAATTGCTCTTAAAATTGATTACGCTGATAAATATCATGCAAAAATTACTCTTTAGTAATAATAGCAAAATAGTGAGCAAAAGTGATGGTAATGCGCTTAAAGTATTTTTGGTGTCTATTTGGAAAGTGTTGTACGGAAAAGATATGCTCCCGTTTTTAATGATATAAGTTAACAGGCAGCATATAGTGCTTAATAAGATCAAAAAAATAGATGTTAGAAGGATATCCAGAAATATGTGTGTTGATGCATTCTGCCGATAATTACTTGTATTCACGTCGCCTTTAATTAGAATAATCGCAAAGATCAAATAGTAGCATATGAAATACGGATTATTCAGTTCATAAATCAACCATTCTGTACCTGTTAAAGTTGAGATGCTATCAGCATCTGATAGTACAGCACAAAACAGAAATATGGATAGAACAATCCAACGAAATATATGCGTGAGTAGATGTTTTTTCATACCTTCTCCTCTTTGCTTATTTGGATTAGGCATCCGAAAAGTTCGGATGCCTAACCTGTCTAAAACTTAGGCATGATGCCCAACCGAATAATTCCCTGTGGACTTAATCGCATAGTTGGGGTTGCCTACGAACTTGAAATAGAAATTGGTAGTATAAGCGTAGTCTCTACTTAGACTGTATCCATCGAAGTCGTTTGTGGCGCTCATCCTAGCTGCATAAGCCGAAGCCTGTGTCGATTTATCGGAAAGATATGGTCTTGTAGTGAAATGCCCATTAGAGCCACCATCCAATGTGGAGAATGTGTATACAGTGCATAAATACTCCTGCTCATTGTAAGTCGCATTCCGCTTTACAGTGTTTGAGGACCAAAGCGTTCCATTAACACCTAGCCGCCTTATGCTGTAGCTTTTAGCGGAGTCGGTGTAATCATCGGCATATGCCACTGTCATCATTGAGAGCACAAACACAAGTACAAATATTAACGCTAGTGTCTTTTTCATATTTTTTCCTTTCAGATTCCGTAGTTGCTAAGTCATCAATCATCAGCTACAATTTAGTCATACCCTTGCAAATTGGCATCGCCTTTTCAGCGATGTGAGCCGCCCGCTCATGAAATGCAGGGGTATTTTACATATTCGCAATCATAAGCATCCCTCCCTCGTCACCGGGTCACAGACGGCTTTTGAATTGAGATTCAGCCATCTCTGCTATATAGACACCTGAGGAAGGGGTAAATCTGTCATAAAAATCCAAAATAAATAAAAATATATTTTTGAAACCGGCGAAAGATTTTTCGTAGTTGAGGTGTCATATAAACAGCGGTTTATCTGCAAATATATTTTTTAGGAGGCTTCTAATATGAAGAAAAGAATCCTTTCCCTTGCGCTTATCCTTATCCTGTGCCTTTCAATCTGTACCGCAGCTTTAGCGGCAACCCGCCAGGCCGGCGGGCGCTGCTATATGAACAACACCGGGCGCTCGGTATCTTTCAGCGGATATTCCACGTCCGCTCAAACAGAGGACACCATAGGCATAACAGTAATTCTCTGGGAACAGCGAGGGACTACCTGGTATGAAGTAGCGAGAGCTTCCAGCCAGCTTAGAAATGCCGACTATGTAGATGCATCAGGGACAAAAACCGTGGATGGCGGACATTATTATAAGGTTACCGGTACGCATACTTCTTCAAAAAACGGCACGAACTATTCGGGAACCTCAGAAACCAGCAGCAAATGGATTCCTTAAAAAATCAAATATAATTTGGGGCTGCCTTGGTCAAGGCAGCCCCGGTAACTCGTTCTAACTTAGCCCCAGAATTCCAAGTTTCCTATAATCTCCTGTAAGTCATCCAATGGTAATTCTATACTGCTCACATTTATATCATATCCTACGCCGAATGCTTCCGCATATATCGTTTCATCCTCCATGATTGACAGGTATGTAGTGATCCCAATACCTGATTCCATTGTAATCACATCATCAGCGGCATTGTAATAACCGCCCCAGAATGCAGAATCATTATAAAGAGATTGCACAACAGCATATTTTTTCCCGTCGATTCGGGCATATTTGCTCCCTATAACAAGTGCATCATCTCCGATTATGTGTACCGAGAACGATAGCAGGACATCGTCACTGCTGCCCGGGATTACAATCTGCCGTCCGGTAGCTTCTGCAACAGCCTCCAGACTTTCAAACTCTGCGGGGAGCGCCGCAAAATCGATCGGTTTCACATATCCCTCGGCGTCTTCATTGCGGGACAATAGAGAGCCGTCAAACACGCTGACAATGACATTGTAGATACCTTTTGCAAATGCAGTGCCGGCTTCTGTCATGGTGAAAAGGCCAAATACAATTAACAGCACCGACAAACATATCAATCCCCTGCGCATAACGAAATAGCGTCCTCTACTCACGGTGCTGAAAAGCGTTTTCCCTGATGATATGGTTGCACTGGAGACAGGCTCAGGTATGCCAAGCTCGATTCTCGCCCGGCGCACTACTTCCTGCCCGTCAGGAATCTCTTTTTTCCGGAGCAGAGTTTTTGCTTCGCGCATGGACAGTAATCCATTCTTCCTATGAAAGAATGGATGCGCCGCGGCGAGCCTCTTCATTCTGTACCATATTATTTTCTCTCTTATTTTGCTCATTGCTTTATACCTCATTACAGCAGAGTCAAAACATCTATATGCCGAAATACATCGGGCGCGCTTTTTGCCAGGGAATCGCGCATACGTTTGAGCCGCAACGAAACAGCATTTGGTGTTAGACTCAATTTTTTCGCGATGGTTTCTATCGGCACCCCATCAAGGTAGTGTTCGATAAATATCTGCCGCATCTCTGGACTGTATTTTTGTAAATACGCCTCAATCGATATCACCCACTCTACATAATCATATACAACGTCAGAATCGGGATGGCGGCATATTTCAGATAGAACTACAGGATCGTAAGCCTCCGATCTGGATTCCTTTCTCGAGTAATTCAGTGTTGTGCGATATATGCACTGCGTTACATAAGCGCCCGGATGCTTCAAGTCCCTCAGTTCATCCTGCTTTGTAAGCAGGGTAACTGCTACGTTATGCAGAATATCCTGCGCCCTGTCTACATCTTTGATCATCATGACCGCGCATAACAGCAAACTTTTATAGTTCCTTTCAAAATACTCGATGACGTCCAAGCAGTCCCTCCTGTGCAGGTTAGGAATAAGTATGACAGTACGCACGCCGGAATTTATCATCTCCTATATAGACACCGCAGCCGGCAAAAATCTTTCGCAACACATTTAGCTTTATTGAAGCGAATGAGCATACTGACACATTTATTATGACACACCAGAAAGGAAAAATCTGTCATAAATCTCCAAAATATATTATCTAGCAAAGAACAGCGGGCTTTTCAGTCCCGCTGTTCTCCATCATTTGGTTGATTAGCATCCCGCCTCACTTCAGCGATAAAAACATCAAAGGGCTTAAACCCTCGTGAGAGGGCGTTCTCCGCCTCGGCAAGCGAAGCAGCCGTATGACCATCCAGCGCCCTCAGCAGTTCCTCTAACCATTTCTTTTCACACATAAAGCAATCATCTCCTGACCAATTAGTTATATGCGATGTTATTGAACACCGTGCTGCGTTCTTCTGCTTCACATCGAGTTAGCTGTAAGAGATATTTTAAAATACTCTGAGCTAATTTTCAATCAGATATGGGTACGCTAAGCTAATAAATATAGGAGCAGGAATATGAAGTGTGAAAAGGAACTGGCGCTTCTGCGGGAAGCCATCCGCAACGAGCGCAAAGACAAGAGAATTACTCAGGAAGAGTTGGCAGAAATGCTGGAGGTTTCTCCAACTCATATAAAGCATATAGAAAGCGGTCATCGTAAGCCATCGATTGAAATACTGTTCGAGATTTCCAAAATCTTGAACATATCCTTGGATAGCGTTGTTTTCAGCAAGAACGAAAGCGCGCGCACAGATACTCGCGAAAAGATAGACCGTTTGCTGGACATATCCGATGAAGCATCCCTGCGTTTTATCTTGAGCGTATTGGAAGCGCTGCGAGAAAAAGAACAGACTAGCATCAAATAACCGTCATCCTGCCATGTGAATTGCAAAGGAGCCGCAAATCAGCGCTCCTTTTTTGTATCGTGCGTATTTCTTCTTCGGTGGGGTTGTGGCAATCCGTGACGAGCGCGAGTTGCAGATATCCTTCATGCGCCGAAAGAATTGCTTCACGCAATGCCTCGGGAGTATCGCAATGAGTTACGTTGAACCATTCGCGTTCTTCCTCGTCCCACTCCATTACCACATATCCGTGGCGAGTTAGCAATACTTCGCAGATTCCTGTCTGAATAGCCAGTGCAAAACAATCAAGTACGTTTTCAAAAGACAACATTGAAATCTTCCTTTCAAAATACCTTATATATAACACTATAATCATTCGCAGGCGAAGTCGCAAAGGTGCAAAGCGGCGATTACTTGCTTTCTGCCAATGCGCCGCGCCGTTACTACGCATTTCCCCGGCGCATGACCGCTATATCTAAACGGATAGCAGGTCACCAACACAAACGTTTTCCCGTCCATGACGGGCAGGCTCAAATCCGCCGTATTCTCATAAATCGTTATATCCGAAACGGTGTATATATAAACCGTGCCGCTATCTGTAGACAGAGAAATAATACACACATTATCAACACCAAGTGCCAGCAAGAGTATCTTCTTTGAAACTTCCATGCCAAGTGAATTGACAGGTAAACCGCTGCCGTCTCGCGCACCGCCGCAGCCCATCATCTCCTGCCGTTCATCCTCTATAGCGTCAATAGCCATAGACGGCCGTTCCTGCGTAAAAATATCAATGTAATTCATCCCAAACTCGCAATACCGGTAGTCCGCATCGCGGTATTCCGCTCGAACGTGAAATGTCATTTGCAGAAGCTTTTCCATCTTATCGCCGATAAGTTGGCCAACCGTGTCCCATGGAAGCCAAAGCGCAGTTTGCGTCTCCGCTTTGAGAAATAAACCTTTATCCTTTAACATAAACAAGCTCCTAAAAGAAGAGCCGGAGGCCCAAAGGCGCCCGGCTGCAAATGGGTTGATGGTAAAATCAGAAGCCCTGCACGGCAGGCGTCAGAAGTTCACCGGTTTCTGGATCGTAATCGGGTATGACATCCCCGCTCACAGTGTCCGGCTCGTCGGCATCGTAATCAACGGAAGAACTGTACGCCTGTACCTGAGCGGCAAGCCTGCGCACGGCGGTAAGCTCCTCGGGCAAAAGGTCACGCCCTTCTGTAAAGGTCACCTGTGAATAGTCCATTCCGCCCTTATTGGCCGCCTTTCTAAGCGCAAACCGCGTCACGATAGCACCCGGGTCTTTGCCAACGGTCAAGAGCCTGCGCAGGTATTTTCCAAAGCCTTCTACAGAAAGCGTAGGGAGGTCGAGAATGATTGGAAAGATCTCACCTTCCTTTAGAATATAGATCCTGTGCTTGCGCTTGCAGGCCTTGCTGTTGTTCTCCGCAGTGCCGAACTGATTGAGATAGCATCTCGCGCAGTTTCCTCCGGGTGAGCCAACACCGAAACTGCCGTCCATGCTGCTGCATTCCGGACGGGCATTGCCGCCGGTATACTTGCCTTGAAAGTAGCTTTGCATGGGGTGATGCGTCAGGATAACGGCGTTGATCTCACGGAAATCGGTGTTACCATTGGCATCCGGCTCCTGAAGCATGAATGTCAAACCTCCGCCGGAAGGCACTTTGACACGGTCAAAGCGCATATTGAACCCGGCAAGCTCCTTGGCGGCGGCAGAAGTGCTGAATTGTGCAAGACGCTGAAAACCCTCCATACTGTTGATGGTTGCGATTGCGTTGCTTTCTGACATGATGTTTCCTCCCTTTTTTATTAGCGCTGGTCACGCCAGCATGGATTCAAACTGCTGCTCGGTAAGCGTAGTCACGCCGAGCTGCTGCGCTTTGGCCAGCTTAGAACCGGCGTTCTCGCCGACAATCAAAAAATCAGTAGCCTTGCTTACGGCGCTTGCGGGTTTTGCGCCAAGCTGTAGTAGCCGGGTCTGAATGCCGTCTCGGGTGTAGTTTTCAAGCTTTCCGGTCGCTACGATTGTTTTACCGTAGAAGGGGTTGCTCGTGTTTGCCATAGTAGTCATTTCCTTTCTGAAATTAAGATGTTGTATCGCCGGACGCCATAGCTTTTCAGCTCTCGCGTCGGAATACCAGGAATAGATGTTTTCATGCATGGTGGGGCCGAAGTCCGGAAGCTGTGTGAAGTCGAACCCGTCCTTGATGGCTTGCTCGAACGCTTCCCAATCCCCGCCGAAGTGACGGCTTATGACACGTCCGGCGGTTCGGCCTACGGTATGGATGCCACACCCCGCAATAAACTGGTTCAGAGTGCAATCACGGCTTTTTTCGATGTTTGATTGCAGTCGCTGATACGATTTTTCTCCGAACCCTTCCGTTTTAACGATTTCGTCGTGGTATCGTTCCAGCTCATATAGGTCGCCGAAGCTTTTGATCCAGCCCCTATCGATGAACTTTTCCAGCGTCTTTGCCGACAAGCCCTCGATGTTCATGCGCGTGCGTTCGCAGAAATGCACGAACTTGTCCACCAGCTTCGCGGGACATTCCGGGTTCACGCAATGTAGAAAGCGTGTGCCGCCGGTGGTCTCCTTTACGATGATGGGTTCACCGCAGCAAGGGCAGGCGCTGGGGAGCGCCGCCGTTCCGCTTCGCGTGAGGTTTTCGGCAAGCTGCGGGATGATTTGGTTTGCTTTATAGATCTGAACCCTGTCGCCGGTCCCCAGTTGAAAGCTCTCGACAATGTCGAGATTGTGGAGATAGGCACGATTAACTGTGGCGCCGTCGATAACCACATCCTTGAACTTGCCGGTGATGGATACCATGCCGGTGCGGGTCGTAGCAAGCTCGAAGCCGAGGAACTCGGTTTCATACAGTTCATCAGCCCACTTGAGCGCCATGATGCGGTTTTCGTGATGGCCCGTCGCGCCCACCAGGCTCTCGCCGTAGGCAATATCATCGTATTCCACAATGAGGCCGTCCACGGGATACGGACATTTCTCAGGCTTAAACCAGTCTATGACCGCGCGGATCTGGGGTTCGGTGGGCAGATCGCCCAAGGGGAGATGGTACACCACATCGAAGCCCAGTTTTGACAGGAACGCCAACTGCTCATGCTTCATGGTGAAGCTGTCGCCGGAGATCAGGTCAAAAGCCACGAACTCCAGCATACGGTTCTTTACCTTGGTCGCGTCGAGCTTGCGGATGCTCCCGGCAGCCAAGCTACGTGGATGGGTATAGGGCTCATCCAACTCGCCGTTGAGCTGCTCGAAGTTCGCCCAGCCGACCACGCCTTCGCCGCGAACCTCAAGAGGCTGCGTGTACGGGATGGTCAAGGGTACATTGAGTATGACTCTGACCGTGTGCGTCACATCCTCGCCGATACGACCCTCAGCGCCCCGGGTGATGGCTTGCTTCAGCTTGCCGTCTTCGTAGCGCAACACGAGCGTGAGCCCGTCGAGCTTCCACGAAACCAGCGCCGCGTGGCTGCCGATAAATCGGACGATCTCATCGACGGACTTTGTCTTTGCCGCCGACAGCATGGGGCGGGTGTGCTCGACCTCCGTAAGCCCTTCCAGTATTTCGCCGGAGACCTTTTGCGTCGGGGAGCCGGAAAGCACAATGCCGGAGTTATCCTCCAGCATCTTCAGCTCATCAAAGAGCGCATCGTATTCCCGATCGGTCATGATTGGGTCGTCATGTTTGTAGTAGGCGGTGTCGGCGCGCTTGAGAATGCCGACAAGCTCTTTCATGCGCGGGATGCCTGCTTTTTCTGCTTGTTCCATTCAGGTCACTCCTTTTTTGATCAGATAGGGATGATAGAACGATTTGTCCTTCTGTAAGACGGTTTCACCTCCTGTCGCTTATGTAATGCGGGGTCGTTATGCCATCGCTGTCGCAATGCTTCGGATACATGAAAACGTATCCTCGACCTGGTCGCACGATATGCCCATGCGGCCTGCGATTTCCTTCACGGAATAACCGTCGAGACGCAGGCCAAGAAGCGTATGCTGTTCGTCGGACAACGCCGCGAGCAACGCCTCCGCTGTCAGTGTGTCGCAAGCGGCTTCGCCCGCGTCAGAGTCATCGGCGGGGACGACATCGTGAAGCGTCAATCCGCCGCCTGCAAGCTGCGAGTCAAGGCTCAACGTCTTATCGAGCGTTTTATAGGCCTTGCGCCAGTAGCTTTTCATTTGCCAGTCCATCGCCTTGAAGGCGATAGCCTCGAATTTGTACCTGCGCAGTTGGGGATTGATGCAGTAGAGCTGCACCGCCCTCAGATACCGAAAGATCACCACATCGTAAAACTCACTTTCCGGGAGCCGTTTGCGCCGCAGGAAGTCCATAACCACATGATGATGCTTTTCCGCAAATGCGCTTTGTTCTTCCGTGAGCCGCTTTTCCTGTGCGTTCATAGTTTGATTTCCTTTCTTTTGTGCTGAATTTGGCATATAAAAACGGAGCGCGTGCGCGTTCCGAAGATATGGGTTATGGGCCGAATACACGGCCGAATCTATATGAAAAAAGCGCCCCGAGGCATAAAGCCTAAGGACGCTTTGAATACTTGGAAACTGTGCCTTTCCAGCGGAAGGGCTTGGATACTTTACGGGCTTAGTATATCTCAATCAAAAGGCAGCCGCAAGGGCTTGTCATATTACTGGCAGGGGGGGGGGGGGGGGGGGTCGCCGGCGCCCTGGGCTTATG
>OGOV01002477.1_pt1 | contig 13803 bp, 9 predicted proteins | sample 1552711 | NCBI WGS metagenome assembly OGOV01 (sample SAMEA2580216, study PRJEB22360) | human gut metagenome | biome: human gut; feature: human-associated habitat; material: faeces | place: Denmark | collected 2008/2010 | reverse complement strand
ATCTTATAGCCGCGGGCAGCTGCCACGCTGGCCAGGCCGATGCCGGTGTTGCCGGAGGTCGGCTCAATGATGGTGGTATCCTTGTTCAGCTTGCCGGCAGCTTCGGCATCGTCCAGCATTGCCTTTGCAATGCGGTCCTTGACGGAACCGGCGGGATTGAAGTATTCCAGCTTGGCCAAAAGGCGGGCCTTGAGGTCATACTTTTTTTCAAGATGGGTGAGCTCCAGCAGGGGGGTGTGGCCGATGAGCTGGGCGGCGGAAGTGTAGATATTCGCCATAGGAATGCCTCCTAACATGAAATAGACTAAAGCGGTAGATTTACTATGGGAATGTTATACACCCTGGGCGGGGATTTGTCAAGAGAAAAGCTCCCCGGGAGGGGAGCTTTTTGGTGGGGCAATTAATCATGCTTGCGCAGGAGGGCGGCGGAGCCGAGGGCTGCGGCGACGGCAGCGGCGACGGCAGCGGCGACGGCCAGGCCGACCAGGTCATTGGCGCCGGTGGAGGGATTGGGCTGCTGGGCCGGTTTCTCCTCTTCGGCGGGGCGGATGATGACGATGGTGCCGGGGTTATCGGGGGTGGGATCGCCACCAGACTGGGTAGCGCCACAATAGATACAAGCACCGGTAGGACCGAATTCGTGGTTTTGCTTTTCAACTATTGTAGCACCACAAGCTTTGCAGGTTACCTTGTGGGTTCCATCACCATTATTCGTATAAGCGCGATCACCAGTATGGTCGCAAGGGGCGGATTTGTTATATCCACAATCTGTGCAAATATTGCTACCTTCCGCGTAGACATGGGCGGTTGTGCTGGACTCGATCTTGTAACCGCAGCCATCGACAGGGCACTGTTTCTGGTGCTGTTCACCATTGATAGCTACATATTTCAGTGTACTATGTGTTGAGCCCAAATATCCGCAGTTACATCTCTGTGCATGAACTTCGGGCCGATCGTCATTAACCAACCAGCCAGTCCATTCATGGGGCGCTTTGCCGCTTATAGCAGTGCAGCCTTCATCGGTGCACTTATGCCAGTGGTACTCTGCATTAGAGATCCATTCTGTGCCAAAATGATGCTCCTCGGTTTGGCCTCTATACCCACAAACGGTACAGGCACCATTACTAAAAATATGAGAAGCCTTATTCGTGATACCCTTGGTCGGATCTGGGCAGTTGGGGTCGGTGCACTCTTGCCAGTGGTAGGTGGCATCGGATTTCCAGCCGCCGTAGGTGTGCTGGTGGGTAGAGCCGCCACCGGTTTCGAGGGTCTCCTTGGTGATGCGGAGGTATTGGTAACCAGCATCCTTGTCACCGGAAGTGGGAACAGTATATTCTACCAATGGAGAACCGGAAGCATTAACACTAGCATAGGCATTGTAGCCATCGAAGCTAAAGGTATCATTAACATACATTAAGTAACCGGCTTCTTTGGTATTGACCATCGTTACATCGGACTGGATATTGAGACCACCAATGGAACAAATCACCATCCAATTGCTGGTCAATGTCAGTTTTGCGTTTTCTGCCTCAGCAGCATTTTTGATCGTAAGAGTTCTGTCCGGCCTGTGGCAGTTGATAGCATAAGTATTCGTGCTGGAAATGGTATTTTCGCCGCTCAACTCAATAAAATAATTTTCAAATTCTTTGAAAATGATAGCCCCGTCTCGTCCACCGCCATCTTCATGAGCAAAAGAATGACTGATTTTCGCATTGTTCAGCTTGAGGGTCTTGGTTTCGGAATCGTAGAAGGCATTGTAGTTGCTTTCAGTTCCCTCGGCTACTTTGCTGCCATTGGTGATGGTATAGTAGGTGTCATTCAGCAGGGTGGTGCCAGCGATGACAACAGGGGACTTGGTACGGGTAACTTCATCGCCGCGGGTGATGGTGACTTTGTAATGGTGGATGTAAGGCTCTACACTACTGGGAGCAATATCACGATTCAAAGGTGTTTCCTCTGTTGGATTCTGGCTTCCAGCGCTAGAGGTTGTGAATCCTGCAATGTGGAGCTTATTCTGGGTGTTTTTGTTCGCAATTTTGCCGGTGATTGCAGGGCAAGCATTGTAGGTTTTCCCAGTAGAAGGATCTGTTTCACCGGTGGGGTCTCCCTGGTGCCTTTTCAAATTCTCTGCTTTAACTGTGGAATTATCGCTGATATTGACTGTTCCATTGGTAGAAATGGCGGAGAACTTATATGCACTGTTTTGGGCATTGACTTCGGTACTGTCGCCGGAGATGGTGATATCGCCTTTTGCATAGATGGCGTTGCCGCCGATGACAGTAGAGGTGACCTTGGCTGCATTCTTGATATCAAGCGTGCCGCCTACATAAAGGCCCGTAGAGACTGCATAGCTATATTCTCCACTCTTGCCCTGTCTGTCGCTGTGATTGGTGATGGTGACGGTGCTGCCGGTGAAGGTGGCATTGCCGCCGACCTGGACGGTGGGAACATTATTGGAGGCGCTGGTGGCGGTGAGGGAACCGTTCGTTACGGTGAGGTCGCCGTCGATATCGATGGCTCTGGTAGCATTGGATTTGGCAGTAACAGCAGCGCCGCCGGTGATGGTGAGATCCTTGTCGGATTTAATTGCATAGCTAGTCGTTCCACTTGTATCAGCAGTTACAGTAAAGTCGTTACCGCTGATTATAATAGATCTAGAAGTATCATAAGCGGTTGCAATAGCGGGGTCGCCAGCTATTGTTTTTACATTGAGAGAACCCGTACCGGAAATCTTGAGGTCACTTTGGGTGAAATATGAATAGATGCCATATGTGCTAGCGGTTATGCTATTATCACCCTCGAAAACGATATTAGAAGTGCCATAGATGCCCGTCGTACCTCTGGCATCAATATTAGCACCTTTAACATGGAGGACATAATTACTACCTGTGGCATCAAGATAGATATTGTAGTTACCGGGGTATGTGCCGCCCATTACAGGTTTGCCATCCTGGATAGTGTAGGCAGTATTCTTGTAGAGATTAGTGCCGGCAACACATACATTGGATTTTTCGAGGGTAGGGGTGGGGGTGGGTTTAACCCAAACCTTTTGGAAGGTATTAAGCTCTTCGGCAGTAGTTTTAGTCCAGTCAGTGATACCATTGCCATTTATACCATTACAATCGTAACCAGTTGCAACTTCGATGGACTTGAAACTAACCGCCTTACCGCTAGAGTTTTGGTTAATGACATTGAATTCTGCATTATCAGCAATCGTCAGCTTCTTGCTGTTGACCGTTGCAGCTTTGGAGCCGTTACTAACTGCTTTTAGTTTTGCATTTCCTGACACTGTAAGTTCATAAGAATTAGTAAGGCCAATCGCCTCGCTAAGCTGTCCACTATTTTTATTGGTAATATTCACCACAGCATCGCCGGTAATGGTAACATCACCGCTATTCCAAAAAATACTGGATCCGGCTGTATTGCTCTCAATGGTGAGCTTGCCATTTCCTTTGATAGTCAGGGAGCCTGCAAATTGACTCACAATACTACCTTCACCTTTGGTCGTTATAGTGCTATCACCTTCAAGGTTGATAGTAACACTCATCATCCAAACCTGAATACTTTGCGTATCTGTTGTATTTATCTTGGCATTTTTAAGGTAAAGAGTATTGCCATCACGACGGACATTCCATGTCTTTTGTTGCGCTTCCGTCTTCAATTCTCCTATACCGCCATTGGTATAATAATATTTTCCATCTTCTATTACTGTACCAGCAATCTTTATAGCTGGTGTTTCTGCCAGGGCGGTGGTGGGGAGTAGGACAAAGACTAAAGCCAGCGCGAGCAGGGCGCTGAGCAGGCGTTTTTTCATGGGGGTGGGCCTCCTTTTCATTTTTCTTAAAATTGTGGTTTTACTGGGCGCAGAGGCCCTACTTTCGACCCCCATAATACCCCCTAAAAGGGGGTATTTTTCGCCCAGGGGGCGAAATGCGGGCAAAGCGGTGTGAATTGCAGAAACGCCCTAAAAAGTGCACAAAAAGCCCCCGCGATGGAAGGCTTTTTGCTAAGAATGGGAATATATGGCATTCCCAAATATTATTAACCGTTACATAATGCCGCCGGCGGTGGAGGTATAGACGCCCAAGAAAAAGGCCACAATGCACAGCACGGCGCAGACGAGGGTATCGGTTTTCTTTTGGCGGGCCATCAGCTTGGCCAGCAGGGCATCGTAGTTTTCGCGGTTTTGGTCGTAATCCGGCTGGGCGGCCAGGGTCTCTTCCATCTTTTTGCCGTACAGGCGGTAATCCGCATAGGTAAGGGCGGGCATAAGCACGATGAAAAGCAGGAAAAACAGCATGGCTGGTGCCTCCGTTCTATTGGGATAAGATGCAGGGAAGCTCCGGCCGGAAAACCGACCGGAGTATGGCCCGTGCTAAATTCCGGAATCAGTGCAGCAGTGCATTGGGCAGCACGGTGACGATGCCGGGGATGTAGGTGAAGAGGAACAGATCGACGATGAGAACCGCCAGGAAGGGCAGTACCTGCCGGATGACCTTCTCCAGGCGAACTTCGCAGATGCTGGAGGAGACGAAGAGGTTCATGCCGATGGGCGGGGTGATCTGGCCGATGGAGAGGTTGATGATCATGATAATACCGAAGAAGGTCTTATCGATGCCATAGGCGCTGATCAGCGGGACCAAAACGGGGGTGAGCAGGGTGATGGCGGCGACATTATCCAAGAGGGCGCCAGCCACAAACAGCGCCAGGTTAACGAGCAGCAGAACGACAGCGGGGCTATTGGTAATGCCGCTGATGGCAGCAACGATCTGATTGGGGATCTGCTGCATGGTGAGCATCCAGCCGAATGCGGCAGCCGCACCGATGAGGAACAGGATCATAGAGGTGCTGACGCCGGTCTTGACGCAGGCCTCATAGGCTTTCTTGATATTGAGCTGCTTAAACACAAAGTAGCCAATGATGAAACCATACAGAACGGATACGCCGGCGGCTTCGGTAGCGGTGAACTTGCCGCTGTAAATACCGCCCAGGATGATGACCGGGGACAGCAGCGCCAGGAAGCTCTGAATAACGATCTTGGCCTTGCTCTGGGTATGGAACTCAGCGATATCCAGCTCGGAGGTGCCGTAGCCGTTTCTCTTGGCGCGGAAGTACTCGACGACCATAAGGCTGAGGCCCATGATGATGCCGGGGATGATACCGCCGGTGAACATCTCCAGGACGGAGACATCGGCGACGATGGCATACATGAGCATGGTGCCGCTGGGAGGAATAATGAGGCCCAGCAGACCGGAGGAAGCGATAACAGCTGCGGTGTATTCTTTCTTATAACCGGCTTTTTCCATGGGCTCTACCATGATGCCGCCGATGGCAGCGGCCGTAGCGGTAGCGGAACCGGAGATAGCGCCGAAGAACATGCAAGCCAAAGTGGTGACCATGGAAAGGCCGCCTTTGAACCGGCCTACCACACGGTTGGCCAGGTAGATGAGCTTATCGGAAACACCGCCCAGGGTCATGACTTCACCGGCCAGGGTGAACATGGGAATAGCCAGCAGAGAGAACTTGCTGACGCCGCTGAGGAGCTTCTGGGTGATGATAAGCGCATTGAGAGTGCCGCCCTGCAGAATGGTGAGCAGAGAGGCGGTGCCCATCGCCATGCCGATAGGAACAGCGATAAGGAGCAGAATGCCGGTGGAAATCAACAGGAATGCAGTCATGCGGTGACTTCCTCCTTTCCTTTTTTGGCAAAGAGATCGGCGAAGCGGTCTACAATGAGGACGATGAAGTTAAGGATCATGCCAACGGCACCAACGCCTACCACAAAGTAGTACCAGCCATAAGTGATGGGAGAAGAGCCAACAATAACATGCATATTCTCGCCTGTCATCTGGAAGGCCTGGGAGGTAACGACCACCAGGAACGCAATGCTGATGAGATCAGCAATGATGAGGATGACTTCGGTGAGCTTTTTGGGCAACAGATCCACGAAGAATTCCAAGCGGATCTGTTTATTATTGGCCGTAGCAGTGCAGGCCCCCAGGAACACACTGCAGATTAGCAGGAATACGATGAGATCCTGCGACCAAGGCAGTGGAACGAACGCGATAAAGCGGGAAATGATCTGCAGCAGCAGAACCAGGAACATGGCGACCATGACAATGCCCAAAAGGAGATTGCAGACCTTGTTGAAGGCTCCGACCGCAGCTTTCAGCGTTTTACGGAACATAGAATTACTCCTTTACTGATAAGAGAACTTGAGGAGGGGCAGAGTCGGACGGGTGTGCCTGGCTCTGCCGTGGAGATGACTCAATCAGTTAGCCTTTCAGCTGGTTGTACAGGGCGGTGAACTCATCACCGTACTGCTTGCAGTAGGACTCGGTTACAGGAGCCAGAGCCTCTTCGAAAGCGGTCAGATCGGGATAGGTGATGGTAACGCCCTGCTCCTCGATGAACTTGAGGTCGGAAGCTTCGGACTCGGAAACGGTCTTAACATCAGCAGCGCAAACTTCCTTGGCAGCATCCAGCAGGATCTGCTGCAGCTCGGGAGACAGGCTATCGAACTTGGCCTTGTTCATGATGAGGGGCTCGGAAACATACTGATGATGGGTAACAGCTAGATACTTCTGAACCTCATAGAACTTACTGCCGATGATATTGGAGGTGGGGTTTTCCTGAGCGGAAACGATGCCAGTCTGCAGACCGCTGTAAGTATCACTCATGGAAAGGGTGGTGGGGTTGGCGTTCAGGGCGGTCAGCATATCAGCGATGAGCTTAGCGGAGCCGACGCGAACCTTCAAGCCGGAGAAATCGGCGGGGCTGTTGATCTCGTTATTGGAGGTAACAACACGGAAGCCATTGGCAGCCCAGCCCAGGATGGTCATGCCCTGCTTTTCGATAGCGGTATTGAGGGTGGCAGCTACATCGCTATCAGCGAAGGTGAGAACATGATCCCAGGAAGTGAACGCATAGGGCATAGCGATAACATTGAACAGCGGATCATAGTTGGCGAGGTAAGCATCGGGATCCAGAACCATATCCTGGGAACCGGACTTAACGGACTCCAGCATCTCGGAGCCGGAACCGAGCTGCTCGGCGGGGAAGATATTGATGATGAGCTGTCCATTGGACTTCTCTTCAACAATCTTCTTGAAGGATTCAGCGAGGACCTGATAATGGTGATCAGTGTTGTTGGTGTGGCCCAGGCTCAGCTGAATGGCCTTAACATCGTTGTCACCATTGTTGTTGTCGCCGTTGCTATTGCCGCAGGCAACCAGGATCAGGATCATAGCCAGTGCCATAATCAGTGCGATGATACTTCTTTTCATGATTTTCTTCCTTTCTTTTTTGTCCGAATTTTTATCTCATGTGATCTCTCACATATGACCTAATTGTACCGCAACCGTGCGGGAAGGAAAGCCGGGAATTAACGGCATCTTAGCCGTGGCAGGCCAGCGCCATACTGCCGCCCAGATGGGCGTGGATCTCCTCGCACATATCGCGGGCGGTCTGGGTGAGCATTTCCAGATTATAACCGGTGTGAATGCCCATCTTCTCGCACATATTTACGAGGTCTTCGGTGGCGATATTGCCCTTGGCGCCAGGGGCGAAGGGGCAGCCACCCATGGCCGCCAGAGAGGCATCAAAGTGGGTGACGCCTTCTTCCAGGGCTACAAAGGCATTGGCAATGCCCATACCGTGGGTATCGTGCAGGTGCGCACAGATGTGATCTGCGCCGACCAGGCCAATCATGTGGCGGAGGACTTCCCGGGTGTGGGTGGGGGTGGAGATACCGGAGGTATCGGCCAGGCCAAAGTACTCCACACCGACGCTGTGGGCCTCTTCTACGATCCAATCCAGACGCTCCAGCGGGATCTCATCACCGAAGGGAGAACCGAACACGCAGGGCAGAGCCAACTGGATGCGAACATCGCCGGTCTGCTGAGAAGCCAGCTCCTTGAACTGAGCCATGCTCTCCTGAATGGTGCGGCGGGAATTGCGGAGGTTGTGCTCTTCGCTGGCGCTGACCACGAAAGACAGCATATGGGAGCCGGCCGCGACGGCGTCATCGGCACCGCGCTTATTGAGGGCCAGGGTGCTGAGTGTGCAGCCTTTTTCGGCAGCGTAGGGCTTGATCGCCTCGAACACGGCGGCCGCATCGGCCATCTGGGGCATGACCTTGGGATTGACGAAGCTGGTAACTTCCAGCTCCTTGGCGCCGCAATCAATCATACGGCGGATGTACTTGATCTTGACATCGGTAGGAATGAACTCCGCATGGTTCTGCCAACCATCACGGGGGCAGCATTCCTGGATATGGACCTCTTTAGGAAGTGGCATGAACTTGTACCCTCCTTGTCAGTTATCAGTTGATGACGCCTTCGGCACGGAACGCTTCGAGCTGTTCCTTAGTGAAGCCGAGGGACTCAAAGATCTCTTCGTTGTTCTCGCCCAGATCCGGAGCGGCCTTGTAATAGACGCAGGGGGCTTCCTCCATCTTGAGGGGGTTACCAATGACGGTCAGCTCCTTGGGAGCATCGGGGTGCTTAACAGGCGCGGGAACCTTGACGAGCATCTCACGCACTTCCACGATGTTCTTATCGTTGGCGGCCTGCTCGCAGTTATAAATGGGCGCTACAGGGATACCTGCCTCATCGATGATCTTGCAGACCTCGGAAACGGTTTTATCGGCAGTCCACTTTTCGATGATCTCCTTGAGGGAATCCGCATTCTTCTTGCGGGACTCGGTATCGCAGTACAGGGGATCCTGAGCCAGTTCCGGCATACCCATGGCAGCGGAAAGCTTTTCAAAGTGCTTATCGGTGCCGGAGGCGATGACGAAATAATCGTCCTTGGCCTTGAAGGAATCATAGGGTGCAGAGGTGATGTACTTATTGCCGGTCTTGACGGGGCTGACACCGGTGTAAACATACTGCATCATCTTGGCTTCCATGCCGGAGAAGATGGAATCGACGAGGGCGACATCGATGTGGTTGCCTACGCCGGTTTTTTCACGGTTATACAGAGATGCGCAGATGGCGAAGCCAGCGTTCAGACCGCCGAACAGGTCACCAATGGCCATACCGGCACGGGTGGGCTCGCTGCCCGGCCAGCCGGTGATGCTCATGCTGCCGCCCATAGCCTGGCCGATGAGGTCGTAGCCGGGACGATTGGCATTGGGGCCATACTGGCCAAAGCCGGAGATAGAAGCATAAACCAGGCGCGGATTCAGCTTTTTGCACTCTTCATAGCTGAAGCCCAAACGGCCCATAACACCGGGACGGTTGTTTTCCAGCAGTACATCAGCGCTCTTTACCAATTCGCTGAACAGTTTTTTTCCGTCCTCTGTTTTGAGGTTGATGGCAACACCGCGCTTATTGCGGTTCAGATTCTGGAAATACATGCTCAGTCCACTATTTTTTTCCAAAGGGCGCGCATTGCGGACGAAGTTGCCGCCGGTGGTCAGGTTTTCCACCTTGATAACATCGGCGCCCATATCGGCCAGATACATACCACAGTAGGGACCTGCCAGGAAGTCGGTGAAATCAAGCACACGGATGCCCTTGAGAAGCTGTCTAGTCATGATAAATCCTCCTGCGGCGCGATACTTTCGCGCCAGAATCATTTTTCGCGCTCCGGGGGCGGCCGACCCCCAAAAACACACAAGATTCGCTTCCGGAAGCTTAATCTACGATTCCATGATAGCCAAGTATGACGAAATTGTGAAATGCCAAGAAACGAGCTTGATTGATGCTGTTTTTGCATAACAGTCAAAGTGCTGTGATATTGTTTGTGATATTTGTGCAAAAAGCACATGATTCCAGCGATTTGACGGATTTTTGTATATTGTATTTGGTTGCTTTCCTCTTACTCGCATGGTAAAATATTAGGGAAGGCAAAGAGAATACTGTGGCCCAAACGAATGGAGGACACGCAAAACCATGACGATCTTTCAATTGGAATGTTACTACGCGTTAGCTCAGTCGCTTAATTTTACCCAGACGGCCAGCCAGCAGTATATCACCCAGCCTGCCCTAAGCCGAAGCATCTCCTCGCTGGAAAAGGAGCTGGGGATCAAGCTGGTGAACCGCACCACCCACACCGTTTCTCTGACCCCGGCGGGGCGGGTATTTGCCGAAGAGTGCCGCAAAATCATAAGCACCTACCAGGATGGCGTACAGAATGCCTTGACCGCCTCCCAAAGCATTGTAGGACGGGTACGGCTGGGAGTCCCTATCGATTCCTTTGAGCCATTGGCGGTAAAGCTGGTGCGTGCCATCACTGAAAAGCACTCCGGTATTCATATTGAGCTGAAATTTAATACCCCGACCCGGCTGCTGCGGGCGCTGGATGACGACCTGGTGGATGTAATCATTGCCAGCGGCCGCCCCAGAAGCGCCGAAAGCAAGTATCTGCTGGTGGACCGCCGGATGGACTATGTAGTGATATCCTCCGTTCATCCTCTGGCGGACCGGGAGGAAGTCTCCTTTAGCGAGCTGCGGTATGAAAACTTTATCGCTATCTCCCGTTCCTCCTCCATTGCCGGGTATCAGTCCATTATTGACCACGCCTCAGCCGGCGGGTTTTCTCCCAATATCGTGGGAGAAGCGGAGACGGTTTCCTCCCTGCTGATGATGGTGGCCTGCGGTGTAGGCATCACCGTGCTGTACAAGGAACACCAGCCCATTTCCGCCACCGACGCGGTGCGGTTTATCCCACTGAAGGGCGAAAAATACTTTAACCGATATCTCATTTGGAACCGGCTAGATAATTCCTGTCTGGATTCGGTACTGGAGGTTGCGAAGGGGCTTTTTACCCCGGAAGCAGAAGATGAATAAATAAAAAGCCCCCTGCGGGAGCGTAATATGCAAAAAAAGAACCCCCCAAGGGAGACGCTCCGTAAGGAAGTTGTCTCCCTTTGGTTTTGTCGTCAGCCGGAATTTGAATTTATAGGAAAAACAATCATATTGAAGGAGTACGGTAGGAGCAAAAAATAGTAAATAATGATTTTATTTTCTGTATAATAAGAAATATAATTTTACCAAGAATAACTTTTGTAAGGCAAATAATTCTTTGAAAGGATGAAAGGCTATGCCACAACATGAATTTATTACAAAGCAACTAATAGATAAAGGTTGGTCAGAAGATAGAAAATACTGTGTTACCGACGAGCAAGGAAATAAATTTTTGCTTCGTGTTTCTCCGATTGAACAGTATGACAGGAAGAAAAGCGAATATGAACTTATGGGTCAGGTAGCAGCTCTCGGTGTACCAATGTGCCGCCCCTTAGAGTTCGGCACATTTGATGAAGGAGTTTATTCTATTCAAACTTGGATAGATGGCATTGATGCAGAAGAAAATATACATAATTTAACAAACCAAGAACAGTATTCTTATGGTTTTGAAGCGGGAAAAATACTAAAAGAAATTCATAAAATCCCCGCTCCGAAAGAAATAGAAGATTGGGAAATCTATTTTAATCGTAAAGCAGACCACAAAATCAAGATGTATGAAGAATGTCCTGTCAAGTACGAAAATGGGCAAGCCTTCATTGATTACATTAACGCTCACAGATATTTGCTCAGCGGTCGCCCTCGAACCTATCAGCACGGAGATTACCATATCGGCAATATGATGATAGGGAATGATAAGCGACTCTACATCATTGATTTTAATAGAAATAACTTCGGAGATCCGTGGGAAGAATTTAACCGCATTGTGTGGTGCGCTCAAGCTACCCCTTTGTTTGCAACCGGAATGGTAAACGGATACTTCAGCAATGACGTACCAATTCCGTTTTGGGAGTTGCTCGCACTTTATATTAGCAGTAATGCTTTATCTTCTGTGCCTTGGGCAATTCCTTTTGGGCAGAGCCAAATTCAAGTAATGATAAATCAAGCAAAAGATGTACTAAGCTGGTATGAGAATATGACGAAATCCATTCCGACTTGGTACAAAGGAGTTATTATAAATAAATAATACGAAGCATTTGCCGCCGTGTCCACAGGGATAGCAAGCATCGGATTATGACACCACAATCCGCGAAAAAAGCTAAATACAAATCATTGGAGTCCCTTCCTTACGGAGGGTGCCCTGAAGGGTTGCTTTTTGTATGGAAAAATGACGGAATGCCTTGGGGCGTCGGGGACGCCGCCCCCTACGGAATGCGCCGCAGGGAGTGCGGATATGCGGGCGGACAGAGTCGTCCGCCCCTGCGGATGGACCGGAGGTGCGGGAGGCGGAAAATAAAAAAACACCGCAGCCACGAAAAAATTTCGGGCAAGGCAGTGTTTTATGTTGACAAAGCAGGCGCGTCTATGGTACAATGAGACGCTATATTGGGAAAATGGGGCTAACGCCCCATTTCAATCTGCTGTTATGATACCAGCTTTCCCCCGAAATTACAAGTGGAACAGTGCGAAAACAAACAACTCGCCCCCGCGTGTCAAATCGGTGGAGAGCCGTTCCCTGAGGAAAAGCACGGAGAAAATGCGAAAAGAAAGGCGTGAGTATTGAAGATGGCCAAGGACAAGTATTATGGCAAGACCCTGCGCAAGAACTTTGCCAGACACGAAGAGGTCATGGCGATGCCCAACCTGCTGGAGATCCAGAAGAAATCCTATCAGTGGTTCCTGGACACCGGCCTGCGGGAGGTTTTTGCCGACGTGGCCTCCATCGGCGACTATGCCGGCAACCTGGAGCTGAGCTTCATCGACTACAGCATGGACGAAAAGCCCAAGTACGACGTGGAGGAGTGCAAGGCCCGGGACGCCACATATGCCGCCCCCATGAAGGTCAGCGTCCGCCTGCACAATAAGGAGACCGGCGAGATCAAGGAGCAGGAGATCTTCATGGGCGATTTCCCCCTGATGACCCATGGCGGCACCTTCGTCATCAACGGCGCTGAGCGCGTGGTGGTCAGCCAGATCGTCCGCTCCCCCGGCATCTACTACGGCAAGGAGATCGACCTGAAAACGGACCTGCCCCTGCTGACGTCCACGGTGATCCCCTATCGCGGCGCCTGGCTGGAGTATGAGACCGACAGCAGCGAGGTGTTCTGGGTCCGCATCGACAAGAACCGTAAGCTGCCCATCACCTGCCTGATCCGGGCCCTGGGCCTGAAAACCGACGCCGATATCCTGGACCGCTTCGGCGACGATCCCCGCATTGTGGCCACCATGGAAAAGGACACCTGCAAATCCTATGAGGAGGCCATGCTGGAGATCTATCGCAAGCAGCGCCCCGGCGAGCCGCCCACGCTGGACTCCGCCGAGACCCTGATGCAGAACCTGTTCTTCGATCCCCGGCGGTATGACCTGAGCACCGTGGGCCGGTATAAGTTCAACAAGAAGCTGACCCTGTGGACCCAGGCCAAGGGCCAGAAGCTGGCCGAGCCCGTAGCCGACCCCGCCACCGGCGAGCTGCTGCTGGAGGAGGGCCACGTCCTCTCCGGCGACGACTGCCGCACCCTGGACGCCATCGGCGTGGGTATGGTGAAGGTCCAGCTGGAAAACGGCGACATCATCCGCATTTTCACCAACCGCATGTGCGACATGAGCCGCTATGTGGACTTTGACCCCAAGACGGCCTGCGGCATCAAGGAGCGGGTGCGCTTCGACGTGCTGCAGGAGCTGCTGAGTCAGTATCAGGGCGAGGAGCTCATCGAGCAGTGCCGCCTGCAGGCGGACCGCCTGGTGCCCAAGCACATCATCATCGACGACATCCTCACCTCCATCAACTATATGAACGTCCTGGCCCACGGCCTGGTGCAGAAGGACGATATCGACCATCTGGGCAACCGCCGCCTGCGCTGCGTGGGCGAGCTGCTGCAGAACCAGTTCCGCA
>OGOV01002469.1_pt1 | contig 13820 bp, 14 predicted proteins | sample 1552711 | NCBI WGS metagenome assembly OGOV01 (sample SAMEA2580216, study PRJEB22360) | human gut metagenome | biome: human gut; feature: human-associated habitat; material: faeces | place: Denmark | collected 2008/2010 | reverse complement strand
TCAGCATCGCAAGAAACAGCGACAGCGTTCGTTTGAATTTCTGCGTTTTCATTGAGTAACCTCCTTAAAATGAAAAAACGCGCCGTGTTTCTCGGTGCGTTCCTCGGTAAATATTTGGTTTTCAGGCATACCCGATATACAGATCATACTTCCCGTCGGAGCGTGACTCCGCCCATATCCACACATCGGTTATATCCCCGTCACGGGCGTATCGGTTCAGCCTGCTTTGAATGTCCCGTTTCAGATAGGAACAGTGCGTACCTGCCGGAATAGGATTGTCCCAGCAGTCCACCGCCGAGCTTTCCAGCCGCAGCCCTACGCTTTCGGCGTAGGTCTTGGCATAGTCGATCCAAGTTTGAATGTCAAACGCCGGTTCTGTGGGTTCTTCTTCGGTGGGCAGTTTAGGCTCTTGCGGCTGTGTTTCCGTAGGTTCTTCCGATAGTTCGAGTTCGGGTGCTTTCGGCGGGGTAGTTTCTGTGGGTCTGCTGACGGTCGGCGGTGTTTCCTCTTTCTCTGGTGTTGAAACCTCCGGTTTTCTTTCTCCGGTTTCGGGTTCTGCCGTACTCTCTGCGGGAATCTCTGTACTTTCCGAAACAGAAACCGTCGTGTTCTCCTGCGGCACGGTGCTTTGTGCAGGCTCAGTCGTGACCGTTTCCTGCAAAGACGGTGCAGACACCTCGGAGCGATCCGTTTTTGCACATCCCGAAAGAAAAAGTGCCAGCAGCGCTAAAACGGCGATGATATTTGCGTTTTTCATATGCGCAAGCCTCCTTTGTCTTTTCATTGTACGGATCTCCGTCGAAAACTGCAAAGCTGTAAGAACTACCGCTGCCGTATTATCTCTTTTTTCGGGAAGTACAGGTAGTTTCGAGGGGGTGAGGTGTGGAGAGGGGGAACACGCCGACCCAGCCGTACATCCATTGAAAATGGGTATGGCTGCCCCTTGGTAGTGACTATCGTTCCATATCCCGCTGGCGTTCCCGCCTGCGGTACAGTTCCAATGCCTTGATGATGGTATCTTCAATTTTCTGTGCGGGCGTCCCCGGAGCAAAATACTTGCTGATACGCTCTTTCGGCATTTTGAACTGCTCTCGCTGATTCGGTTTTTCCTCCTGCATAATGGAGAGGATGACTTCCTCCGTCAGCTTTCCGTCCCGGCTGAACTCTTTCATTTTGATGGCCTGCGCCAGCGACGGCGTGCAGTCCTCGCACTCCATCGTGTCATATAGGCTCTGCTGCTGTTCTTTGGAGAGGTAGGAAAGCTCCACGGCGGGGCGGAAAGCGATTTTGCCGCTGTCCACCATGTCCAGCACCGATGGGATCAACTCAGTCAGACGGATATACCGCTGAATTTGAGTATTGCTATCCGGCGATTTATCCGCCAAAAGCTCCCTTGAAGTCTTACCCTCGAAATTCTGTCCCACTGGGACAGAATTTTCCTTGCTCGGCCTGCCTGCTTGCCGCTTCATGGCTTCCAGCTTCATCTTGTAGGCAAATGCCTTTTCGGACGGTAAAATCGTTTCCCTTTGCAGGTTACTGTCTACCATGATAATGGTCGCTTCATCGTCGGTGAGATTACGGACGATACAGGGAATTTCCGTCAGTTCAGCCAGAGCAGCCGCAAACTTTCGCCTGTGGCCTGCCACCATTTCATAGCCGCCGTCCTCTTTCGGTCGGACAAGAGCCGGAACTAAAACGCCGTATTTCCGCACGCTCTCCACCATTTCGGCCATAGCTTCATCCTGCTTGACCTTGAACGGGTGGTTCGGAAAGTCGGAGATTTCGGCAGGGTTCAGCGTGACAACCTTTTTAAGCTGTGCTTCCGCGCGGCTTTCGTCGGTTGAAAACAAATCATCTAACGGCGTCATTCCTAAATCTCTCGTTTTTGCGCTCAATCTCCAACGCCTCCTTTGTCAGCGCGTGATAGGCGGCGGCAACCTTGCCGTTCTTGTCGTGGGCAAAAATGCTCTTTCCTCGGCCGCTGGTTTCTGCGGCTCGGACGGAAAAGGGGATCTCCGTCCCGAACACACGGATTTTCTCGCCGTAGTGGGCGCGCAGAGATGCAATGATCTCCTTGGCTTCGTTGGTGCGGCTATCCACCATCGTGAACAGGATGCCGTCGATTTTCAGCTTCGGGTTGATCTGCCGCTTGACCTTTGCGATGGACTGCATCAGCAGGTCCAGACCTTTGGCCGAGAGAAATGACGGTTGGGACGGGATGATCACGCTGTCCGCTGCGGCCAGTGAGTTGATCGGCATCATACCGAGCGACGGCATACAGTCAATGAGGATATAGTCGTAATGGGGTTTGACCGCATTGATATATGTCCGCAGCACGCTTTCCCGGCTCATGGCGTTGATCAACCGAATCTCCATGCCGGACAGTTCAATATTCGCCGGGAGCAGGTCAACACCCTCACAGTGGTGCAGAATACCGCAGCCGTCCGGAATGGGGGTATCGTCGATCACATTCTGCATGATGTCCGCCAGTGTAACGGGCAGCTCATCCGGTTTCGGGTAGCCGAGGGAGAGGGTCAAAGAGCCTTGCGCGTCTGCGTCAATGAGCAACACCCGCTTGTTCTGCTGGGCAAGCCCGATGCCGAGGTTAGCGGTGGTCGTGGTTTTGCCCACGCCGCCCTTTTGGTTCGTCACCGCGATCACTTTGCAATTCGCCATATGGGTTTCCTCCTTTGCATAAATTTAGCCGCCTGCGGCGAAGCAGACGGCTATGTAAAATTAGGAATAATATAAATTGAACCATCCAAGAACGCGTTGATATTATTCAGATAATGTGCTATACTATAAGTATAAGCGAAAAGAGAATGCTGCGTAAGCGGTGAACGCAATGGAACATATGTATGAAAGTCACACAGGAGGGCAAATCAGTGGGGGATTTATGACCGCAGGGTTCGCATTTTGTGCCAGCAAGGAAAAATTGAGGGCGTTATTCAAAAAAGGACGCTCCTATCTCATACCGTGCAATGCTGTAACGCCGGCTGACGGGCGTACCCTCCGTCACAAAGCAGTATCGGAACAATCTTTGCTGTTGTTCTCCCACATCGGCAATATAAAGGAACAGTTTAGATCAGCGTCGCCCACTTACGGCAGGTGAATCACAGCGGTTACAAGAGGAAATTTCGATTGAAGGAGTTGAATAATATGGAAAATCCGCACGCACTTTCAACGCAAGAGAAATGGATAAATCTATCCAGGAAGGAAATAAAGCACATTTTTATTTATTATTGCAGTGTTTTTATCATATCACTTATAGTTTTCGGCATTATTATTTATCGTTTTATCGGAATTCAAACTGATAATATCGGAATGCTACTGATTCTCTCTTTCGATTGCGGATTATTAGGAAGCACCTTTTATTACATAAGGAAACTATATAAGTCATGCATACAGCTCTTAGTTGATACGGAAAATAATATAAATTCAGTAGTTGCCCTTGGAGCAAAAGTATATTTCTATTTTCGGCCTATAATGGGTGCTACATTAGCCCTCTTTATTATTCTCGGCATATATGGTGGATTTTTCTTTTTACAAGATCAGCCAGCAATTAATACCGAAAAATTCTATATTTTTACCGCTTTAGTGGCATTTATTGTTGGATTCTCAAACGGCAATATAATTGTCCAATTGGATAGAAGTAAGGACAAAATCACAGAAATGATTAAATTAGGTAAAGAGAGGCAATGATTATGTCGGCATCAGAAAAAAGAAAAGAAAATATAGCAAAATTAGAAAAACTCGCCCAAGAGGTTCTGCAATTAAAAAATATACATAGACAGCGCAGACCTATTGTTATAGAATTTTGTGGTAGTCCTAAGGCTGGAAAAACTTCTTCGATTAATTCTTTGAACATATTTTTAAAGAGAAACGGCTTTAAAACGGCCATATTAACCGAAAGAGCAAGTGTTTGTCCAATTTCAGACAAAGAAAGTCCTGTCTTCAATTCTTGGACCTGTTCTGCGACGATTAATGAAATTAATGAAAAGATCGATTTAGCAAACACTTCACCTAATCCAGAAAACAATTTGGACATAATTATTTGCGACAGAGGTATTTTTGACGCCTTGTGTTGGTTTAGATGGCTAAAAAACAGAAATAAAATGGATGATATAGAGTATGATGTATTAACACAGTTTGCTTTGCTTAATAGGTGGCAGAAGAATATTGATCTTGTATATGTGTTTGTTACCACACCTGAAGAATCTATACGGAGAGAATACGCTAATCTGTTGACCGACAAACGCGGCTCAATAATGAAAGAAGACATTTTATCTCAGTATAAAGATGCCGTCCAGCAAACACTTTCTGAATACAAAAATGCATTTAGAGCAACATATATTATTGATACGACTGAACAAGAACAAAATAGTGTGGGTTACGAGGTAACAGAAAAAACTTTAATGACATTGAGGGATATGCTTATGGAAAAAATAGGATATGTGCATAGCTCAAATTTGATTTTACATGATGGAATAAATGAGTTTTCTTCTGTAAAAACCGGATTGGAGAAAATTCAATATGATCTTCGTGATAGGGTTGAAAGCGATTCCAATTTAATTCAACCTATAGCAATTGCAGTGATCACTACCCATGATCAGAAAAAAGTTTTTTGCGTAAAGAAGACAGCTAAAAGTACTGAAAAATCCTCTCCTGAGTCGGGGCAAACGCTACTATATGTTGGGGGACATATGCGGAGGGAGGATTGTTCTTCAACTTGCGATTCATTTTTAGATGTTTTAAGAAATACGTTGAAACGAGAGCTGTACGAAGAATTGGGTATATCTATTGCAATTGACAAAAGCCAAATTCCATTTGTAATTTATACTCCTGACAATGTAAAAAGCAAGAAACATCTTGCAATAGGATGGAAAATATCCATGGATGAAGAAACGAAATTTAGATTGGATTCATACGAATTGGTGCAAAAGAAGGGAAAAACACGAAGTGGTTCGTTCGTTCCTTTAACAGATATTGTAAACGCTGATATGAGTTTTGAATCTTGGAGTAAAACTATTTTATTGAATTTATTTTCAGAACAGCTTACAAAACCGCAACGAGAATATATAGAAGGGCACCAAATTCAACAATTAGAGATATTCGATATTGAGTAAACACCAAAAGCAGCTTGCTTAAATTTAAGCAAGCTGCTTTTTAGCTGATTATCGCTTTAGCAGGACAATCTACCGATTATGAACATGAGTAGGCCAGTGAAAAGACGCAAATAAAAGGTTCCTGAGTGGGGGATGTCACAAGAGTTTAACACTCATAAGGCCAGTTCATCCCCTGTGTTCAATGCGTTGTTTTGTTTTCTGTTAGACTCTTGCTTTGAGTGTCTTGCTGTATTCCGCATAATCCTCGCTCAGCACATAATCGATTACGCAGGCTTTGGGTATAAGGTATGTACATCTGATATAAAAATGTTTGACCTTATTTGCCCGCATTATTTTTCGGGCTGTGCTGTCACCGATACCGCCCAGCATGGCTTGAAATTCGGGCAGAGTGATAACATCAGGATAGGCAGCAAAAAGTTTTTCATAGTGTGCGCGCGTTCGCATAGCGATACCTCTTTTTCGGAAAGTGTGTAGTCAATGGCAGAGAAATACGCTATAATGCATTTGTGATCAATGAATCTACTGCGTGTGCTGTTGCGCTCCGTTTGTGGGTCACATCCCTCCGATGTCCCTCCAAAATCCAAAATTTCCGTCCAAATCGAAAAGAGCGGAAATGGCAGACGAAGCGGAGCTTTTCTGCACATCAGCTTCAAAAACAGTAGTATTTACAAGGCTTTTGGTGTCCGTCAACGACCTCCACAGGGGGCTGAGTTCGTCTGTGTTCCGTGTGGAGCAAATAACTCAAAATTGTCTGTCTCTGCCGATCTGCACAGGTTATCAGAGAGCGCAATGAGTATTGGCTCATTTTTCGGAAATCTTAGCGCAAAAAATGCTTGGAGTCAACCAATGCAGAAAAAAGCAAAAGATATGTTGGCGCTGATGGGACTTCTCTTCTATCGCGAGCGTATCGGAAAGGAGAAATATATGGAAAGTCTACCGTATCTCTATGGTCAGCTGCTCAAAGCGGCAGATGAACTGCACGCCCTATACTGCAAGGTGGTACGAAACGGAGAGGTTCCACCGCAGTTTGTGGGGGGCACCCTGTTTCAAAGTGCAGCGGAAGCGCCGATTCGTACCCTGAACATTCTGAGTCAAAGGATCATGCCATACTATTCGTGGGCAAAAAGCTATCGTCTGAAAGAAATTATGGAAGCCGACAAAGAAAGCTGGCGTGCCGGGTGGCTGTATCGGATTTGCGAGCAAATCGTGGATAAGCTGCAGAACAGTTGGGCACCCCAAATCCGGTTCAGTGATGAAGAAAAGGCACAGCTATTTATTGGTTATCTGGCGGCGTTTCCAAAGAAGGAGCAAAGTGAAAAAAATTCTGAGGAGGATTCAACAAATGAGTAAAGAAATCAAGCGAGCAACCGGTCTACTGGTGATTGAAGTTGTCAATTCAAACCCCAATGGTGATCCTGACCGTGAAAGTGATCCTCGGCAGCGCCCCAACGGCTGTGGGGAAATTTCTCCAGTCTCTTTCAAACGAAAACTGCGTGACCTGCTGGATGATCACGATGCTCCATTCTTCAAAGCACTTCCTGAAAAGTTCAGCGGGAATGCGGAGCGGTATTCAATTTTGGAGCATCGCGGACGAGATAGGAAACAAATTCAGGCAGAGATGGGAAATGATCCTTCCAAATTCATGGACAGTGCATTTGTTCGAAAATATTGGGATGCCCGTGTTTTCGGTAACACATTCCTTGAAGACGGAGGAGACAAGGGTTTTATCAAAACCGGTGTCGTCCAATTCGGAATGGGTGTGTCCGTTGCACCGATTGAAATTCTTCGGCAAACGAACACAAACAAGGCCGGCGTTCAGGAAGGGAAAAACGCGGGCATGGCGCCGCTTGCCTATCGCATTGTTGCACACGGCGTATACTGTATGCCGTTCTTTGTCAATCCGAACTATGCCGGTAAAAGTGGTTGTACCGCCGTGGACATTGAGCTTTTGAAGCTGCTGATTCCTCATGCGTATGAGCAGAATCGCTCTGCAATCCGTCCCGACGTCCGTATTCGTCACGCGTGGTACATCGAGCATAAAAACATTCTGGGAAGTTGTCCCGAGTATCTGCTGCTTGACGCATTAACCCCGAAAAAGCTCGGAAATATCAACGATCCATCTACATCTTGGAATGATTATGAGGATAAGATCACCTTGCCACAGGAACTTCTTGATCGGGTTGAAAGCTGTGTTGATCTGGTAACCTTGTGATGGAAGCCTTTCTTGCACATAGTTCCCGGGACGGCTGTCCGCCGCAAACCTACGAAGCACATATTCGGGGTGTATACGCAAAAGCTTCAGCGTATGTAGCAGGCGTTGAGCAGTATACAGCAAAAGCCAAAGATATCTTGACTGAAATCGTGCAGAAAAGTGCACTTATGCATGATCTTGGAAAATTGGATGATGAAAACCAAAACGTGCTGCATAGCTCGGATAGAGGAAAGCGCCATTTACCAATCAATCATGTAGATGCCGGAAGCGCCGCTTTGAAGTCTCAAGATAGCCAAGATAGTCTGTATGCTGCGCTGATGGTGTATTCACACCACAGAGGGCTTCCAGATTTGGAGACCGAATCTCTACGGGAAGAAGCAATTTTTCGTGATGAACACGCGGAGGTGCGGAAACGAACTGACGAAACACTGGATGAACTGCTTCGTCGCCATGAGATGATTTTTCGATCTCAAGCTGTCAAAGAAACGCAGCCATATGACGGTGATCAAAATGTTCTTTTCCGTATGGCGCTTTCTTGTCTCGCTGATGCTGACCACAGCGATACTGCTCTCGCATACGGACAAGCTCCTACAGGCAAAAAAATGCCGCTGCTACGCGCAGAAGAGCGGCTTACCGCGTTGGATAAATATGTGTCCCAGCTCGGTGGAGGTGATGAACGCAGCCTCCTGCGTAGTGAGATGTATCAAGCGTGCCGAAATGCAAAAATCAACAGTGGATTTTCAATGTGCGATAGTCCTGTCGGCTCTGGAAAAACAACTGCTGTGATGGCGCATCTTTTGCAGCAAGCTTCCCAGCGAAACTCTCGCCGCATATTTGTTGTATTGCCGTATACCAGCATCATCCAACAGTCAGTTGATATTTATCGAAAGGCGTTGGTACTGCCGGAAGAGAATCCGGAAGAAGTTGTTGCAGAGCTGCATTCCCGCGCTGATTTTCAAGATTTTGATACTCGTTATCTAACATCCTTGTGGAGAGCACCAATCATTGTTACAACAGCAGTTGCCTTCTTTGAAACTCTGTCATCCTGTCAGCCTTCTGCGCTTCGAAGACTTCACGAGCTGCCGGGAAGTGTGATTTTTGTGGATGAGGCACATAACGCACTACCCATCAAACTTCTCCCCCTTGTATGGCGTTGGCTGAACGTTTTGGCAGACGAATGGAGTTGCTATTGGGTGTTGGCATCAGGTTCCCTTGTTCGCTATTGGGAGCTCGATCGTCTGAAGGAAATAGGCATGGCACAGCCCAAAGTAACGGAATTAGTCCGCTATGATCTTCGGAACCAGCTGATGGCGTATGAGCAGAATCGCATTGCATTTCTTAACAAGGAGTCCCCTGTCAGTCGTCGGGATCTGATTGAGTGGGTGGCAAATTCTCCTGGGCCGCGGCTGCTGATTCTGAATACGGTTCAGAGTGCCGCTGTCATTGCATCGGATATGGCACAAAAGTATGGCCGGGGATGTGTCGAACATCTATCAACTGCATTAACCCCAGAGGATCGTAGTAAGACGATCAAGCGAATCAAGCAGCGTCTGAAAGACACCTCCGACAGAGATTGGACACTAGTTGCCACCTCATGTGTAGAAGCAGGCGTAGATTTTTCCTTCCGAACAGGTTTCAGAGAAATGTCCTCGTTGCTTTCCCTTTTGCAGGCGGCAGGAAGAGTTAACCGACATGGCCAACTTAAAGATGCAGAGATGTGGAGTTTTTCTTTGCAAGATGACTCTATGTTGAGCCAGAACAAAAGCTTGGAATGCTCAGCTGATGTTCTGAAGGATTACTTTGCAAGAAAGATTCCGATCACTCCGGAACTCAGCACCCGTTCTATGCACGATGAGATCATCAGAGATGACAGCTGCATAAAAACGATCAAACAGCTCATGGAACAGGAAAATGTGATGCAGTTTCGAACTGTAGATCGTGAGTTTGAAGTAATCGATGCAGATACCATTCCTGCGGTTGTAAATTTGTCACTTGCGGAGGAAATTGCACATGGAAGAAGTGACTGGAAAACGCTGCAGAGGCAATCTGTATCCATTAGGCGTGACAAAATCAAACGGTGGAACCTAAAAGAAATTGCTCCCGGCGTGTATCGGTGGACATTAGGCTACAATGATTTTTTAGGATATATGAGTGGGGTAATAAATACTGGCAAAGCAATATTTTGCTGATAATTATGCCATAGTGTCAATGATCATCAATTTGTTTGCTGTTCCGTTACAAAAGATGCCGCCCTGTGGTTGAATGGCCATTGGGCGGCATCTGTGCGATTAAAGAATCTAAACAACAATCCCCGCTATGTACCGAACCTCTATCTCATGCCCCGCAGCAGTCCTGTCCTTACGGATATAGTTCGCAGTTCGTACGGGTATCATCTTCTTGACCATCTGGCCGCCCACGGAACCGGCCTCGCGGGAGGTCAGGTCGCCGTTGTAGCCTTCCTTCAGGTTGACGCCCACCTCGCTGGCAGCCTCCATCTTGAACTTATCCATGGCGGCACGGGCCTGGGGCACGTTCAGCTTGTTGGTATTCTTGGTAGACATGATTGCGTTCTCCTTTCTTGCGTTTTCAGCGAAAACCGCTGTTCGGGTATCGCAGCCATAGCTTGTGCCGCTGCGTCCGCGAATATGCGCTGTCGGACCTTGGTAAATTTTGCAGCCCGCACTGCGTCATTATAAAATAAAAACAAAAAACAAAGGGTCAAGGCCCATCCGGGATCGGTTGGCCTTGGCCCTTTGCTTCATTCCCCGAATTCCCGGGTCAGATTCCGGTCCAGCAGCGCCCGCAGCTCCTGCGTGGGGTCCGCGCCGCAATAGAGAACGCGGTGCACCGCCTGGCAGATGGGCAGCTCCACGCCGTACCGCTGTCCCAGCAGCACCAGCGCCTCCACGGTATAGTATCCCTCCGCCAGGTCCGTATACGTCTCGCCCCGGATGAAGGACTCGCCGAACTGCCGGTTGTGGCTGTACCGGGAGAACACCGTGGCCTCATAGTCCCCCAGGTGGCACAGGCCATAGGCCGACAGCTGGCTGCCGCCCATGGCCTGGATGAGCCGCGCCACCTCCCGGGTGCCCCGGCTCATCAGGGCCCCCTTCAGGCTGGACAGTCCCTTGCCGTCCAGAAAGCCTGCGGCAATGCCCACCACGTTCTTGGCGGCGGCTCCCACCTCGTTGCCGATGAGATCGTCGCCATAGTAAAACCGGATCAGGTCGCTGGAAAACGACTGCACCAGGCGGCGCTTCACGTCCTCCCGGCGGCTGTCGATGACCATGCAGTTGGGGATGCCCCGGTAAAACTCCTGGACGTGGCCGGGCCCCAGCCACACCGCCACGGCGTTGGAGGGGTCCAGATTCTCCTCGGCGATCTGGCTCAGGCGGCGGCCCGTGCCCTGCTCCAGGCCCTTCATGCACAGAACGAAGATCCTGTCCCGGAGGGACAGAGGCTTCAGCTGGTCCATGAGGCCCTGGAGCCCCTGGGAGCCGATGGAGATCACCACCGTCTCCGCCTGCCGGACGCAGGCCAGGTTCGTGGACAGGGCAATGGACTCCGGCAGGGTCAGCAGGTCATTCTGCCGGGTGGCAAGAAACCGCTGCATGTGCCGGGAGCCCGGGCGGCCGTACAGCGTGACCCGGTGGCCGGTGCGGTCCAGATACCAGGCGATCAGCGAGCCCCAGCGCCCGCATCCGATAACGGTGATATGCATAAAAATACCTCCTGTGGCATGATACACTGCTTCTCGTCTATCATGCCACAGGAGCATCCCGTTTGCAAGCTAAAAAAATGCCGTGCGGTTATTTCCGCTTCCGGGCGTAGGCCAGGGTCTGCTTCAGGGCGCTGTCGTGGGGGATACCTGCCAGGTGCAGCTTGTGGGCATAGTCCAGCAGCTCCCGGAACCGGCTGTCCGGTGTCAATCCGGCGGCGATCAGCTCCGCCCCGGTGACCTGGGGCCGGGCCATGATCTCCCGATACAGGGCCAGCCGCTGCCGCAGCCACGGCTCCGTATCCTCCCAGGGCCAGCGGCCCCGGGTGCCCCGGCCGTCCGCCGCGGCCAGCAGGATCAGATCCTCCGGCTCCACGGACCGGTCAAACATCCGGTTGCTGGCCTTCACCGAAGCATCGGCTCCCACCAGGGCGTTGGGCTTCATGTGCAGCTCCACCATGTTCAATACATAGGCCGTCACCGCCTTCTCTCCCACGATCCGCCGCAGCAGAGCCTCCGCCAGGGGGACCCCCGCCGTCTCATGGGCATAGGCGTGGATGCGTCCCCGGACCCGCTGTGTGGTGACGGTCTTGCCCAGGTCGTGGGTCAGGGCCGCCAGCATAAAGGCAAAGGGCCGCCGTGCCCGGCTCCGCAGGGCCGCCGCCTGGTCCAGCACCAGCATGGTGTGGTTCCACACGTCGCCCTCCTGATGAAAGCCAGGCTCCTGAGGAACGCCGATCAGGGCCTCCACCTCCGGAAACCAAGGGGACAGCTGTCCCATGTCCCGCAGCGTCTCAAAAAACAGCGAGGGGCGATCCGCCTGCAAAAGCGCCTTGCACAGCTCCCCCTCCACCCGCTCCGGCGGCAGGGCGGCCAGGTCGATATCCCGGCACAGAGCCACGGTTTCCGGGGCCACGGCGAACCGGAACCGGGCCGCGAACTGGGCTCCCCGCAGCACCCGCAGCGGGTCCTCCGGAAACGTCCGGCTGTCCACATGGCGCAGAATACCCCGGCGCAGATCGTCCAGTCCGTGGAAGTGGTCCAGCACCTGCCCCGTCAGCACGTTTTCCATCAGAGCGTTCACGGTGAAATCCCGCCGCCGGGCGGCCTGCTCCGTGCCCAGAAACGGGTCCACGCTGACCTGGAAATCCCGGTGGCCCCGGCCTGTGGCCCGCTCCCGCCGGGGCATGGCAATGTCCAGGCCATAGCCCTTCAGGCCGTAAATGCCGAAGCTGGCCCCCATCTCCAGGCGGCCCCCCATACCGTCCAATATCTCCGCCAGCTGCCGGGGAGTGACGCCGTGGACCTCGATGTCCACGTCGGTGTTCTCCCGGCCCAGCAGCCGGTCCCGGACGAAGCCGCCCACATAGTATGCCGCGCCCCCCAGGGACGCCGCCTGCCGGGCAATGGCCCGGGCGGCCTCCATGTCCCGGGCCGGGTCCCGCCGGCCTGTCATGCCCGCCGCCGCCGGGCCAGCAGATGATCCAGCCACACCAGCACATAGCCGAAGGCCAGAAACGCCGCCGCCATGCCCAGGAAGATCAGCAGCACCTTGCCCCAGCCCAGGGCGTCCACGTCCATGAAGGCATAGGGATACGGTGAGCCGTTATAGAACCGGAAGCTGCTGACCCGGGCCCGTATCATGGTGTATACAAAGTACGCCGACGGGAAAATGCCCCACAGGAACGGCTCAAACCAGCGGTACCGGCCCTTTTCGTCGAACAGCAGCCAATCCAGCACCGTCAGCAGAGGGGCGGCGGTGTGCAGCAGATGATTGGTGATCAGCTGGGTGGGGCCCATGCTGAAGTCCCCGGCGGCCAGCACCAGGTGGAAGGTGATGCCCGTGATGGCCATGGCCATCACCAGGGCCCCCTTGCACACCGGCAGCCAGGTGCCGCCCCGGCGCAGGGTATGCACGGCGGCGCCGGTGAAGTACACGGCGCACAGGATGTTGCTCATCAGCGTGAAGTATTGCAGGACGGCCAGGTTCAGCTTCCCGCCGATAAAGCCGCATTGCAGCACTACGCCCACAGCGGCGCACAGGGCAGTAAGGATATGCACGGCCGCCGCTGCGGCCCTGGAACGGATAGGCATCATGAAAAATCTCCTTTTGCGAATGCTGCGGGCCGGAACAGGCAGCGCCCATACCGGCCCGGAATTGTGTGCGTTATTGATTCTGGCTCTGCTGCCAGCGCCAGGCGTCCCGGCACATGTCGGCCAGGTCCTTTTCCGCGTGCCAGTGCAGCAGCCGCGCCGCCTTGTCCGTGGCGGCATAGCAGGTGGGCAGATCTCCGGCCCGCCGGGGGCCGATGCGGTAAGGCACCGCCACGCCGTTGACCCGCTGAAACGTCTCCACGATCTCCAGCACGCTGCTGCCCCGGCCGGTGCCCAGGTTGATGGCCTCCCAGCCCGGGCTGGTCCGGGAAAACTCCAGCGCCGCCACATGGCCCCGGGCCAGATCCACCACGTGGATATAGTCCCGGACGCCGGTGCCGTCGGGAGTGGGATAGTCATTGCCGAACACCGTCAGCTCCGGTCGGATACCGGCGGCGGTCTGGGTGATGTAGGGCATCAGGTTGTTGGGAATGCCGTTGGGCAGCTCCCCGATAAGGCCGCTTTCGTGGGCTCCCACGGGGTTAAAATACCGCAGGCACACGGCGGACAGGGCCGGATCGGCCTTGGCCGCATCCCGCAGGATCTGCTCGATCATCAGCTTGGTCCAGGCATAGGGATTGGTGCAGCCGCCGGTGGGCATATCCTACCG
>OGOV01002467.1_pt1 | contig 13825 bp, 11 predicted proteins | sample 1552711 | NCBI WGS metagenome assembly OGOV01 (sample SAMEA2580216, study PRJEB22360) | human gut metagenome | biome: human gut; feature: human-associated habitat; material: faeces | place: Denmark | collected 2008/2010 | reverse complement strand
TGGTGCCGGCTCATCGGGCAGGTACCATAAAGGTGCCGACCGGTCTGACGGTGATCCCGGCCCGGAATATCGGTGAGGCGATCCGAGCCGCGCTACGTCCTGCGGAATGAAGTGTACGCAGGCGCCGCCCAAGGCCGGTTGTCCCGCAGCGGCAGCGCTGTCCAACGTGCAGAGCCCGTCGCTTTGATAAACGCATTTACTGGTGCATGGGATCATAACATCAACTCATTTCTGTTTGATTTGCTTGTAGCATGACCCATCCGCCGGATTTTATGTTGAATGACTGAGGAGAGGAGACGTTCGCGGGATACAGCAAACTGAACAAAATAAAAATTTTGTTCAGTTTAGGGGAGACGTTTTCAGCCTCCCCCGACATTTGACCGCTTTTTAGCGCAAATATCCCGCCAGCCAGCTATGTCTGATTATCGTACCGAAGCACCGGAGATCCTGCGGGATTTTCTTTCTTATCACGAGACCATCAAGGCTCATTCCCAGCGCACCGTAGATGAATACTACCTGGATCTGCGAAATTTCTTCCGCTATATGAAACAGATCCGTGATCCCGATCTGGCTGACAAGTCTCTGGATGAGATCAGTATTATGGACGTGGATCTGGAATTTGTCGGCAGCATCAAGCTGTCGGACATTTACAGCTACATGACCTATCTCAGCCGGGATCGGGTCCGGTTTCAGAACAGCTCCCATTCGGACTACGGCCTGAACGCCGCGTCCCGGGCCAGAAAAATCGCCACGATCCGCTCCTTTTACAATTACCTGACCAACAAGGCCCACCTACTTCGTGAAAATCCTGTCAAAGATATCGACGCGCCCAAGCTGAAAAAGGAATTGCCACGCTATTTGACGCTGGAGCAAAGCAAGGATCTGCTCAGCGCCGTGGACGGTAAAAATCAGGAGCGCGATTACGCCATCCTGACCCTGTTCCTTAACTGCGGACTCCGGATCTCCGAGCTGGTAGGATTGAATTTGCAGGACATTCAGGACGAGACCATGCGCATTCTTGGTAAGGGCAACAAAGTTCGTATTCTTTACCTCAATGACGCCTGCCAAGCGGCGCTGAACCGCTATCTGGCGGTCCGGCGGCCCATCACCGGACGGGACGCCAACGCACTGTTCCTGTCCTCTCAGAACGAGCGGATCAGCCGGTCCACCGTTCATGCCATGGTGAAAAAGCGGCTTTTAGAGGCCGGTTTGGACGCCACCCAGTATTCTTCTCATAAGCTGCGGCACACGGCGGCAACGCTGATGCTGCAAAACGGCGTGGACGTCCGGGCGGTCCAGGAGGTTTTGGGACATGACCACCTGAATACCACGGAGATCTACACCCATATTGATAATGAAGCTCTGCGTGTCGCTGCGAAGGCAAATCCTCTGTCCAAGGTGGACATCCCCAAGCGGAAATAAACAATATCGAAATATGAAAAGGAGAAGGACGGAAACGTCCTTCTCCCCTTTTTTCTTCGATCACAAAAATGCGGAATCCTCTGCACTGCGGTTGCCGATCAGCAGCATATTCAGCTTCCCCCACCGCCGGATCTCCTGTTTGGAAAACAACAGCCGTTGGCGCAGGCTCTCGTCCAGTTCCTGTGGATTCAGCGTCACCAGACAGCGGAAGGCGCAGGGCATCAGGTCCGCGCTGGAAATGCCGCAGAGAAGCCCGTCGGTATAGTCCCGCATCTCCAGCGGATTGAAAATATACAGAAGGTCCTCCTCCAGCGGATTGAGCTGATTGAAAAAGGTAAACCGGATCAGCATATCGCTGTAAACAACGTTGCCCGTATAATAGGATTCATTGCTGCATCCGTTGCCGGAAACAGAGCAGAGCGTAAAGCTCGCCACATAGGTGCCGGGCCGCTCCGCGTGCTCGTGAATGTCGATCACACCGTCCTTCAAACGGTGATAGCGGCCGTCATAAAAATAGAAATACAGCCGCTTAGCCTGAAAAAACGGGCTCCGCTGCAGCGTCCCCACCGTGGGCGGCGGGGACGGCGGAAGGGTCGGCTGATAGCTGGTCAGCTGCCCGAAGGAAACCTGCAGCGCCTGACTGATCTCATATAAAGTGGCGATATCAATGGAGATTTCTCCGTTTTCATATTTACAGACCGTGGCACGGCTCTTGTGGATGACATCCGCCAACTGCTGCAGCGTCATGCCGTTGGCTTTGCGGTATTTGCGGATCTGACCGCCGATATAGACATTGATCTCGTTCATACAACTTGTTTCCTTAAAATATCCATTTCCTTCTTCTTGATCGGACACACCGCTTATTGAGGTTGTTTTCTATCAGTATATATCATTTCAAGAAATTTTTCAAGAAAATATTTCTCGAAACGAAACTCCTGCTGTTTGCTTTTTTTCCGCAGCCTGATAGAATGTTCTCTTGTTGAAGACAAAAAGATAGAAATGAGTGTGCAAGGCGAAAAACAAACACAGTGGTTTCAGCGGCTCTCTGGGCTTCGTCCTGGCGGCCGCCGGCAGTGCCGTAGGCGTCGGCAATATCCTGGCGCTTCCCCTATCTCTGCGCCAAGGACGGTGGCGGCCTGTTCCTGTTGGTGTATCTGGTGCTGGTGCTGACCTTCGGCTTCACACTGCTGACCACGGACGTGGCCATCGGCCGCCGGACCAAGCCCCTTGACCTGGTGCAGGTTCCGGCGGAAAAGCGCAGGCTGTCCCGCCGGACGGCAGCGGCGGCGGTGTCTATCCTGCTGCTGATCCCCGTGACCCTGTTTGTGGGGGTCTATTACCTGGACAACAGGCAGTATGGCCTCATGTCGGTGCTGGTGCTGCTGGAATGCATGGCCCCGTTTTTCCTGGTGTTCGAGGGGCGCAGGCCCCAGGCCCGGGAGCTGGTGGTCATTGCGGTGCTGTGCGCCATCTCCGTGGCGGGCCGGGCGGCATTTTTCATGCTGCCTCAGTTCAAGCCCGTCATGGCCATGACCATCATCTCCGGCGTAGCGCTGGGGGGCGAGAGCGGCTTTCTGGTGGGCGCGCTGTCCATGCTGGTGTCCAACATGCTGTTCTCCCAGGGTGTTTGGACGCCGTGGCAGATGTTTAGCATGGGAATTATCGGATTTTTGGCCGGAGTCCTGTTCCGAAAGGGGCTTTTGCGCCGAACTCTGGGGAGCATGTGTACCTTTGGCGCCTTCTGCGCCATCGTGATCTACGGCGGCATCATGAATCCGGCGTCGGTACTGATGTGGGCCGGGGCGGAAAGCCTCACCTGGAAAACGCTGCTGACGTACTACGTCACCGGCTTCCCGGTGGACTGCGTCCACGCGGCAGCCACGGTATTCTTCCTGTGGGTGGCCGCGGAGCCCATGCTGGAAAAGCTGGACCGCATCAAGGAAAAATACGGATTACTCACATAAAAAATACCGGAACCGGCAAAATTTCTGCCGGTTCCGGTATTTTTTATGCACATTCTTCCAATAGCTTGTCATTTTTTGCGCGTTTCATGCCGGTTTTCTTCCAGTTTTTCCCAGCACAGGGCGGCGGCATAGCCCTCCGGGGCCGGGAGAACGGAGAAGGCGTAGCCGGGAACGGTGCAGGTGACGGAATCCCCGTCGATCCGGAAATGAACGTGCCGGACCTGGCCCAGTACACCTCCCTGACACTTGATGAGGGCCTCCTTCAGGGTCCAAAGGCGGAAGAAATCCTCGTCACACCGCACAGATTCGCGTTCAGCAGGCGATAAAATGCGTAAAAGTCGGGGCGATACCGGGCGGATCTTCTCCACGTCGATGCCCACCGGGACCTCCGCCACGGCGCAGGCCACCAGACCGTGGCTATGGCTGATATTGAAATAGCAGCCATTTGTCATCGGTTTGCCGTTATTTCCTATAAAAACTGTCCCGATATCCGGCGGGACGTCCCGCTTTTCCCGGGCTTTGTCCCGATACAAGCGCAGCATTTCCCGGGACAGGGCACTGCCTGTCTCATGCTCGTCGCCGCGGGACCAGACAAAGCGCCACTCCATATCAGAAAAACGTGATCTGGCTGGTGTCCGCCATACCGGCGAAGGCGCCCAGGGCTTTCAGCTGCTCGATGTGGGTTTTGGACAGCTTGCTGCAGCAGGTGGAAAATTCTTCCACGGAAATGAAGGTCTTGCCCTTCCGCTTTTCCACGGTGTCCTGGGCGGCGGTCTCGCCCAGGCCCCGGACGGAGACGAAGGGGGGCAGCAGGCCGTTCTCCGTGATCTTGAAGGCGGTGGCCTGGGAGTCGTAGATGCTGATGGTGTCAAAGTGGAAGCCACGGAGATAGAACTCGTAGCACACCTCCAGGGTGACCATCAGGCTCTGCTCCACGGCGGTGGCGTCCTTGTTGTTCTCGATCTCACGGATCTTCCGCTTCACGGCGTCAATGCCGGCGCAGCAGTATTCCGCGTCGAAGGCCTTGGCCCGGACGGTGAAGAAGGTAGCGTAGAACGCCAGGGGCTCGTGGACCTTGAACCAGGCGATGCGGAAGGCCATCATCACATAGGCCACGGCGTGGGCCTTGGGGAACAGATAGCCGATCTTGGCCAGGGAGTCGATGTACCAGTCGGGCACCTCATGGGCCCGCATGGCATCCTCCCACCCGTCCTGGAAGCCGCCCTTTTTCACCTTGCCCTTCCGGACGGCCTCCATGATCTTGAAGCTCATTTTGGGGTCCAGACCCATATGGATGAGATAGAGCATGATGTCGTCCCGGCAGCCCACGGTCTCCAGAACGGAGGCAGTGCCGCTGACGATCAGGTCCCGGGCATTGCCCAGCCACACGTCGGTGCCGTGGGAGAAGCCGGACAGGCGCACCAGGGTATTGAAATCCTTGGGCTGGGTATCCACCAGCATGCCCCGGGTGAACCGGGTGTTGAACTCCGGAATGGCCACGGCCCCGGTGGGGCCCAGCAGCTCGTCGTTTTCAAAGCCCAGGACCTTGGAGGAGGTGAAGATGCTCATGGTGTCCGGGTCGTCCAGGGGGATGGTCCGGGCGTTGACCCCGGTGAGGTCCTCCAGCATGCGGATCATGGTGGGGTCATCGTGGCCCAGCATGTCCAGCTTCAGCAGGTTATCCTCCATGCAGTGGTATTCAAAATGGGTAGTGATGGTGTCGACGTCCTCGGCGTCGGCGGGGTGCTGCACGGCGGTGAAATCCTCCACATCCATGTCGTCGGGGACCACCACCAGGCCGCCGGGGTGCTGGCCGGTGGTGCGGCGGACCCCCACGCAGCCCTGGGTCAGGCGGTTCACCTCGGCGCTGCCGGCAGTGAGGCCCCGCTCGTCCAGGTATTTGCGGACAAAGCCGAAGGCGGTCTTTTCCGCCAGGGTGCCGATGGTGCCGGCCCGGAACACCTGGGTCTGGCCGAACATCTCGATGGCGTGGCGGTGTGCCCGGGCCTGGTACTCGCCGGAGAAGTTCAGGTCGATATCCGGCACCTTGCCGCCGCCGTAGCCCAGGAACGTCTCAAAGGGGATGTCGAAGCCGTCCTTGACGTATTTCGTGCCGCACTCCGGGCAGCATTTGTCCGGCATGTCCGCACCGCAGCCGTAGCTGCCGTCGGTGATGAATTCCACATGGCGGCATTGGGGGCAGCGGTAGTGGGGCGGCAGGGAGTTCACCTCGGTGATGCCGGACATATAGGCCACCAGGGACGAGCCAACGGAGCCCCGGGAGCCCACCAGGTAGCCGTTTTCCAGGCTGCGCTGCACCAGCTTCTGGGCGGACATATACACCACGTCGTATTTGCCCAGGATGCTGCCCAGCTCCACATTCAGCCGGTCCACCACCAGCTGGGGGGGCTGGTCGCCGTACAGGGCGTGACACTTGTCCCACACCAGGCGGTTCAGGTCCTCCTGGGAGTTTTCCAGGCGGGGCGGGAACAGCTGGCCCGGAGGCAGCAGCTCAATTTCCTCCACCAGATCGGCGATGCGGCGGGGATTGTCGATGACCACCTGATGGGCCAGGTCCTGGCCCAGATAGGAAAACTCCTCCAGCATCTCGGTGGTGGTCTTGAAGTAGATGGGCAGAGGCGCGTCGGCATCGGGGAACTTCTTGCTGGCCAGGAGAATATGGCGGTACGTCTCGTCCTCCGGCTCCTGGAAGTGGACGTCGCCGGTGGCGCAGACGGGCTTTCCCAGCTCCCGGCCCAGGCGGACGATGGTGCGGTTGAATTCCCGCAGCTCCTCCTCGGACCGGACGTCGCCGTTGCGGAGCATGAACAGGTTGTTGCAGATGGGCTGAATTTCCAGATAGTCATAGAAGGAGGCGATGCGCTTGAGCTCGGCCCAGTCCTTGTGGTCCTTCACCGCCTGGAACAGCTCGCCGGCCTCGCAGGCCGAGCCGATGATGAGCCCCTCCCGATGGGCCATCAGCTCGGTTTTGGGGATGATGGGCACCCGCTTGAAGTATTGCAGGTTGGAGGCGGAGATCAGCTGGTACAGGTGCTTGAGGCCCATTTTGTTCTTGGCCAGAATGATGATGTGCTTGGGAAAGCGGCTGGACTTGCTGCCCTGGGGCCGCAGCTTCAGCATCTGGGGGTTGATGTCCTGGAGACGGCGGATGCCCAGCTCCCGCTCCAGCTTCTCAAAGAACGGGATCAGCATGTAGGCCACCATGGCCGCGTCGTCGGAGGCCCGGTGGTGATTGAAGGCGGGCAGGTCCAGGTATTCGGCCACAATGTCCAGCTTGAACTTGTGAAGCTGGGGCAGCAGGTTCTGGGCCAGGATCAGGGAGTCCACATAGGTGGGGTCAAAGGGGATGCCCTCCCGGCGGCAGCCGGCCCGGATGAAGCTGATGTCAAATTCGGCGTTGTGGGCCGCCAGGGGGCGGCCGTTCACAAAGGACAGGAAGGCCGTCAGGGCCTCCTTGGGGGACGGGGCGCCGGAAAGCATGGCGTCGGTGATGCCGGTGAGGCCGATGATCTCCGGCGTCAGGCGGCGGCCGGGATTCACGAAGGTCTGGAACCGGTCGGTGACCTGGCCGTTTTTCAGCACCACGGCACCGATCTCGGTGATGGCCTCCCGGTCCACCTTCAGGCCGGTGGTCTCAATATCGAAGCAGACGATCTCGTGGGAAAAGTCCTGGTCCTGGGGGCCGTGGACGGCGATGCGATCGTCCAGATTGTTGATGAAATAGCCCTCTACGCCGTAGAGAATTTTAATTTTGCCCTTGGCGGTGTGCCAGGCGTCGGGGAAGGACTGGGCCACGCCGTGGTCGGTGATGGCAATGGCCGGGTGGCCCCAGGAGATGGCCTGCTTGATGACGGAGGCGGTGTCGGTCAGGGCGTCCATGTTGGACATCTTCGTGTGCAGGTGCAGCTCCACCCGCTTCTCCGGGGCGGTGTCCTCCCGGGGCTTGTGGGGGATCTTCATGATGTGGAAGGGGCGCAGCTGAATGTCCTTGCCGTCGCGGCTGAGCTCCACATTGCCCTGGACCCGGAGCCACATGCCCGGGGACACGGCGTTCTGCATGGACTGGGCCTCCTTGCCCTCCATGTACTTGGTGACGGTGACGGAATTCCGGTAGTCCGTCATGTCGAAGGTCAGCCGCCAGACCCCGGGCTTGCGGGTCTCGTAGCACTCGGCGGCAAAGACCTTGCCCTCGATCACCACGGCGCCCATTTTGGGGTTCAGGCCGTCGATGGAGACGGGCTTGCCCTTGATCTCCCGGCCCATGAGGACGTCGGACCTGTCATCTGCGCGCTGGGGGGTGCGGAAGCTCAGGCGCAGCTGGCGCAGGCCGTATTGGTCCATCAGCAGCTGGCGCAGGGCGGTGACGGCGGCCTCCGGCAGCGGGGCGGAGGCCGTCAGCTCCAGCTCCATGGTGCGCTGGGCACGGTCCATGCTGCCGCCCACCACGCAGGCGTCGTGGAGCAGCAGGCCCAGCTCACGGGGCGGCACAAAGCTCTCAAAAAAGGTAAAAAACGGTATTTTATCGCACATATGAGGGCATCCCTCCTTATAGCTTGTCGATCTCGTCCATCAGGGCGTCCACCAGCTTGTCCTGGGGCACCTTGTACAGAATTTCGCCATGGCGGAACAGCAGGCCCTCGCCGTCGCCTCCGGCGATGCCCACGTCGGCAGCCCGGGCCTCGCCTGGGCCGTTGACCACGCAGCCCATGACGGCCACGGTGATGGGCTTGGTGCAGCCCTGGAGGCGGCGCTCCACCTCCCGGGCGATGGGGATCATGTCATATTTGGTGCGGCCGCAGGTGGGACAGGCGATGAGATTCACACCCTCCTTCCGCAGACCTGCCGCCCGCAGGATCTTTTTGGCGGCGTAGATCTCCTCCACCGGGTCCGCCGTAAGGGTCACCCGAATGGTATCGCCGATGCCCATGCACAGCAACCCGCCGATGCCGATGGCGGATTTCAGCACCCCCAGGCGGGGCGTGCCGGCCTCGGTGACTCCCAGGTGCAGAGGATAGGGCGTCTGCTGGTGGAGCATGCGGTAGGCCTCCATGTTCACCGGTACCCGGGAGCACTTGACAGAGATGCAGATATCGTCGAAGCCGCAGTCGTTCAGCAGGCGGACGTGGCCCAGGGCGCTGTCCACCAGGGCCTGGGCGGTAACGCCGCCGTATTTTTGCAGCAGCTCCCGCTCCAGGGAGCCGCCGTTGACGCCGATGCGGATGGGGATGCCCCGGTCCCGGCAGGCGTCGGCCACGGCACGGACCTTTTCCGCGGAGCCGATGTTGCCGGGGTTGATACGGATCTTGTCCACCCCCTGGCGGACGCACTCCAGGGCCAGGCGGTAGTCAAAGTGGATATCCGCCACCAGGGGGATGTGGATGCGGCGGCGGATGGGGCCGATGGCCCGGGCGGCGTCCATATCCGGCACCGCCACCCGGATGATCTGGCACCCGGCCCCCTCCAGGCGGAGGATCTGGGAGACGGTACGCTCCACGTCCTGGGTGGGGGTATTGCACATGGATTGGATGCTGACCGGCGCGCCGCCGCCCACGGCCACGGCGCCCACATGAATCTGCTTGCTCATGGTTTATATCCTCCTTGCGAGTAAAATGCGCCGCACGGGGCGGCGAAATGGGGCCGGCAAAGACGCCGGCCCCATTCCGGGACGGTCTGCCGCTATTGAAACAGCTTGATGACGTCGTGGAAGGTGATGACCAGCATGAGGCCCATGAGAAGGACAAAGCCGGCCAGATGGACGTAATTTTCAAACCTGGCGGGGATCTGCTTGCGGATGATGCGCAGGGACAGGGCGTTGACCACCAGGAAGAAAATCTTGCCGCCGTCCAGAGCGGGCAGGGGCAGCAGGTTCATCACCGCCAGGTTCACGGCGATGAGGGCCGCCAGGTACGCGATGTTGGCGGCGGCGGCCCGGGCATTTTCCGACTGCTCGCCCACGGCGGTGATGGTGGACACGATGCCCACGGGGCCGCTCATATCGGAAAAGCCCGCCTCGCCGGTGATGAGCATCTGGAGGCTCAGGCGCACCAGGCGGACAAAGTCCACCGCCTGGTCCCAGCAGTATCTCAGCCGCCCGCCGAAGGTCAGCTCCTGGGCGCCGAAATACAGGCCGAAGCCGGTGAATTTCTGGCCGGACTGGTCCAGGTACTCGCCGCGCTCCATGTGGAAATTCTCCAGACGGAGCTTCTGGCCGTCCCGGCGGATGACCAGGTCGAAGTCGCCGGTCTTGTTGCGGCCCAGCAGCAGGGACACGTCGCTGAAGGTGTAGATGCGCTCCCCGTCGATGGACAGGATGCGGTCGCCCACCTGAAGGCCGGAGGCGGATTCCAGCGGGCAGCCGTCGGCGAAGCCGTGGATCACCGGGACGTTGACGGCCTTGACCCCGGCGTAAAGCACCAGAATGATGACAAGGCCCGTGAGGAAGTTCATCAGGGCGCCGGCGGCAAAGATCAGGAGCTTGCGCCAGAAGCCCTGGTTATTCAGGGCAGCGGGGTCGTCGGAGTCCTCCTCCTCCCCCTCCATGGCGCAGAAGCCGCCGATGGGCAGCAGGCGCAGAGCATAGGTGGTATCGCCCCTGGTCTTTTTGAACAGGGCGGGGCCCATGCCGATGGCGAACTCGTTGACCCGCACGCCGCAGGCCTTGGCCGCCAGAAAGTGGCCCAGCTCGTGGACGGCGATGAGCACGCCGAATATCAGGATCGCAGCTAAAATATAGATCATACCATGTCTCCTACCGTTTGCAGTACAGCGGCTCGCGCCTGTCTGTCTGCTTCCAGTATATCCGGAAGGTCCGGGGCATATTTCACCTCCACCCGGGAAAGGGCGGACTCCACCAGGCGGGGAATGTCGTTGAAGCCCACACGCTCCTGCAGAAACAGGGCCACCGCCGCCTCGTTGGCACCGTTCATAATGGCGCAGGCGGTGCCGCCGGCTTTGGCGCACTGGCGGGCAATGCGCAGGCAGGGGAAGGCGTCCAGGTCCGGAGCCCGGAACGTCAGGTCCCCGCAGGTCAGCAGGTCCAGGGGCGTATCCGGGCTGGGGGCCCGGTGAGGCCAGGTGAAGGCATAGCGGATGGGGAGCTTCATATCCGGGGTGCCCAGCTGGGCGATCATGGCGCCGTCCCGGTACTCCACCAGGGAATGAACAATGCTCTGGCGGTGGATCACCACGTCCACCTGCTCCACCGGCAGACGGTACAGCCGCATGGCCTCGATGACCTCCAGCCCCTTGTTCATCAGGGTAGCAGAGTCGATGGTGATTTTTGCACCCATGGACCAGTTGGGATGCTTCAGGGCATCGGCGGGAGTGACCCCCTCCAGGTCCCGGAAGCTGCGGCCGAAGAAGGGGCCGCCGGAGCAGGTCAGCAGCAGCCGCCGGACCTCATTCCGGTCCCGGCAGCCCTGGAGACTCTGGAAAATGGCGCTGTGCTCGGAGTCCACGGGGACGATGTCCGCGCCGCAGCGCTCCGCCGCAGCCACGACGAGCTCGCCCGCGCAGACGAGCGTTTCCTTGTTGGCAAGCGCGATGCGTTTTTTCTTCTCGATTGCCGCGAGCGTCGGCTGGAGTCCGATCATGCCCATCACGGCGGTGACGACCGTGTCAGCGTCATCCGCCGTGGCCGCGGCCAGAAGGCCCTCCATGCCGGAGAGCACTTGGGTGTTTGTGTCGGAAAGCCGCGCGCGGAGCTCACGCGCCGCATCCTCGTCATAAAGCACGGCAAGACGCGGGCAAAATTCCCGCGCCTGCTGTTCGATGAGGTCAACGCTTTTATTCGCCGTCAGCGCAGCGACGGAAAGCCCCAGCTCGCGCGCCACCTCAAGCGTCTGGCGGCCGATGGAGCCGGTGGAACCGAGTAAAGCAATACTCCTTGTCATAGTATGCCACCCGCCACAAAGAAGTACACGACCGGCGCAATGAACATGGTGGAGTCAAAGCGGTCGAGCATACCGCCGTGTGTGAGGAAGAGATGGCTATAATCCTTGATGCCCGCCTCGCGCTTGATGAGCGACATGGAGAGGTCGCCGAGCTGACCGAATACATTGGCGACCGCGCCGACGAGCGCGAGCCGCGCATAGTCCGGCGCATAGCCGAGCCACTTCTGAGCGATCAAGCCGAGCAGCAGCATCGCAAGTGCGCTGCCGATGGGACCGCCGAAGCCGCCCGCCCAGGTCTTGTGCGGGCTGACGTGCGGCGCCATCTTACGCTTGCCGAACCACATGCCGAAGTACATGGACAGCGCGTCGCCCGCGAAGGCGATGAAGAACGGCGCGAGGACATAAACTCTGCCGAAGTCCGCATAGCTCCGCAGCAGAAAGATGCAGCTGTACATCGCCGGAAACACGATGCCGCCGACGACAGCGGCGCAGAGCGTGGAAAACGCAAACGGCCTCTCTCCGCCGAAGCGATGCACGGCGGTGAAAAACAGCAGCATCAAAAACGCCCAACGCAGTACCGTCACGGTCTGGATCGCGCCGAAAAACGTCCACTCGCTGTAATACAGAAGCACCTCATACGCCGCGGCCGCTGTGACCGTGAGCAGATATATGCTCGTCGGCACATTCTTCCCCGCCGTGTGCAGCAGCTCATAGGCCGCGATGCCCGCGATGGCGCACACGAGCAGCATGGTCGCCCACGCGGGACACGCCAGCAATACCAACAGCAGTAAAGGCAATCCGATTGCCACCACAAGCCATCTTTGTTTCATAGTGTTTCCCCTTTCGGGCTGTTTTTCTCTTACGGCTTCACGCCGCCGAAGCGCCGCTCCCGGTGCTGATAGGCGATAAGCGCCTTGTCAAACTCCCGCTCGTCAAAGTCGGGCCAGAGCGTATCGCAGAAGTAAAATTCGCTGTACGCGCACTGCCAGAGAAGATAGTTGCTGATACGCTTCTCCCCGCCCGGACGAATGAGCAGCTCGGGGTCGGGTAGGCCATTGGAATAGAGATACTGCGAGAACATCTCCTCCGTCAGAGCGTCGCTCCGCTTCTCCTCTGCCGCGCAGTCGCGCGCGAAGGCGCGGGCGGCGTGAACGATCTCGTCCCGCCCGCCGTAGTTCAGGCAGACGTTCGCCTGAAAGCCCTCGATGCGCGCGGAAATTTCATTCGTTTCCCGGATCAGCTCCTTGAGATCGTCGTCCAGCACGCTCAGGTCGCCGAGAAAGCGCAGACGGTTGCCGTCGCGCTCCATCGTGTCGATGCACTCGTGGAGGTAACGGCGCAGAAGCTGCATAATGCCGTCGATCTCCTCGGGCGGGCGCTTCCAGTTCTCCGTGGAAAAGGCATAGACCGTCAGATAGTCGATGCCGAGCTTCTTGCAGTAGGTACCGAGACGGCGGAAGCTCTCCGCGCCCGCCTTGTGGCCCGCCGAGCGCGGAAGACCGCGCTTCTGCGCCCAGCGTCCGTTGCCGTCCATGATGACGGCAACATGACGAGGCAGGCTGTTTTTGTCAACCTGCCCCGTGAGCTGTCTTTTGGTGAAAAGTCCCATCAGACCTCCATCAGTTCCTTTTCCTTCTTCTCGAGCAGGGCGTCCAGCTCCTTGCACATATCGTCGGTGAGCTTCTGCAGGTCCTTCTCGGCGATCTTCAGATCGTCCTCGGTCAGCTCGCTGGCCTTCTGCTTCTTCTTGAAGGTCTCCATCGCGTCGCGGCGGATGTTGCGGATGGCGACCTTGCCGCCCTCGGCGTACTTGCGGATCTGCTTGACGAGCTCCTTACGGCGCTCCTCCGTCAGCTGCGGGAAGGTCAGGCGAATGGCCTTGCCGTCGTTCTGCGGATTGATGCCGAGGTCGGAGTTCAGGATCGCCTTCTCAATGAGCTTCACGGCGCTCGCGTCCCACGGCTGAATGAGCAGCTGGCGCGGATCGGGCGAGCCGATGGACGCGATCTGCTGGCTGGGCGTCGGGGTGCCGTCATCGTCCCCGCTGATGCGGTCGAGCACGGCGGCGTTGGCGCGGCCCGCGCGCACGGCGGCGAAGTCGGCGGCGACGGAGTCGATGCTCTTTCTCATTTTTTCCTCGTAAACCTTGTATTCATCCTTCAACATGGGGATAGCCTCCTCAAATTTTGATTTTTGCATTTTATCTTGCGACGCCAGCTCATTCGCCGACGATCGTACCGATCTTTTCGCCCATCACGGCGCGCAGGATGTTCTTGGGGTCCTTGAGCGCGAACACGAGCACGGGAATGTGATTGTCCATCGACAGTGAGGTCGCCGTGGAATCCATCACCGCGAGGTGCTGGGCCAGCACGTCCTCGTAGGAGATGGCGTCGTACTTCACCGCGTCCGCGACCTTCGCGGGGTCGGCGTTGTACACACCGTCGATGTTCTTCGCCAGCAGGATAACGTCCGCGTTAATCTCCGCCGCGCGGAGCACCGCCGCGGTATCCGTGGAGAAAAACGGCG
>OGOV01002461.1_pt1 | contig 13858 bp, 7 predicted proteins | sample 1552711 | NCBI WGS metagenome assembly OGOV01 (sample SAMEA2580216, study PRJEB22360) | human gut metagenome | biome: human gut; feature: human-associated habitat; material: faeces | place: Denmark | collected 2008/2010 | reverse complement strand
GCGCCGGCCAATGTGGCAACCGCAGTGGCGCGTCTCGGCGGCAGAGCGCAGATGATTTCGCAGGTGGGAGAGGACGCATTCGGTACGCACATTCTCAAAACGCTGCACGCAAACGGCGTGAACATCTCAACGGTGTTCCGCACCGGACGGGCGAATACCGCGCTGGCGTTTGTTTCACTTGATAAGAACGGCAACCGCGAGTTTTCCTTCTACCGCAATCCCTCGGCAGACCTGTTTCTCGATGAAGCACAGATTACGCCGGATATTTTCGCAGACTGTGCCGTGCTGCACTTCTGCTCGGTCGATCTGGTAGATGCACCTGTCAAGCAGGCACATCGCAAGGCCATCCGGCTGGCAAAGGACGCAGGCGCGTTCCTCTCATTCGACCCTAACGTGCGTCTGCCGCTGTGGGGCAGCCCGGAAAGCTGTCAGGCAGCGATTCGTGAGTTTCTGCCGTATGCAGACCTCGTGAAGCTGTCGGATGATGAAGTTGAATTCTGCACCGGCTGCAAAACCGAGAGGGAAGCGGCAGAGCTTCTGTTTTCGCGGGGCTGTAGGCTGCTGCTTGTGACACGCGGCGCGGGCGGCGCGGCAGTCTACACGCCGAACGCAAGCGCCGAAACCAAAGCGCTGCCGGTGACGGTCGCGGATACCACCGGAGCGGGCGATTCGTTCATCGGGTCGTTCCTGTATCAGCTTACCCGCGACGGTGTGACAGTGGAAACGCTCGCAGACATCCCGCAGGAGAAACTTGCGGATTATCTGACATTTTCGTCTGAATGTTCGGCGTATACCGTACAGCATAAGGGCGCGGTTATGCCAACGGAAGAAGAATTGAGAATGAAAAATGGATAATGGAGAATTGAGAATGTCGCTATTCTTGCGCGATACCAGCGCAGCGCGGACGGGACTCGCACAAGGATAGCGCTAATTTTCCATTCTCCATTCTCAATTTGCTAAACAATTCTCTCAGGAGGTAACATATCATGAAGAAGATCAACATTGCCGAAAAGTCTTTCAATCCGTTCGATCTGATCGGTCAGAAGTGGATGCTGATTTCCGCAGGCACTGAGGACAAGTGGAACACCATGACCGCAAGCTGGGGTGCTGTAGGCGTTATGTGGGGCAAGCCGAGTGCGACCTGCTATATCCGCAAGAGCCGCTTCACCAAGGAGTTTGTAGACGCAGGCGAGTATTTCACCCTGACTGTGCTCAAGGACGGCAACCGTGATGCGCTGAACAAGATGGGCTCCAAGTCTGGCCGTGACATGGATAAGATGCACGAGAGCGGCCTTACCCCGGTATTCGTAGAGGGTCAGCCGACCTTCGAGGAGGCCGAGCTGGTACTTATCTGCCGCAAGCGCGGTGTGACCGACATCGCACCGGACGATATGGCGCAGGAAGTGCAGGACAAGTGGTACGGCGATCACGACTACCACACTATGTATATCGGCGAGATCGTAGCCGCTTACGAGAACTGAGTTTTGCAAACCGTTCTGTAAACCGATTTTTACAAATATTTCACCAATTCCTCACAGAATCGGTGTATATTTAAGTAAATGTGAACCGGTTTGCTGGAGATGCTATTTAACTGGTATTTCTAAGTGTTTCGCGCGGAAGCGCGCATGAAATAGCATTTGCTGCGCAAATGCCAAAAAAGCGGGAGCATGTATCACGCTTTTTTGACTTCTGGAGGGAGAAAGTTTCTATATAGGAATTTTCGGACGACTTTGGAACGGCCTACGGTCCGTTCCTGCTTGTTGGCGGAACTGTAGTTCCGCGACAGCCTCGCCGCAGAGCAAGACTCTGCGGTGTTTTCTTGTTTGCAATTAGCCGAGCTTCGGGAACAAATCCTGCTCAATAACAGCGTCGAGCGTCATGCCTGCGTAGGCAATCTGCGCCAGACCGTCGATGAAGCGGGAGACTGCCGCGATGAGCACGGAAATGTTGTCCGCCACAAACGGAATGATTTTCTCGAGCTCGAGAGAGCCGTCTACCAATGTGTTGTGCTTGAGGTAAATCTGACCGGCCTCCTCAAAGAAGCCGAACGAGCCGAGCGCACAGAAGTTGTTGCAGTAGTCGCACGCATGGCGGAGCTGCACCTTGTTGTTTTCCGGTGCACCCTGAAACAGAGTGACGAAGAACTGCAGCAGACCCATGTCCTCTGCGGGCAGCTGCATCGGGATGAAGCAGGCTTCGATCACAACGTCCTTGGCAACCTTGCCCTGACGCATCGCCTCGCAGCGCAGAATGGTCGGTGCGCCGTCCTTCTGCATGATCTCCGCACGGAAGCCGTTCTGGTTGAGAACATCGTTCATGCAGCCCAAAATCTGATTTTGCTGTTCGATTTTCATTCTTTTTTCCTTTCTTCCGTTCCGGGAAAATCAACTGAAACTTTGGATTTCCGGTTTCTGAAACCTCCATCTTTATAGTTGCTTCATACTTCCTTTTTGTTTTCTCTGATACCAGATCTTTGAAATGCACCTGCTTCTCACTCAGCAGCTTCCTGACAGTTGCTTCATCAAGTGTTTTTCCCTGACTCTCAAAAAATCGGTTATTTTTCCATAAAGTAAAACTGCAATCACTTCCTGAACAATAATAATTTCTCTTTCCCACATAAACCTTATTGCCACATCTTGGGCATTTTCCAATCTCTTTTCGATCATCCGAAAATAGTTTCTGGTATTCTTCCACTGGCTCTCCATTATCACTTACCAGTTTGGTAACCATTTTTTCAATTCCGTAAAGAAACTCTTCTGCATTTTTCTGACCTTTGGCGATCAGTGTCAGATCATTTTCCCATTCTGCTGTAAGTTTTGGCGATTTGATCATTTCCGGAAGAATCCTGATCAGATTTCTTCCATCTGTTGTCGGTAATATCTGCTTCTTTTTACGCTCAATAAAACCTTTCTCGACCAGCTTCTCAATAATCGCCGCCCTGGTAGCCGGAGTCCCAAGACCTTTTCTCTCTGCGTCTTCTGTCATTTCCGAGCTACCAGCGTGTTCCATGGCACTAAGAAGTGTATCCTCCGTATAATGCTTCGGCGGTGCTGTAAAATGTTCACTAAATTTTACAACAACACTTTCAAATACCTGTCCCATTTTTATATCTGGAAAATCACTTTCCTCCTCTTCTGGATTTTCTGCATTTTTCCCATATGATTTAAAGAACCGTTCTTCCACTTCTTTCCATCCATATTGGAGAACATTCTTTCCAGATGCAGTAAATAGTTCTCCATGACAGGAAATTTCAGTCTTAATACTCTCATATATGTATTCCTGTTCCGATGCACATAATAACTTTGATGCAATCAGCATGAGAATTTCCTTTTCTCCACCCGGAAGTGCTTTTAAATCCATGTTTGTAATTTCTACCGTTGGTATAATTGCATGATGATCTGATACCTTTTTACTGTTCAAAAGTCTCTTTATATCTGGTTCTGAACCCTTTATTGACATTTCAGGAAACATACTATTTACTGCCCCGACAACCAGAAGAGCATTTTCTTCCATATCATCTGTAAGATATTGGCTATCCGTCCTTGGATACGTCACCAGTTTCTTCTCATAAAGGCTTTGGGTATAGTCCAAGGTTTGCTGTGCCGTAAATCCAAGAAGACGATTTGCTTCCCTCTGTAATGTGGTCAAATCATATAATTTCGGCGGCTGTACCTTTTTCTTCTCTTTCTTTACTGAAAGAATCTGTGCAGTTTCATCCTTCATATCCTCCATCATCTGAACGGCAGCACTTTTCTCTTTTATCCGGTTGCTTACAGCATCCAATCCATCCATCAGAAGATGAACCAGATAATACTTCTCTTTCTGGAAGTTCTCGATGCTCTTTTCCCGTTCCACCAGCATTGCAAGTGTAGGTGTCTGCACCCGACCTACAATCAACCGATGGTGATACAGTACCGTAAACAGTCTGGTGGCATTAATTCCTACCAGCCAGTCTGCTTCACTTCGCGCCACTGCAGAATAATAAAGATCATCATATTCATGTCCATCTTTCAGCTGCTGAAATCCTTCCAGAATTGCTTTTTCCTCCATGGAAGAAATCCACAGTCTTTTAAAGGGAAGTTTACATTCTGCCTGGTTATATACCAGACGGAAAATCAACTCCCCTTCTCTTCCTGCATCTGTTGCACATATAACTTCTGTGATATCTGCTCTGTGAAGCAGTTCCTTTAAAACCCGAAACTGCCCTTTGGTACTTTCTTTAATCTGATATTTCCAATTCTCCGGAATCATGGGAAGTGTTTCATATTTCCATGCTTTCCAGTCGTACCGGTACTGATCTGCACTGGCCAGTTCAATCAAATGCCCAATACACCAGGAAACCAGATACTCTTTTCCTTCCAGATAGCCATCTTTTACGTTTGTGGCATGAAGCACCTTCGCAATGTTTCTGGCTACGCTGGGTTTTTCCGCAATTACAAGCTGCAATTTTCTATCTCCTTTCTGCACCTGTCGCTGTAATTAAGTGAAACAAAGTTATTCCTCTGATTCTTCGTCTTCTACTTCACCTTCCATTTCATATTCTTCTAATTCTTCATCATCCTCACGAATTGTATCTTCCTCCTCATCGTCGTCCTCGTCCTCTTCATAATCAAAAGAAGTATTTCTTCCTTTCATAAATTTCCAATAATAGTAAGCACCACAAACTCCTGCCAGAACCAGCAGCATTAATAAAATCGTGCCGGAATTATTGCTTTTCTTCTCAGGTTCTTCCTTTTCTTCCGGTATGATCGTAACTTCTGGTTCCGGTGTCTCTGTGAGCTTCTCTGTTTCAAGTGGCAGTGCGGATTCTGCAATAGCCTGGTTCTGTGGAAGTGTGGTCATGTTGGTATCCGTAAAGTTCAACAGATCATTTTCGCCTACCTCTGTAAGAAGATAAACATTTTCATCCGTTTTATCCTTATCTACGATCAGATAAAAAACCTTATCACTTTTTGTCTTGATCGTATAAAATTCCTTTCCCCCTTTGTCCTGAACTGTTCCTGTTGTCATGCCGGAAGCAGAACTTTCTCCCTGCACCCGTCCGGTATCTGCTTCTGTATCCATTTCATTTCCTGTGTTTTCTGGTTCTGTTGGTGCAGTAGCAGTCTCGTTCGTTGTCTGATGTTCCGTTACGGTTGCCGTAGCACTGGTGGGCTTACTTGCAGTTCCATCGGCTGGCAAAGAAGCTGCATTCTGCTCCGTTCCGGAAACCTCTGTATTCTCTTTTACTGCATCTGGATTTTCATAATAAGGGTTTCCTACTTTATAGATTTCTGACATATTTCCTGCTTTGTCTTTTGCCTGCAGGGTAAAGTATTCATAGGAAGTATCCGCTTTTTGCAAACGGACATTTAATGTATTATTCGTCAGTTCTGTGAATTCATTTCCATTGACATACAAAGCAGCAATTCCCGATTCCGCATCAACTCCCTGCACGATCAGTATCCCATTCTTCGCAGCCGCAATAATAGTTGGTTTGGTTTTATCAAAACACTCTATGTAACGATTCTGCTCATAAGTATTTCCATTCTGATCGGTAACTCTCACATAAACACTACAATTAGAAGAGATGGATACTTCCATATTTCCGGTTATGTCTGACCATCCTCCATTTTCTGAAAGTCTTGCTTCTACTTTTGCAATAGAAAAAGCACCTGTATTCTTTGTATCTTCCACTTGAATTTTTACGGTTGCCGTATCTGTCTGCCAGCCTTCGGGTTCTGTAAAGGTAATCCCTACTTCCGGTGTTTCCGTCACATCATTTCCTGCATCTTCCTGTGCCTGTTCCACTGGATCTGCATGAATTTCAACTTCTGATCCATCTGAAAAATCAACATCTTCCGGGCTGCTTTCTTCTGATGATTCCACTTCTACATTATCTGCCCATACAGTCAGACTTCCGGGCGAACTATAAAAGAAAGCTCCTGCCGGAAGTCCTGCTAACGTAGCTGCGGTTAAAAATACAGCTGCTCTTTTATGAAATTTCTTCATTTTCTGTCTGCTCCTTTTCTCTGGTTTCCAATATCTTTTTTTGTTCCTCCTTGCTGATATCAATCATCAACTGAAGTTCCTCTGCGGAAACTCCATTGCTTCGGATAATTTTTAGATACTCCATATCCTCTGCCTGTTTCTTCTGTTCTTCCAGATCCCTTGCTTTTTTCTGTAGCTTTTCAATCTTAACGTAGGTTCTTGCAAGTTCTTCTTTTATTCGTTCAATGTTCAAATACGCCCCTCCTTATGGCCTGCCAAAAGCATAAAAATGAGACTGCCAGTATGCAGAATTAATGGACGTATACTGAATTGGATTTCCACAATGGATCATCTGTCCATCTCCGGCATAAATTCCTACGTGGGTAACCGGCTCTCCCGCATCATACGTCCCAGTGAAAAAGATAATATCTCCTGGCCTTGCTTCTTCTGGTGATACAGGCATACAAATGTCATAAATTCCCTGTGCAGTAAGTCTTCCCATATTGCAGACACCCGAATTGGTAAACACATAGCTTACAAAACCAGAACAGTCAAAAGAAGTCTCCGGGCTGGAACCGCCCCATACATACGGCATACCAAGATATTTGTCTGCTTCCGCAAATAATCTCCGCACAGTCTCATCATCATAACTGCCTCCTCCAACATACAGCCCGCTATCTCCGGTACTGATATAAAAAACAGGATTATAATATTCCCCATCTTTGACCAGTTCCAAATATAACTGGCTTCCGGTTGCACTTCCTGTACTTCCCGTTGTACCAATTACAGTATCTGTTGTTACTTCATGACCATTTGCTACCGAAATGCTCTGCAGATAAGCGTATTTAATCTGCACACCTTTTTTATCCTGCGTAACTACATAATTTCCAAAAGTTCCGCTATATCCTACATCTACAACAAAACCATTCATCGCTGACTTCACTTCTGTTCCCTGTCGTACATTAACCGTCACACCTCTGTGAAGTTGTGTCTGCCCGGTTCCATTGTTTACAGAATACCCATAATAGGTACTGATATAGGCATACCAGTTTAACTCAACCGGAGTTTTATATGTCTGTAAATTTCCTCTGTTGGAATAGACCTCTTCATAAATTTCCTGCTCATCCTCTTCCATTCTGGACAGAATAACACTTCTAAGCGGTTTTGCCTGAACAGAAACATTCAGTACATCTGCAGTTACTGTACGGGTAACTTCCACAGAGTTCTGATTGCCCTCTGCCAGAAAACATTCCCAGGTCTGATGACCATGTGCCTCAGCTACTGCGTGATTATCATAATAAACATCAAACTGGACACCATACTGGGCAAAGTTTCCAGTATCTTCTACGGTGTACTCAATCCCATTCATCACTACTTTCGTCCCCATTGGAAGAAATGGGTTTGCAGCATCAACCGCAAGCGTATGATTAGCCTGTGGCATTGCCCCTGAAGCAGTTGGTCCTCCACTCCACACGCCACAGCAGATGGGACAATTACAGTATCCACTGGTCACAACATTTCCCAATGACTGCCCTACCTGTATTGTAGATGTTTCCTGCCGGGTTTCACTTTTTTCCTCTACGGTGATTCCGTACTGTAAAGAAAAAATTGTTTCCAGTTCTCCTTTTATCTCATCAAACTTAAAATCCCCATACCTGGCAGTCAGATAACTGATCAATGTATGGGGATCATGGCCGATTTCACCAATGTTATATCTGTATTCATCTTTTCCTGGATACCGGGCTTCCATCTGGTTTATTTTCTGTTGAAGACTGGCTTCCAACTGCGTATAATACAACTCTGCTTTTTCAATTTCGTCCGGATCCGCAATGTAACTGGAAGCGATTACCGTAGAAATTCCATTAGAAAACATAGCCGAACAGGAAGCAAATCCTGTCATTACGGAAAGAAGCAAAATCAATAACAACCCCATTGAGATCAGAGTAGTTACATTTCTTACAAATACTTCCTGTGCCTTTCTTGCAATTTTAGTAGCAAGATTTACTGACCGGATTGAGGTGTCTTTTGTTTCTTTTGCAATCTTCCCAGCCCGGTATGCCATCTGATACTCTCGCTTAATCCTCTGCTTCTGTATTAATTTTCTGATCAGCTTTTTCTGCATCTCTGGATGTTCTTCCAGATATTTCTGATATTGATACCTGGATGCACTCTTCCAGGCTCTTTGCTCTAAACGGTTTTCTTTATGTATCTGACTGCGGTTCTTCCTGATATTTCTACTGCTATGTTCCTGTAATATCCACTCACCTGAACGCACCAGCTTATGTGCTGCATCTACAGCACTGTTTTCCTCTTCGTCTTCGCCTGCTTTCTGATATACTGCATTTTTTAATGCTTTCTTTGGAACAGAAGACAAGGTTTTCTTTTTACCATCCGTTTTCCCTGTTTTTTTGTCGAAATATAAATGGTACTTTACCTTTGCTTTCTGTTCCTCATTTGTTTTCTTGGTATAAACAGAATCTTTCGGAATTTTGTTCTGCCTCTCAGCTTCCTGTTTTCTTGCAGCCTTATCCACTTCCTGATAAGTTTTTATTGTTTTTCGGCTATATTTCTGCGTTCTTTTTTTTCGATTTGTAGAAACATCATTCTTCTCTGCCTGAAAATGTCCTCCATCTGTTTCAGCCGAAGTTTTCTTTTCTTTCTTCAGACTTCCATCTGTCTCCAGTTTTCCAAACTGCAGTCTCTGCTGTTTCTTTTTCTGTCGCTGATACTGGCTCCTGTGTTTTTCTTTGCGCTCACGTATTTCTACCGCTGAATCCACAGATACACCTGCAGGCTTGTCCCGGTATCTGTACCGTCCCTGTGTTTTTCGTTTTCCCGGAGGACTGTTTGCAGCCTCTTCTTTTTTGGCAGGATTTCCCTCCTGAACTTTTTCGGAAAATTGTTTCTTTTCAGCTTTTTTATGAGAGTTTTTCTTCTTTTCAGAAGTAATAAATGCCTGTTCTACATCCTTCTGTTTATAAGGCAACTCCTGATCGCTGTTTGTAACTTTTCTGGTCTCCTTTGTTGCAAGATTTTCCTCAACCAGACCATTTCTGGTCATACGGCTGACTTTCTTCTCTTTCGCCGTATATTTTTGTTTTCCCAATGTACCTCACCTCTGCTTTTTTGTCCGTTAAGTCTGAATCTCATCCGGTTTAGTACTCATCAAAGCATAGGTTCTGGTATCCTGCGGATATCTGTCTGCAAAAGGTATGATTACATTTCCGTAAAAAAGCAGCCCTTCTCCTGCATTACTGTTATTTACAAAAGAAATCTGATGCTTGGAAATATTCAATTTCTCCGCAAGGATCTTCTGATCCCCACTGTGCTGATTTAACATCAGGATAAAATCACTGTTTCCCACAATACTTTCTACTGCCAGAGAGCCAAGAAAATCTGTTACATTCTGACTGATTCCTGTAATGATTCCACCCCACTTACGAAATCTCTTCCACATTTCAATAGAATAATTAGCAGTCTGTGGCTGGTTCAGCAAAAGGTGAAATTCATCCACATAATAACGGGTTGATTTCCTGCGACTGCGGTTCTGTGATACTCTTGTCCAAACCATATGCTGGACAATCAACATCCCTGCTTTTCGTAGTGTGGTTCCAAGTTCCCGAATATCAAAGCATACCACTCTGTTCTGCGTATCGACATTACTTCGATGGTTAAATACATTCTGCGATCCTGTTACATACAACTGCAGACTGTTGGCAATGTTCTGTGCTGCTGGTTTATCTGGTGCATAAAAGTTCAGACGTTCATAGAAATCCTGCAAAGTCGGCATATTTTCCGGTTTTGGATCATTGTAAAGATATTTTTTATAAATGTCTTTTACACACAGGTCAATCATGGAAACCTCATCACCATTTAATTCTGCATTTTGAGGTTTCTTCATAATGACCTCGCAGAAAGATGTGATAAACTCTGCTTTATCAGCAATAATGGTATCAATATCCTCCACATCGCCATTAATCCTGTATTTCTCCGGATGATAAATAACATCCAGGTTCACTTCCATAGGATTGATGTAATCATTACTTTTTGCACTGATTTTAATAACTTCACCATTTAAGGCATTTACCAGCGGAAAATATTCTCCCTCCGGGTCACAGATAATAATGTCATCGTCTGTAATCAGGAAAACATTGAGAATTTCTCTTTTCGTTGCAAAACTCTTACCGGAACCAGGAGTACCCAAAATCAGGCCGTTAGGTGTTTTCAATCGTTTCCGATCCACCATAATGAGATTGTTTGACAGTGCATTTAAGCCATAGTAAAGAGCTTCACCGCCTTGGAAAAGTTCCTGTGTGGTAAACGGAACAAAGATTGCTGTAGAAGTCGTAGTCATAATTCTCTGTATTCCAGTCTGGTTCATTCCCAGTGGTAGTGATGCCACAAGTCCCTGTTCCTGCTGATATTGAAGTCTCCGTATATTGCAATTATATTTCTGGGCGATTCCTGCAGTCTGATACACAATATTGTCCAGTTTTCTCTTATTGTCCGCTGTATTCATCAGCAAAAAAGTAAGTTCAAAAAGTTTCTCATTCCTGGACTGGATTTCATTGAGCAATCCCTCCACATCCTCTCCGTATGTAGAAATGTCCGTTGGAATAATATCCATATCATATCCGCTTCTGACCGCTTTCTTCTGTTCTTCAATTTTCATTTTCTGAATATTTGACAGCGTACTTTTCAGGCTTTTAATAGCTGCCTTGGGATCAATTGGACGCAGGTGCATATTGATGATAAGATTCTCTTCCAGATCCAGCAGATCTGCCAGCAGTTTATCCGTAAGTTCTGGTGATGTAATCTGTAAATATGACACGCATCCAAAAGTCTGTCCCATCCGAAAATAGCTGTCATTGCGAAAATCAAATCCGGTAGGTGCAATAAAGTCTTTTGTCTGCAGACCTGTTTTTGCAACCATCCCATAATGGAAATGGAAAGATTCTTTTGTGTCCATATTCATCACATCATGCAGAATTTTCAGACGTTCTACCCCATTTAAAGGCTCTGCCATGGCTCCCATCACCTTAAAATTATTCAATACACTGGCTTCAATTCTCTCCAGCCTGGATTTTGCATTTCGCAGATTATCCGCCTTAATGGAAAATGTAATATATTTTGTTTTTACAAGCCCGTTATTTCCTTTGGAAAGCTGCATTTTCAACATATCCGAATATTCTTTCCGAATATCATTGAAACAGTCATCCTGCTCTGGAATATCAATATTTTTTGCATACTCATCAAAATTCACCTGTTGATTAAGAAATGTAATTTGTACCTCAACAGAGCTGTCAAATGAATTCAGGAACTCACAATAGTTCTCAAAAATAGCCGCTTTATCATCATTCTGCGCTAACTGGTAATTTATATCGTAGAACTGCACCATTTTTGAATAATAGTTATCATCCGTCCTGCAGATACCATCCTTATATATTTCCTTATATGGAATCGTATCCTGCGCTGTAAAAGGCTTCCTCTTCTTCTGATTCTCCGCTTTTATCATCCGAAGTTCTTTCAGACGCTTTTTTTCTTCTTTCGTAAGTCCGGTTTTCTGTTTCTTATTTTTTTCGGTCTGCTTTTTTAAGGAAATGGAACGGATTTCTCGCTTCCCTGGCTTCTTTTGCCTTTTTCTCAAGCCATGCACCCTCTTTCTCTAATTTATCGTACTCTATAATCCGGTCATATAAGTTTTGGGAACGATAGACCCTGATTCCAGGTCTTAAAAATTTCTGCCGGATAATGTGAAGCAATATTTTCTCTGCTGGAAATCCATCCTTTTCATACATTGCAAAAAAGAAAAATGGCAGCATCACTATGATCATAAGCGTTGCTGCCACATCTGTTCCCAGTCCTGCTTTTGTCAGCAAATAGACCGGAACACCACAAATTCCTGCCAGAGAAAAACATATAATTTGTCTTTTAGTTAAATTCAGTGCTAATTTTGTCTTTATTTTTGAAAAATCTTTCGGCACTGGAACATATGCCATATTCTTGTTTCCTCCTAATGTGCATTGAAGATTGATTTTGCCAGGGAACTGGTCTTAAACAGGCTGAAACATAAAATAACTGTATATGCTGCAACTGACCAGATGGCTGTATGAAGATTATCCGCAACTGTAATAGCATTTACCAGAACTGCATAAATCGCAACACATACCATCATAAAAAATCCCTGGAATCCCAACGCTAATAATGCCTTCACATAATTATTTCCAATACTTCCCCATTCCCTGTTCGTAAATGTTGAAAACGGAATAGGTGCCACAGAGACATAAAGATATATTTCTATCATTCGTCCATATAAAATGACGGTAATCAGGACTGATATGATTTTTAGACATAAACTGACCAGCATCGTTTCCAGACCAAGCCCCAGTAATTCTCCGATTCCCATATCTTCAATCTGCGTTTCAAGAAGCGTTTTCAATGCTTCTGTAACATCAATAGATGCGGAACCGGTTATCATACCGCCAGCATTAGATACCACATGATTCGCTACATCAAAAATTGCCATCGCAATATCAAAAGTATGAGTAACCAGATATACCGCTACCCACATCTTAAAAATGTATTTGAAAAACATAAACGTATCCGTATCGTGCATATTGTTTTTTTCCATAATCATGGAAATCAGCTCATAACACAGTACAAATGTAATAATCATCCCCGCAATGGGGACAATGACATTATCCGACAGATTTTTTATCATGGAAAAAATGCCACTGTTCCAATTTTGGGGTGTTTTCCCAACCTCTGTAGCAATCGTTTCTACTTTGGTATTTACATCGGTGAACATGGTATCCAGGTTTGATGTGATCCAGCCTGTTAGCAGATCCTTTATGAACTCTGTTATTTTTTCGGTTATTCCACCCATTTATTTATCCAAACAAAGTTGCAAGCTGTGGAATCAGGTTTATTCCAATCAGTACGATGCCACCGCCCGCCATCAACTGTTTTATGTCTTTTATGAGAAAATATTTGCTCGAAATGAGCCTTGAAAAGATTAAAATAGATTAAATTTTGATAGATTTTTCTTATTTATGGGAGCCGGAACCTCTTTCGATGGTTCCAAGCTCCGGTATTGGTTTTAAGTTGAAATGAATTTCCATTGTGACCGTTTCAGGAGTACGGCAGTAATTTTCTGTTCCGTCTTTCTCCTGCGGTTCTGAGATAACGATTTTACTGATCAGCCGGTTCAGAAGATTGGCATCCAGTTCTTTGATGTCCGCATACTCGCTAATATCGTCAATCCACTGCTGGGACTGTGCATCCAGTTTTTCTTCCGTATTCAGCACACTCTCATTCTGGAAAAGTTCCTTTTTGATATCTGTCTGCTCCTTCTGTGTCTTCTCCAGCATCTTATCAAAAACAGATTCTGTAATCTTGTCATTGATAAGGTCATCATACAGTTTTGCAATCAGCCGGTCTAACGTTTCCAGGCGGTCTTTCTGCTTTGATACCAGCTTCTCCAGACTTTCCCTGTGTCCCTGTGTATCTTCCTCGCATAACTCCTTTACCCGGTTTTCCAGTTCTGTTCCGTCTCCGGTAACTGCTTTTGCACATTCCTGGATTCTGGTAAGGACTGCATCATACAGGTCATCAGCGTCCACCCGGTGCTGGGTACAATGTGCTTTCCCCTTATGGATATAAGTGGAACAGGTATAAACTTCATGCTGGTCTTTGGTGTGCGTCTTCTTCAACGTCAACGCACCGCCACACTCTGCACAGCGGAGTAATCCGGCAAACATGCTGTATTCTCCCTGTTCTGTCTGGCGTTTCCTGCCTTTCATCTTTGCCTGTACCAGATCAAATACATCCTGCGGAATGATTGCTTCGTGGGTATCCCTGACTGTGATCCAGTCCTCCGGAGCTTTAT
>OGOV01002458.1_pt1 | contig 13873 bp, 9 predicted proteins | sample 1552711 | NCBI WGS metagenome assembly OGOV01 (sample SAMEA2580216, study PRJEB22360) | human gut metagenome | biome: human gut; feature: human-associated habitat; material: faeces | place: Denmark | collected 2008/2010 | reverse complement strand
CTCTTTTTCTATTGGAAAAAAAGAAGAACGTGTAATGATGTCTGAAAGATTACTAGATGGACTAAGACATTTTGTTGATTCAATTATGTGCTATATAAGAGAAGCAAATTTTCCTCGTGAATATTATAAGAGATATGATGAAATAGAAGATTCAAAAAAATATTGTAGATCAAATGCAAAATATAATTTCATTGCTCAATTTGATGATAATTTAAATGGATCTATTGGACATCAAGACATGTTTGGAGAATATGCTGAACGAGTATTTTTAAAATATTATAGCTATTTAATTAGAATTAAAGAATTGTTTAAAAGAGAGTATAGCTTTAATATACTTGGTGATCTGAATAAGTATCCAATTGATTTGGATGACTCTTTTATTTCTTATTATAGATTGATAATTAAAACATTATCCAAAAATGATATTTCTTCTGATGTATCAAATGCTGATAGTTTTTACATACAAAAGAAAAAGATGCTTTATATTGATGGCCTCATTTTTTATGAGTATACATTGACAAACGCAACCGATAACAATAATAGATTTGATAGATTCATTGCATTTTCATTATTAAATATACCATCAAATTATGCAGTGAAAGCTAAGTTAATTGATAGAAAAATAAAATTCTTTGAACAAAATATAGATTATTACATAATAGTCTCTTTTAAAGTTGCAATTAGACCCTGTGAACTTGATAAACTTTCATATATTGTTGGAATCAATGCCAAATATAATAGATCTAAAGAGTATTGGAACCTTATGGATTATTTAACAGAAATAAGTGTGCCATTAAATGTAATACTGGAATCTTCAAATGAAATATATAATGATTTTTTAATAAAAGTATTTGTAAGTAAAAAAGAAACAGCACTATTAAGATTAATAAATGCTTGCCGACAATACTTAATGGAAAATAAAGTTGGCTCTAATGTATTGCGCTATTTGCTTTATAAAACTAACAATAATATTATCAAGTCGCAATTACCAAGTGATGAAGATGATTGCCTTTCTTCAATAAATCTTAGTAAAAGAGTATATGGCTTTGACAAAAAGCCATTTACAACATGCCCAATAAATCATATTCCTCGAATAAATGACTTATTAGAAATATTTGATGCCACTAAGCATAAACCAGAATTAATTGCTAAGTCATTAATTAAAAAGTCTATTGATAATTCATGTATTTATATCCATAAAGACAATTTTAAGACTGAAAAAATAGATGAAATAATAAAGCAATATAATAATGAATTCTCAAAACCAAATTTATTAAATAGACGAATTCTTAGCTTTGGAAAATATTTATATTTAAGTGAAAACGAAGAGAATACTAGGAATATTATTTCTATGTTATTAAATATGATTAATCAAGAGAATTTTCCAGATTATGAAAATTATATAGAAGAGATTATTAATAGTAAATGTTTTGTTTTTACTGATCCTGATAAAGAAAAATCATTAAGAAGAATGTTTATTAAGTCAAGTTTATATGTTGTTTATGGGCCAGCAGGCTCTGGAAAATCTTATTTTGCTAATTATGTTTTGCGTGCATTAGATGATGTTACGAAAGTTTGTATTGCATCTACAAATCCAGCAGTTGAAAATATGCGTAGAAAATTTGATGATAATACAGCAGAATATCTAACGATCACAAAATATTTAAAAAAATATAGTTCTTTTTCTAAAATAGGACTATTAGTAATTGATGAATGTAGTACTGTATCTGCAAAAGAAATGATTGACATATTAACAAAAACTTCTCCTTCCCTAATTTTATTATTAGGTGATACATATCAAATAAAACCTATTTCTTTTGGTAATTGGTTTAGTATTTTATGTAAGTTTATTCCTTCAAAATCATATGTAGATTTAAATAATCAATATCGCTGTAGAAACAAAATATTGTTATCATTATGGAATGAAGTAAGAAATTTAGGCAAGAACATAAAAGAATTGTTGTCTTCGAATGAAATCTCACATAAATTCGATTCGTCTATTTTCAAACAATTTGATAAAGATGAAATTATTTTATGCCTGAATTATGATGGGCTATATGGAATAAATAACTTGAATAGAGTCCTTCAGAAGAATAATCCCAATAAAGAATACAGATGGAAGCAGTATATTTTTAAGACGGAAGATCCGATAATTTTTGATGATAATCCCTATTATAAAGGCGTTTTTTATAATAATTTAAAGGGAGTAATTAAAAATATTGAAGAAAATAATGATAGGTTTGTTTTTACCGTAAAAATAAATAAGATTGTTACTTCGATAGCATGTTCTTCGTGCAATATTGAATATATTGGATTAGAAGATGATGGAACGATTGTTGCTTTTGAAGTGAAAAAATTCGGAGAAGATTACTATGATAATGATTCATCTGATAATACCCATTTTCCATTTCAGGTTGCATATGCTCTTTCTATTCATAAAGCTCAAGGTTTAGAATACAATTCTGTTAAAATAATTATTTCAAATGAAGTTGAAGAACAAATAACGCATAGCATCTTTTACACTGCTATTACTAGGGCTAAAAAGATACTAAATATATATTGGACTCCAGAATCAGAAGAAAAAATAATTAATAGTTTTTATATTGAAAATTGTGATAATGATGCAAATATTCTAGCAGCAAGATTTCCGGAATTAAAAATTACTAGAAATTAAAACAATATATTTAGGTGATTCATTATTTTTATTAACTTTATAATACGGTGGCAATGTTGCTACCGTTTTCTCTTTATATGACATGGTCTACATGGTCCTCTACAAAGGTCTTCTATATAAGATTTTAGCCTTATAATTTTCCTTATAACAGAATCTTACATGGACTATGTAGACTATGCACGTTTGGTGATTTTATATCTTAAGATATAACTTAAGGGGGTGATGCAAAATGAGCAATTATTGACGCTCATATTATTTGAGGAGCAAATTCAATTCTTATTATTGAGGAGGTGCATAAATAAATGTTAGGAATTGAACAATTTAGGAAACTCCAAGAATTGAAGGAACTTGGGGTTTCAAAACTAAAGGTATCAGAAAAATTGAATTTGTCCTATAAAACAGTTTGCAATTGGTGGGACAGAGATGAAGAATTCTTCAATTCATTTCAAAAAGAACATGAGCTTATTCTTGATAATTATCGTCAGTACATAATTGAGATACTGAAGATATGTCCGCAGATTAACAATACTGTTCTAATGAATAGAATTAAGGAGGATTTTCCTGATTTTGAGATACCATCATCTACGTTTTTTAGATACGTTAAAAAGGTTAGAGAACAAACTGGATTAATAAAACCAGCACGAAAGTTTCAAATAAGAGAACAGACAGAACCTGGCTATGAAGCTCAGGTAGACTTTGGACAATATGTTATGAAAACTGCTTATAAAAGAAATGTTAGAATTTATTTCTTTTGTATGACTCTATCGTATTCAAGGATGAAGTTTGCATATTTCTCGGTTGATCCATTTGATGCTAAAGCTACTATTGATGCTCATATTGCTGCATTTAAGTATTTTGGTGGAAGAACTCAAATGATTGTTTATGATCAAGATAAGACAATGGTTGTATCTGAAAATATGGGTGATGTCATCTTTGTTAAAGAATTTGAAGATTTTATTAAGGAAACTGGATTTACTATTTATCTATGCAAAGGTTATGACCCATCAACTAAAGGAAAGGTTGAAAAAACGGTTGATTATGTTAAGCATCAGTTTCTAGATGGAAGAATATACTATGGACTTGATAGACTTAACCAAGAATTTATCGATTGGCTTGATCGTGACGGAAATGGAATGATTAACGATACTACAAAGAAATCACCTAGAGAACTATTTAAAAAGGAATATCCTAAACTTCAAAAGTATTATGAAAAGAAGAATGATGATGTTGTAGTTCATTCTGTTTACCATGATACTGTCGAATATAGGGATAACCTTTATAAGCTTCCGATGGGTAGAATAACTGAAGGTGATAGGATAAGAATCGAAAGACATAATGATTATTTGATGTTTTATCTTGCAAACACAAGTGAGTTGATATGTAAGCATAGGCTTGTTACAGGAACAGGAAATATCGTTCCTTTAGTCGTAGAAATAAAAGAAGAACCTACAATAGAAGAAGTTCTTCTAACTGAATATAAGGATAGTGATGTTGCAATTAAATATTTAAAGAGATTACGAGAACAGAAACCTAGATATGTATTTGCTCAATGCAGAAAGATAGGAAGCCTTAAGAAATTCTATTCTGAGGTTGTGATCATTAAAGGCATGAGACATTGCATTGATATTGACACTTGCACTGCGTTTGAATTATGCTCATGGCTATTAATGGAAATGGGTGAGGCAACCGCTAAAAAATATCTACCCACACATACGTTTAGGCACTATAAGGATAGAGCTGAAGAAATAAGAAAGGAAACAATAAACAATGGCTGATGTAAAAGAAATACAAGAACTGGCAAAAATATTGAATTTACAAAATGTTGCAAATGGAACGATAGACTTAAATGATGAGATTTTATCAAATAAGGATTATCTTTATAAGATTTTGTTTGAGGAAGTAAAAATTAGGAATTCTAATAAGATCAAGGACTTAAAAAAGTCATCTAAATTAAAACAATTGAAGTTTGATGAAACAAGAATCACCGATGGTCTTAAGTGGCAACTATCAAAATTAAGAGAGTTTGACTTTTCTATAAAAAGACAAAATATCTTCATAGTTGGTGATTGCTCTACAGGAAAGACATCACTAGCTTCAACTATTGGAATGAATGCTTTAGAAAAAGGTGCTAAGGTAATGTATCTTACATTAGATGACTTGATTCTTGAGTCAAAGCTAAAGAAGAAATGCTGGAACAATGTTCTAAATGCAGATTTAATTATCGTCGATGATGTGTTTTACCTAACGCCTACGGAAGATGAGCTTGTTTTGATATATAAGTTAATGATGTTCCTTCAAGAAACAAGAAGCATAATTATAGTTACTAATAGACCACTATCATCTTGGAAAGATATGAACGTTGATACACATTTAATAGAGACATTAGAAAAAAGACTTATGCAAGATGCTCAAATTATATCATTAGCATAAGATAATAGATTCATCAGTTGGCTCATGCTGTAGCTGCCTTCTATGAACCAAGCGATGAGCTTATTATCCCGTTTGAATCGCGATACTAGCCGAAGCAAAGCTTTCTCATCAATTACTAATAAATTGGTAATTTTTGAGAATATTCTCCTAGATAGGGGAGGGGGAGGTCAAATCTCTACACCTATATATAGGGATACCGAGCCTGGGGTTTCGTGTGCAAAAATTGGAGTTCAAACGGTGGCTTCGATAGCGCAAGAGGAAAGCCGCAGTATTTCGCAAAACATCACCATTGGAAAACGATGGGGCATGAAAGAAGGCAAGGTGAGCTTCGCTTACAAGAATTTCTTAGGCTATAAGAAAGTGGATGGGAAGATAGTGATAGACGAAGCACAGGCAGAAACTGTAAGGCTCATTTACATGATGTTCCTAAAGGAAGGCAAGACATGCACGGGAATTGCGGAATTCTTAAAATCAAAAGGAATTCCAACGCCATCAGGCAAATCCTGCAATTGGACGAAGAACACGGTCTATTCCATTCTTACGAACGAGAAATATAAAGGCGACGCACTTCTTCAGAAAAAATATACTGCCGATTACCTTGAGCATAGGGTGGTGCCGAACAATGGTGAGCTTCCACAATATTATGTCGAGAATAACCATCCTGCGATTATCGAGCGTGAAGTATGGGAAATGGTGCAAACGGAAATGATGCGCAGGTCAATGCTTGGAGCCGCTTATTCGGGCAACTCGATATTCGCTTCAAAACTGATATGCGGTGATTGTGGCAAGCCATATGGAAAAAAGAAGTGGCATTCGACAAGCAAATACGCAAGAGAGATTTACCGATGCAATGCAAAATACAACAAAGGCCAAACGCAATGCCAAACCCCGAATCTTACTGAAGAAGATATTAAGGCAAGATTCATCAAAGCCTATAACCTTGTGATGTGCGACAAGAAACAGGTTATCGAAGATACCTTAGCGGTCATAGAGTTACTTGCAGATACCGCTGACCTTGATGCCGAGATTGCTAATCTCCAAACTAAAATTGAAAGAATAAGCAGTGATGTATCGTTGATGGTGAGAGAGAACGCTAGAACGCAGCAAGACCAGATTAAATTCGCTGCAAGGTACGAAGAGTTGACAAAAGAATACGAAACACAAAAAGCCGCTCTCGAAAAAGCGGTAAAAGAAAAAGCTTACAAGACAGGCAAGGCAACGAAGATGCGTGCTTATCTTGAGGCAATGAAACAGGCAGATGATTTCCTTGAAAAGTGGTCTGACGAAGTCTGGCTTCTTATGGTAGAAACAGCTACCGTCAATAGGGACAAAAGCATTTCATTCAGGTTTGTAAATGGTCAAACGATACGAGTGTAATGATTCACTGATATAAAGAAAAGGCTCCTACCGAATAAATGGTAAGAGCTTTTTTGATGATTACTCAATGTCATGTGCCTTTATTCTCCATTTGGGCAATTTGTATTCAAGGATAGTACCGTCGATATGATTTCCCTTCTATATGAACAATATGTACCAAAAACAATTAGGTGGAAACAATTAACGTAATAATCACATATTGATGTGGTAGAGTTGATTTTTTGAGAAATTTATGGTAAACTTTAAACAAGAAAATTTGTTATATAAATTTGCGGAGTTGCTAATTCAGAATAGCCTATAAAAAATTATAATTTTTAGTAAAATAAGGTTTTGAAGATATGACAGTCTATGACAATAGCTAACTATCAAATGCAAGATACAAACACACAATGTTAAAAAGGTTTTAAGTCACATATGTGGCACAGAACATATTCTAAAATTGAAAGGAGACTAACTATTATGAAACACAAAAAGGCGAGTAAATCAAAAATTTTTGCACTGCTATTCAGTCTTATAATGTGCCTTGCTTTTATTCCTAGCATAGCAATGGCAAGCCCGACGAGTACGGTCTATGCGGAAGGAGAAACGCTTACGCCGTATGATCGTATATACGTAAATGACGAAGCATTAAACAGCGGTTGGTATTTGAACGAGTCTTACACTCAAAAAAAAGGCAACCCTACGTCGGATTACGTTGCCAAATACAATAACGGCGTTTTGACTCTTAACAATTATCACGGCGGGGGCATAGGTACAAGCGCTCCCGCATCAGGATATTACAAAATTGACCTTATTGGAGAAAATACTATTAACGGTGGGCAACGAGGCGTATTTATCGATACATTACGTGAAGGACGAGTAACTATTACGTCTAGTGTAAACGGAAAATTGACGATAAACGCTTCAAGTGCAATGTCTGTATGGGGAATAGCCTGCGGAGCGTCGAATTCAGTAAACACCACTGACGTTGTTATTGGAGGCAACGCACAAGTCACAATTAACGCAACGTCTAATGGAGAAAACCGTCAAGTTGATGGTATTCATGCAAGGAACGTAACAATCGAAGACAATGCAAGCGTTAATATTACAGCCAAAAACACAAACAATAGCACCGAAAGTCAATGGGTATCAGGTATTTTTGCAAAAAACAACGTAACTATAAATACAAACGGCAATATCGATATTGACGTTAGCGTGGCGGGTGGCGATAGTGCTTATAGTTATGGTGTTCGAAACGGCAAGACGATGACTAAAGCAGGCAATATGACCATAAAATACAAGAAAGCAGGAAGCAATGGCTGGCCTATTACCGGTGGTGACGTAGATAGTACAACCCACGCCATAAACGAAGATCACACAAATTGCTTTGCGTCCTATCGCTATGGCACACCGCGCTATGTGGCAGCAATAAACGGCACACTTGCAGGCCCGGGCGTACCTAAGGAAGCAAATAGAGGTAGCGGATATTTCCTTGCGGGTGACGAAATCACTTTGAATGCGCCTTCTTTGCAAGTGAGCGAAGAGGATACGACAAACATACCGTTTGACAAATGGTTTTCGTTTGCAAGTGACGCAGTTATAACCAACGCAACAAGTCAAAACGGAGCAAAACTTACCGTTCAAGATAAAAACGTTGAAGTAAGAGCAAATTATAATGCGTTTACCGCACAACCTGTTTTTGAAAGAGAAAGCGATACAAAAGGTACGGTGACCTTTACTCTTATTAGTAATGAGTTTAATACAAATCGTTGGCTAAAAATCAGACCGATAAACGATTTAGAAAAGTCAAAGGGTGACGTTAGGTCCGTTGGCGGAACTACTTATAATGCAACTCTTGAAGATAATGGGACTGTTTATGGAACTCCTGCCGGCGAATATTTGGTTGAGGTTGAGTATAATAACAAAACATTATACAGCGCGCCTTTCACCATTGACTACACCGAAAGGAAAGCGACCGTAGATAGCGTAACTATTTCCGGTGAGCAAGGCGAAACGATTGCAAGCACGGACGTTACCGTTACACTTACGGGATATACGTTTGCGACTGCTCTTTCGGGAAATTGGATAACAAATCTTCCTGCCGGACTTATTCAAACGCTTACGAGAATAAGCGACACTAAGGCGAAAATCACCGTCAGCGGTACGCCTACCGCTCTTAGCGACCAAGTTGTAAATATCACAATTCCAAAGGCAAATATCACGGGACTTACAAGCGATTTGACTGTCGAAGGCAATTCGGACGCAAAATTTAATATCGTTGCTACGCTTACAGAAATTGCCGTTCCGACAGCAAAAACGGGGCTTACTTATACAAATAGTGAGATAACGGGCGTTGATGATGGCGTCGGCTATACGCTAACAGGAAATAAAGGCGTTGTCGCAAAAAATTATACCGCAATAGCAAAATTAAAGAGCGGATATAAGTGGAACGACGGCACGATAACCGACAAGGAAATCTCTTGGAGCATAGATAAGAGAAATCCTGTTGTAAGCGATTTTAACTTTAATGAACCGAGCAACCTTACGTATGACGGCAATGCCAAAACCGCAATCGTTAGTTTGATTGCCCACTATGGTGACGAAACAGGCTTTGCCATCACGGTTAAGTACAAAAAAGGCGGAGTGATTGTTGCAGAGGCAAAAGACGCAGGCGAATATGAAGTGTATATCGACACAACCGAAACGGCAAACTTCAACTCGGCAACCGATATTCACGATGTTTCGTGGAAATTCACAATCGGAAAGGCAGAACAATCTGCACCGTCTGCATCGTTGTTCACAACCGTTGCTCCTACTTCGGAGACTTCAACGGACGGCAAGATAACGGGTATAACAGCCGAAATGGAATACCGCAAAGTAGGCGATTCTGCTTGGACTTCGGGAACAGGTAGCGATGTTACAGGACTTTCGTCCGGTAGATATCAAATAAGGTTTAAGGAAACAGATAACTACAATGCAGGAGCAGTTACCGAAGTGGACGTTCCTGAAAGCGGTGTTTCTTCATACAATCTTACCGTAAACGGCGGAACGGGTGGCGGTGTGTTTATTCAAGGCGCAAGCGTAACTATCACCGCAGACGCCCCTGAAACCGGAAAGAAATTTTCGGGTTGGACGATTGATGGAATAAGCGGCCTTGATACAACTAAAACAAGTCTTACCTTTAATATGCCTGCAAATGCTGTAACCGCAACCGCAAATTACGAAGATATCGAGTACACTATTACCGTAAACGACGGAACGGGTGGCGGAACGTATAAACAAGGCGATGAAGTAATCGTAACAGCAGAAGATAAAGAAGGTAAAGTATTCAAGGGCTGGCAGGACGAAAGCGGAAAAATCGTAAGCACCGAAAAGAGTTATACCTTTACCATAAACGGCGACACAATCCTTACAGCTGTATATGAAGATAAGCCTTCGGACGGTGGCGAAATCATCCCGCCTGCTAAAAAGGACGGACTTTCGGGCGGACAGGTTGCAGGTATCGTAATCGGTTCGGTGCTGCTTGCCGGAATCGGCGGATTTGCAATCTTCTGGTTTGCGATTAAGAAAAAGACTTTTGCAGACTTAGGCGTTGCCTTGAAGAATGGCTTCATGGCTATTGGAAACTTCTTTAAAAATATCGGAGCAAAGATTAAATCATTGTTCACCAAAAAGAAATAATACTGAATGATTAGACAAAATTAAATATCAACAAAAAGGCTAGAGGAACTAAATTCTTCTAGTCTTTTTTAGCTGTACGCATTTTCAGCAAACTGTACGCACTTTCTAAGCGGTGTACGCAAATTGTATCAAAATAGGTTATTCCACACATATTGAAAGAACCAGATTGATACAATGTGTCAGTCTGTTTTTTTATGGGTTCGAATCCCACCGTCTATATGTTTGTTTAAGAATTTAGGCTCTAGGAGTGATTTTTAGCTAAACTCTTTAGAGCCTATTTTTTTGTTGGGACAAAAACAGTGGTGACGAAAGGTGACGATAGATGACGAAAGGTGACGATTGCTTTTAGATAATAGTAAAAAAATCAATTATTATATAAAAGTTTAGGCTCGAAAAACTTTTATTCACGAAAGCGAACAAAATTGTTGCTTTTTTCTAACTCAAAGTGTATAATAATTTTGAGGTGATAACAAATGCCAATATCTTATAAAAAACTATTGAAAATGCTAATTGATAGATCAATGTCAAAAACTGATTTAAGAAATATAATAGGCATTAGTCAAGCTACTATTGCTAAATTGTCAAATGAGGAAAACCTCAATGGAGTGGAAACAAACTTTATAAGATTGGTGATATGAGAGTTGAATACTCTGGAACAAAATTATATAAAGTTGGTGGAGCAAGAATCGAATACTCCGGGAACAAATTATATAGAATTAATGGCGAAAGAGTAGAATGGAGTGGAGATAAGGTTTATAAGATTGGAAGCAAAAGATTCTAGTATCTGAATTTTCACTAATGAGAGGCCGCTAGAAATAGCAGCTTTTTTCTGTTCTAGTCGATAGAAAAAGAGTTCAAAAAATGATATAATTTATTATGATAATTGCATTTTGTGAAAGAGGTGACATTGATGGCTAGACAATCAAAATATCAACCATTAGCAGATTATTTATCTAAATTGGGGGGGAATGACGTCACTTTATCATTTAGTCAAATTGAAGAAATACTAGGATTTAAGTTATCTCCATCCGCTAGAAAGCATAGACCTAACTGGGCTAATAATTCTGTTGAAGCCTTGTCTTGGGGTTGGATGCCTGTTGGATATGAATCATATGGCATTGATATGAAAAATGAAATAGCACATTTTAGAAGAGTTGGTAGCATTAATGCTAATTATTTAAGCAATAGAGAGACGAAACAAAAACAAATCAAACATCCAAAAGTTCATGCCACAAATGGCATTATTATTACTAATGAAATGATTGAAGAAGCCCACAGGCAAGTTAAAGCTACAAATAATTATGGCAAAGAAGATGATTTAATAACTGATTGTTTTAAAAGGTTTCCAACTAACACGGATGTAACAATTGTTGCTATGAAGGTGGGTTTAATAGATATTACTAATTCAACACATGTATCACAACATAAGAGTCTAATTAGTGCTGTAGAGTTAGCTGAATGCATTGTTGAAATTAAGGATATTGATAATAGAATTAAAAATGGTGATCCTGAAGTAGTCAATGAAATTGCTAGGTCAAATGGTAATATTAATTTATTCTCTTTTGCAACAAAGTATTGTTGTTACCACAATAAGAATTTATATGGTAGAGATGATTATTCGATTTTAGATACTGTCTTAAAAGAGTCTCTTCCTAAATATTTTGAAGATATTACATCTAGCCAAATAAAGAAATGGGTAGATTCATTTGATTACAAATCTTACAATGATTACTTGACTAGAAAACTTGATGAGTTAGGAATTAATGTTCCATTTAGAAAGAGAAAACTAGATCATTACATATGGTTTAACAATAGAAAGAAGGAGGATTAGTCGTGGAAGAATTAAACAAATTTAGTCCTGAAGTATGTGATGAATTAAAATATTATGTTTATAGATTAGTCGACCCAAGAAATGGGCAAACTTTTTATGTTGGAAAAGGAAAGAATAATCGTGTTTTTGCACATGCAAATTGTGCCTTAGAGAGTTACAATGATGTCGATTACATCCCAGAACAAGATGATGATGAAAATTTAAAGTATAAAACTATTCGTGAAATAAAAGATTCTGGTCTAGAAGTAATTTATATTATTCAAAAATATGGGTTGGAAGAAAGAGATGCATTTATTATTGAAAGTACTTTAATCGATGCTTATTCTATTGATAGAAAATTAACTAACAAAATAAAAGGATTCAGTTCCAGCGAGCCAACGAATGCGATAACTCTTCAAAGAGACCTTGCAGCAAAAGAGTATGTAGATTCTGATTCTAATCCTAAATATATGATTATTAAAGTAAAAGATTATTGGCTTAATCAACGAAAGGATAGGTATGATTGTACTCGTTCAGCTTGGAAACTAAGACCAGAAGTTGCGAAGAAATATCCTTATGTTTTATCCGTTACAGGTGGCATAGTTCGTGAAGTCTATAAAGTTCACGAATGGCATTATTGTGAAGGAAGAAGCGGTCGAGCTGAATTTACAGGTGAAGTTGCAGAACCAGCTGTTCAAAAAATATTCAAAGGAAAAAGAATACCTGAAAAATATAGAAAGAAAGGTCAAGCAAGCCCATTCTTGTACTGTAAGGTTGATAAGTAGGGGGTGTGCAAGGGTGTGCAGGGGTGTGCATTGTATTAAAATGGTTCATCTTTGCCATAAGAAAAAGAGTGGTTTGATACGAAAAGAATCAAGCCTTTTTTGAAAGTAACGTGAATAGAAGCCTTTCGTGTTATTTAAACAAAACTTCGATGCAATTTAAATAGACAAAATGATATATTTTTGATATAATTGTAAAAAAGAACAATGGAAATTCAAAGAAGGCAATCTGAACTGTTTTCTTAGTAGAATACTAAAGAATGATATAGAAAATACAAAGTATATTAAATCAAAATAATGTTTGTGCATTAAGGAGGATAATGGTTAATGAAAAAAGCATTAAAAATACTACTAATAGTTGATGCTTGTGTTGCTGTTGCTTTTTTAATTGGTTATGAAATTAGGGAGGTGTTATTGTTGATGCCTTTTTCAAAAGATTTCTCTTTTGAGTTAACTTGGAACATATTTTTTATGGAATGCAAATTACCAGCACTCCTTTAGTTATAATTTTCACAATATATTACGTTAAATTTTAAATTAAAAAAATGTAAAAAGTGAATAAAGAGTTTGTTGCTTTTTAGAATATAACTGTTGATTGAAAGACGTCTTAGTATTATTTAGAACTATTGTGATTCAAAATGTTTATAATTATTTGAACATTTTTTCTTTAATTTCTAGGTGTAAATTTTAATAACTGTTGTAAATAAAATCGCAAGTTAAAAAAAGGCGTTACATTTTAAAAATATTTTTGAAATTGTAACACTTTTTTTATTTTTGTGGTATGCTATATGTGATATGAATGACTGTACTAATTAAAAGAAACCGATACTTATAAATATAATTTAATTAGAGTTTTAACTAGAGTAAAAAATTACGATAAGAGTCTTTTATTAAATCAAAAAAGAGTTAATAAATGAGAAAAGAATACAAAAGTATAGATAAAAGTTTATATAGGAGTTAGAATATGAACAAAAAAGAGAAAACAAATCTAATGAAAAATATAGCAGTCGAATGTATTTTGAAATATATTGGAAGTACTAATTCTAAAAAGACGCGAAAAGATATTTTAGATAATGCGACAAAAATTTTTAATGAAAAATGTAAAAAAAGTAAAATAGCAATTGTAAAAAAAATTGAATC
>OGOV01002450.1_pt1 | contig 13913 bp, 17 predicted proteins | sample 1552711 | NCBI WGS metagenome assembly OGOV01 (sample SAMEA2580216, study PRJEB22360) | human gut metagenome | biome: human gut; feature: human-associated habitat; material: faeces | place: Denmark | collected 2008/2010 | reverse complement strand
ACGAAAAATTTGACGACGCATCTGTCGCACAATCTTTGTGCGGTATTGCCTTAAGCAACCGGAATGCTCTGTACATCTTCCGGCAGCAATGTCAGCAGTTCTTCGTCCGAAAGCGGCTCCGGCAGTTTTGCCAGCCGGTCTGCCTGATTGGTCAGGGCAAATTCGAAAAAGTTCCGGACATCTCTGGCATTGGCAAATCCTTTTCCTGCTTCTGCACAGCGTTTCCGGAAATATTCCTGTACATAGGCATAGGTGTCTGTCGGCATTTTCAGACAGTAGCTGTCGCATAGGTTAGAGAAGATGAGCATCAGTTCTTCCGGCTTATAGTCATCGAAAAAGATCACCTGCCGGAAGCGGGAACGCAGCCCCGGATTGGTGTCCAGAAACTGTTCCATTTCCTCCGGATAGCCGGCAACGATAACGATCAAATCGTCCCGATGATCTTCCATTTCTTTGAGCAGGGTGTTGACTGCCTCTGTGCCGAAGTCGTTGCTGCCGCCGGAACTGGTCAGCGTGTACGCCTCGTCAATGAACAGCACGCCGCCCATTGCTTTTTCCACGACCTTCTTGGTTTTGATTGCTGTCTGTCCCACATAGCCGCTGACCAGCGTCGCACGATCAGCTTCTATCAGATGCCCTTTTTTCAGGACACCCAGTCGGGCATAGATTTTAGACAGCAGCCGTGCAACTGTGGTTTTGCCGGTTCCGGGATTGCCGGAAAAGACCATGTGCAGGGAAGTCTGCGGCAGGGGCAGCCCTCGCTCCTGCCGGATCGTTCGAATCCTGAGCAGGTGAATCAGACTTTCCAACTCGTCTTTGACGTTTTGCAGCCCTACCAGCTGGTGCAGCTGTGCCAGCAGTTCGTCCAGCGTTTCCGTAGGAGCTTCTGTAATTTCAGCATCATCGACGACCGCTTCTTTTTCAGCCGGAATCGGCGGCTTTTCGGCATTGAAATTCGCCGGAATGACAGCCGCCTTTTCCAGTTCCGGACGACGACAGCCACGCATGGCGGCATCTCGATAACGGGAAAGCTGCTGCATCATGGAGTTCTGCACGATCTGCTGCTGTGGCTCTACTTTTCCGGCAGTATTCAGCGAAAACTGCGTTCCCATTTGTGCAATGGTTTCCAGCCAGAGAAGGGAAATGCTGCCTTCTACGCCGCTGCCCTGCAAATCGACACGCACCAGTGCCGCCAGCAGTGCCAGTAAAGAATCTGCCGCACCGGAAAAGGAAATGGAGAACTGCTGCAAAAAGCGTTCCATTGTCTGTGTCGTGGCAGACTGTTGCAGACAGTTGTTGATAAAATTGGTTTCTGCATCGGTGATGACACGGTCCTGATTTGCCAGAAACAGCAGATATTTCATTGCGGCAAAGTTGGCGTATTGTGTCAGCGGCATGCGGCTGCCGGTGATCGTGATGCCCTGTGCTTCATATGTAGCGTACAGCGTATGCAAGTACGCCAGTGCGTCCTGTAGATGATTGTGTGGCATAATGATTATTCCTTTCCGTATTTGTTGTCTGCGGTTTCATCGGAAAGCTGATGCTTTTGTGCAGCACGCTTGTCCACTTTTCGCTTGATAAAGATTCCCATTGCCGCCAGCAGAACGATCACGCCTGCCAGCACGATCGTCAGGATATAGTTGCCCTCCCATAAACTTTTTCCCATAAAAACAGTCAGGACTGTTGCTGGTGTCCGTCCCAGTGTTGTCAGGAAAAACAGATACATCGGCTTGATTTTTGGATTGAATGAAACCAGATAGGTAAGGGCATCTTTCGGCAGCCCCGGCAACAGAAACACCAGAAAGATCAGCAGTTCTGTTCGCTTGCCGTCCAGCAGAAAATCAAATTTTTTGAAATGGCTTTCCGAAACAAAACGGTTTACCAGCGGTCTGCCGATCCACTGCACCAGATAGTACACCAGAACCGTTCCCAGAAAAAAACCGGCAAGGGACAGAAACAGACCGCCCCACTGTCCGAACAGGATTCCACCGATAATAGGCACCGGACCGCCGGGGATCACGGCAATGACCACCTGTAACACTTGCAGCAGCACAAACAGCAGGGGAGCGAAGATGCCGAAACTCTGCATTTTGTCGATGATGACCTGCTGCCCGTGCTCGCTGGACAGCAAATGGATCAGCGGCAGCATGGCAATGCTGACCACAGCAAAGACCACTACCACAGCGATCAGACTAAAAATGGTTTTTCGGGAAATTTTTTTGTCAGATGTTTTTTTGGACGTTTTATTTTTCATGTGAAATACTCCTTTCACAGAAATCCCTATAAAAGCGATATTGCTTTAGAAATAGTATACCGCGATTTTGTAAAAAAATCAAGGGTAATGCTACAGAAAGCTTGTACAGAAGATAGATTATCAGATTTTTCAGCAGATTGCATAGAAATTTCGCCGGTATTTTTGCGTATGGAAAGGCGCTTCTGTGCAGTTTGACGAGAAATCTGCAAACAGGTAAAATTTTTTGTTGTATTGCCCAAGGGCAATACAGCACAAAGAGCGTCTGGCGACTTTGCACGCCATCTGCTTGCAAATTTCCCGTCATATTTCACAAAAATGCTCGTGAATACATCAAGTATTCACTCCGCTTTTTGTTTCATCTGACGAAAAATTTGACGACGCATCTGTCGCACAATCTTTGTGCGGTATTGCCCAAGATTTTTTGGGAGCCTATTTATGACATTTTTACAAAAGGGCTTGACTTTTTCACAGAATGCGTGTATAATAAAACGTATCATCTGGTAAGAAGCCGTGCATGGCGGCACGCTGCCGGTGAGTATCATTTCAGGTAGAAAGGAACTTGTTCTATGAAAACAAATCGAGCAAGATGGATTGCCTGTTTGTTGGCTTGTGCGATTGGGGTGTCGCTGACCGCATGCGGCAAGGACAAAAAAGACAGTTCTTCGAAGAATGCAAGCGATTCCGTTGCTGCGGGAGAAGAATCCAGCGAGGGAACCATTGCTTCGGAAGACTTGGCAAAAATGCAGAAACAGGATATGACATTCTCGTATGCTATCGATGCTGACGACGAAAGCTCCGGCAACGCAGATGTTCCTGTCAATAAGGGTGTTACTTCACAGAACGGCGGATCTTCCGGCGAAGATTCCTATGTGGTGGTGACTGACGATTCCGGTCAGGCTGTGAAGGATGACAGCGGAAATGTTGTAACAGAAGTCGTAAAGGGTGAAAACAACTCCGGTTCCGGCAATGAAAGCTCTACAGCTGCCGGCGGCAATTCCAACAGTTCCAATGGCAATAGCAACAGTGGCAGCAGCTATCAGGCAGACATGAAGACATTTCAGGCGTACTGGCTGGATATGTCCAACGGGGATAACGTTGTCTGCAACGGCGATTTCCTGGACGTTACCTTCAAGATCAAGGATGATGCTCCGGACGGCAACTATGCTCTGACAGCCGGTGAAAATGACTTTGCAAACTGGGATGCAGAAAGCGTACCGGTAGCATTTGTAGACGGTGATGTTGCAGTTGGTTCCGCAGCTGAACAGTCTGCTGGCTCCGCAGAATCTGGTACATTCACCATTGCGGCCGGAACTGCAAAGGGCAATCCGGGCGACGAAGTAACAGTTCGTTTTGATATGTCCGACAACCCGGGTATCGTTGCATTGATCTTCCGCTTCAAGTATGATGCGAATGCACTGGAGGTTGTCAATGCTTCTGTAGGCAGTGACTGCAAGGACTACATCAAAATGGCAGTGTCGTAATTTAACGAACGCTGTATCTATTATCTGTACAAAAAAGCAGAAACGTTTTTGGCGTTTCTGCTTTTTCTTTGTTTGTGTGAATCCGAATAGAAAATTTCCTGCATCTGTTTTGATTTGCGAAACCCGCAGGGAAACTTGCTATTTCAAATTAGAGTGTGAATGAGCCGGAATCTCCGTTGATTACATAATACACCATGTTTTCTTCCGGCTTTACATACAGTTTAATATCCTTTGCGGCAGTCTTTTTCTGTCCGTGCTCTGCGGCCCATGCCACAACTGCACGTTCTGTCAGAACATCTGTTGTCCATTCCATGCCGCCGTACTGCAAGCTGATGCTGACAGTTTTGCGGACACGTGTGGCCTTCGGAGCAGCAGAAGCAGTCTTGGTTGTTTTTGCTTCTGCTGTTGCTGCAGCAGCCGTTGTCTTGGCGGTATCAGTTTTTTTCGATCTAGCCATTGCTCATTCCTCCTGATGTCTTCTTATGCGTTTACAGATTCCTTCAGGTTCTTGCTTGCCTTGAAGACCGGAGCCTTGGAAGCCGGAACCTGAACCGGTTCACCGGTACGGGGATTCTTGCATTCCTTTGCACTGCGTTCCCGCACTTCGAAGGTACCAAACTTAGAAATGGTAACCTTATCGCCTGCAACCATTGCGTCGCGGATTGCATCAAATACAGCGTTCACCAGAGCCTCAGCATCTTTCTTGGTGCAGTAGTTTTCCTCGTACAGCTTTTCAATCAAATCAGTTTTTGTCATGTCAAATGTTCCTCCAAAATCATAATCTACTACGAATTATATACTATTTTTTTTCATTTGTCAAGAACATCACGGAAAAATGACATTTGCACGGAATTTCGCCCTTTTTTCGCACGTTTTTTATGGAAAACCACATAAAATCTCGGTAAAAAATCGGAAATGGAATTGAAACGCTGTTTTTTGTTTCAGTAGAGAAAAAGCTTGTATCTGCGTGTCGTTTTCTGATTTTTGCAATTTTCTGCGTGAAAAAAAGCTGCCGGCAGAAAAATGGCTTTTGTCAGGCATTTGTGCAATATTACCAAAAGAAATGATGTTTCATATTTTATATATTGTTCATAAAATATCTATTGCAATTAAATAAAGTTTCCTGTATACTAAACATATGAGGAATCGTTCCGATGAAATGATTCACTTCGAATACGGACAATGGCGTCCCGTACAGTCGGTTGCTGTGCGAGGGCGTTTTTTATACCCTCTGCAATCGCTTTGAAGGTGGAACAATGGGGTTGCCGCCAGAATTGGCATCGGTTTTTTCCCTTGGTGATGTAACATCTACGAATTGATTGGATATGGAGGACATTTGAATTATGGATTCTGGGAATATCGGCTTTGTTATGATTTGTGCTGCACTTGTATTTTTTATGACTCCTGGTTTGTCGTGTTTTTACGGCGGTCTGGTGCGGCGGAAAAACGCTGTGAACACGATGTTCACCTCGGTTGTCACGATTGCGACGGGAATCGTGATGTGGATGCTGTTCGGCTACTCGCTTTCGTTCGGACCGGATCACGGCGGTGTGATCGGTGATTTCAGCTGGTTTGGTCTGGAGGGTGTTTCCCTGACAGAACCATACATAGAGGGACAGGGCATTCCAAACATGGTATTCTGCCTGTTTCAGATGATGTTTGCAGTCATCACACCGGCACTGATTACCGGTTCTGTAGCGGGCAGAATGAAATTCAAGTCGCTGTTTACGTTCTTGGTGCTGTGGAGTTTCGTGGTATATTATCCCATGGCACATATGGTCTGGGGCGACGGCGGTTTCTTGGCAAAGATCGGTTCTGTAGACTTTGCCGGCGGCAACGTAGTACACATCAGTTCCGGTATCACGGCACTGACACTCTGCATTCTCCTTGGAAAACGGTATGACTATAAACGTGCAAACTATAAGATTCATAACACCCCGATGGTGGCACTGGGAGCATTTATCCTGCTGTTCGGCTGGTTCGGATTCAATGCCGGTTCTGCACTGGCAGCAGATGGTCTGGCTGCACATGCATTTGTAACCACCGCAGTTTCTTCCGCAGCCGCAATGCTGTCGTGGATGTTCTGTGATGTCGTTGTCAATAAAAAGCCGACATTTGTCGGAGCCTGCACTGGTATGGTTGCCGGTCTGGTAGGCATTACACCGGGAGCCGGTTTTGTACCGGTCTGGGCGGCCTTGATTATTGGTCTGACCACTTCGCCGATCTGCTTCTTCATGATCTCTTGGGTCAAGGAAAAGTTCGGCTATGACGATGCACTGGACGCATTTGGCTGCCATGGTGTCGGCGGAATCTGGGGCGGTATCTGTACCGGTCTGTTCTGCAAGGTGTCTATCAACGACATCGGCCAGGGCAACGGTCTGTTCTTCGGGGACACTCATCTGTTCTTGGCACAGCTGGCAAGTATCGGTATTACCATTGTAGTGTCTGTAGCCGGTACACTGATTTGCTATGGTATCACACGTCTGGTAACCGGAAAGATTCGCGTTACCGAACGGGAAGAGCGTGTCGGTCTGGATCGCTCGCAGCACGGCGAATCTGCATATCCGTCGTTTAACGGCTTAGACTAAACAAAGGAGTGACAGCAATGATTATTAAAGTAGAAGCAATGATTCGGGAAGAAAAGCTGGAGGACGTTCTGGACGCTCTGGCAGCATTGGACGTGCACGGCATGACTTGTTATCAGGTCATGGGCTGCGGTACCCAGCGTGGCTTTAAGGAGTATGCCTACGTCCGCGGACACCAGCAGGTAGAGATTCAGATGCTCCCGAAGATCAAGATCGAAGTACTGGTTTCGTCAGAAGAATGGGAGAAGAAAACCATTGATGCCATTCAGAAGGCAGCTTATACCGGTAATATCGGCGACGGCAAGATCTTTAGCTATGATGTGCGGGAAGCAATGCGAATCCGCACCAAGGAAACCGGCTATGATGCGATTCAGCCGGAATAAACGGGCGATATAACCAATAGAGAAGAACAAGCATCTCCTAGCTTTGCTGGGGAATACGATTAAGGGCAACACCGCACAAGTTTTGTGCAGTGTTGCCCTTATCATCTTCCGCCAAATTGGGAAGGCTTTAAAACGGTATTGCCTTTATAAGGATTCCGTCTGAAAATCCGGCGTATACCCTGCCGAAGCAGACGAGCGTTCCTGTCCATAACCGTTCAATCCCAGCTGCACAGCATGTTTCCGAACGGACTCATATTCAAACGTGGCAATTCGCCGGTTCAGGTGCTTGTCCGACAGCGGCATTTCCGGCGGGGTGTACTGTCCCATCAGACTTAGCAAAAACGCATCTGTAGGCAGAGCCGCCGCCAGCCAGTCCAGCAGCTGCATCGATTCTTTTCGATGTGCCGGCAGAACCAGATGCCGTACCACTAGACCGCGTTCCAGCAAATCGCCGTTCCATACCGGCTTTCCCACTTGTCGGAACATTTCCGGAATCGCCTTTGCTGCAACTGAAAAATAGTCCGGACAGTTGGCATATGCTCCTGCGGTTTCCGGTGTGTAAAATTTTAAATCAGGGAGGTAGATGTCCACCAGTCCCTCCAGCATGTGCAGGATTTCCGGCGATTCATAGCCGCCGCAGTTCCACACCACCGGAATGTGCAGCTTGGGTTTCAGTTCCAGAGCCTGCACGATCCATGGTGTATAATGGCTTCCTGTGACCAGATTGATATTGTGTGCCTGCTGTTCCTGCAATTTCAGAAAAATCTCTGCAAGCTGTGTCACTGTGACTGCTTTTCCAACAGCCTGCCGGCTGATTTTCCGGTTCTGGCAAAATACACAGCCCAGAGCACAGCCGGAAAAGAACACAGTTCCGGAACCATGTCTGCCAGAAATGCAAGGCTCCTCCCATGGGTGCAGGGCTGCTCTGGCGATTCGAATTTCCGTGCCGCAGTGACAAAGCCCCACGCCTTTTTCCCGATCAGCACCGCATCGTCTGGGACAGAGGGTGCAGTGTGCCGCGTCAAAACTCATGACAGCCGTCCCTCAAAATCGGCATAGCCAAACCGCTTTACCAAATCGATATGTCCATTCTGATAGAGGGCAATATCCGGCAAGGGAACGCCGTTGAATGTGTTGTTTTTCACCATGGAGTAAATTGCCATGTCGCAGAATACCAGCTTTTCGCCTGCTTGCAGCTGATGGTCGAAAGAGTAATCTCCGATCACATCACCGGCAAGGCAGGTGTTTCCGGCAAGGCGGTAGGTATAAGCTTTTTCGCCGGCTGTCCCGCTGTACAGAATGTGCGGGCGATAGGGCATTTCCAGAACGTCCGGCATATGGCAGGCGGCAGAAGCGTCCAGAATGGCAATGTCCATGCCGTTGTGTACCACGTCCAGCACAGTTGCCACCAGATAACCGGCATTCAGAGCAACTGCTTCTCCCGGCTCCAGATATACCTGTACGCCGTAGGTGTCCCGTACCCGTTCAATGCAGCGTACCAGCCGTTCCACGTCATAGTCCGGACGGGTGATGTGGTGTCCGCCGCCGAAGTTTACCCACTTGCATCGTTTCAGCCACTTGTCAAACTGCGGCAGCATGTGGTCGAGGGTACGCTCCAGAACGTCAGAGTTCTGCTCGCACATGGTGTGAAAGTGAATCCCGTCCAAGCCGGCAAAGTCGTCGTCTTCCATTTGTTCTAGCGGTACACCCATGCGGGAACCGGAAATGCAGGGGTTGTATAGATCAGTTTCTACTTCTGCATAGCCGGGATTGATGCGAATGCCGCAGGAAATATTCCGGGTTGCATCTTGCACCTGCTGCCGGTATTTTTTCCATTGTCCAAACGAGTTGAATACAATATGGTCGCAGAGTTCCAGCAGCTGTGTGAAATCTTCCTGCGTGTAGGCAGGGGAGAACACATGCACTTCTTTCCCGAAGTGCTCTCGTCCCAGTTTTGCCTCGAATAATCCGCTGGCAGTCGTTCCGGCGAGATCGTCCCGAATCAGCGGGTAGGCGGAGAACATCGAGAACGCCTTTTGTGCCAGCAGGATTTTGCAGCCGGTTCGCTGCTGGATTTGTTTCAGCAACGTGGTGTTCTTTTGCAGCAGCCGTGCATCAGTGAGATAGCAAGGCGTATGCAGATCATCAATGGGAATGTCAAATAAAGATTCAAAGTCCATTTTCAAAATTCCTTTCTTGAAAAAGAAGCGTTCTGCTTGATGCGGAACGCTTCTTCTAATTTGAGGGATTCATATCAGAACATGTTCACATAAAAATGAAATACACGTCTTAAATCAGGCTTTATGCGGTATTGCCTTTATTTTGGATCGGGGAAATACCGCAGAGGCAGCATTTCTTCCCGTGTACAGGAATTGCTAAGAAGTTCTACCAATTTCGTTTCGGAAAACTCCGAATGATTCTGAAAGATTCTGGAATACACTTCCTGTACATCACTTTCCACGTCATCAGACTGAAAACAGTCCAGATAGTCTACAACAGTGCAATGTACAGTGTCGCCGTACATATTTCTACGCTTGTTGTCCATTGTTTGCTTTACATAGATTTCTGCCTTTTGATAAGCTTCATCAAAAGAGCCGGCATCTACTTGCAAGATAGATTCCTCGTAGAAAATCTGTTCCTTTACAGTGTATTTCAGAAGTAGTTTTACATGGTACATTGTTGTATCTCCTTAATCTATCAGCACCGGATCAAAATTCTCAGTCCACGGCAGCCCCCACTTGTTCAGTGCGTCCATGAACGGATCCGGATCGAATTCTTCTACATTATAAACACCCGGTTTTTTCCACTTGCCGGTCATTACCAGCATTGCACCGATCATTGCCGGAACACCTGTGGTGTAGGAAACTGCCTGAGAGCCAACTTCCTTGTAGCATTCCTGATGATCGCAGACATTGTAAACGTAGTAGTTCACCGGCTTACCGTCCTTGACACCCTGACAAATGCAGCCGATGTTGGTCTTGCCCACGGTGCGGGGACCGAGAGAAGCCGGATCCGGCAGAACTGCCTTGAGGAACTGCAGGGGAACGATTTCCTTGCCCTCGAACATGATTGGCTCAATGGAAGTCATACCCACATTTTCCAGACACTTCAGATGCGTCAGATAACTCTGTCCGAATGTCATAAAAAAGCGGATTCTCTTGATACCCTTGATATTCAGTGCCAGAGATTCCAGTTCTTCGTGGTGCAGCAGGTACATATCCTTTTCGCCAACCTGATCGAAGTTGTATTCTCGCTTGATTTCCATAGGTTCGGTTTCCACCCATTCGCCGTTTTCGATGTAGCTGCCCTTTGCAGAAACTTCCCGAATATTGATTTCCGGATTGAAGTTGGTAGCGAAAGGATAGCCGTGGTCACCGCCATTGCAGTCCAGAATGTCGATATAATTGATTTCGTCAAAGTAGTGCTTCTGGGCATAAGCACAAAATACGCCAGTTACGCCGGGGTCAAAGCCGCTGCCCAGCAGAGCTGTGATGCCAGCTTTTTCGAAGCGTTCCCGATAAGCCCACTGCCACTTGTACTCAAACTTTGCCGTATCTTCCGGTTCATAGTTTGCGGTGTCCACATAGTCCGTCTTGGTTGCAAGGCAAGCGTCCATAATGGTCAGATCCTGATAGGGAAGTGCCACATTGATGACAATGTCCGGCTTCTCCTGCTCGATCAGAGCGATCAGCTGGTCTACATCATTGGCATCCACCTGTGCAGTGGTGATCTTGGTAGCCGTCTTGTCCTGCAATTCTTCCTTGAACTTGTCACACTTGGACTTGGTACGGCTGGCAATGCAGATCTCTGTAAACACTTCACTGTTCTGGCAGCACTTGTGAATGACAACGCCTGCCACGCCGCCGGCTCCGATAATTAACGCTTTTCCCATGTTCATATACCTCCAAAAATTCAAAAATAACAATATTGATTAGCAGCAATCCCAGGTATAAAGCACATCACTGAAATCGCAGTTTTTTAACTTTTCCCAATTGATGAAGAAGTTGCCGATGCCGCAATCACCCCATAAAATTTTCCAGTCGGTTCCCATGTCACTGTCCAACTGAAACAGCAATACATCATGCGTGTCTTCACTGCTTCTGGGGTCCCATTGTGCAAAGCCGGGGTAACCGCCGATCTTATGACCGCTGCCCCCGTCGAAAAAGTCATCCATATTTTCTAGCAGGTTTTCAGCCTCCTCTGGATAATCCTGTTGTACCAGTTTTCGAATACAGCTTTCAAACCGATAATCACTGTAAGAAATTGTGTCCACATCTTCCGAGAATGCCAGCCCATAACAGCCTCTCACCGGGAAATAATCTTCCTCATCAGAAGACGAATCCTGTACTTTTTCGCAGATTTCTTTCTCTGTAACTGTCCGATCCGGTTCCTTGAAATAGAGAACCCGAAACGTGTCCTGCAAGGTGTTGTCATCGAAATTCAGTCCGCTGACATCGTCGTTCAGAATCCAGAATTGCAGCAGCCCCTGATGCGGAAAGTCTTCCAGCGTGATCTCTGCACAGTCGATCTGTGCCAGTAGTCGCAGTTGCACACCCTCGCTGTCCTCCGGAATTTTCGCATCGCGGGGAACATATCCAATACCGCCAACCTTGCTGTCAAACAGACTGGGCTTGGTATCTGTCAGCTGCAATTTCATATAGGGGATTGCCGTCTTTTGCAGAATCTCCTCACGGATTTCTTTCACCATATTCGCACCAGAATCCGTTTTTTCACATGTTTCGACTTTCTCCGGTACACTGTCTTTTTGTTTAAATATATCCAACAGTCCCATCTTTGCTCCTTATCTTTTGTCACGCTCAGATTCCCGCAGAGCATCGCGAACGTTGTTCGGAATAGCGAAACAGCCCCGATGCAGAATTGTATTGTAATATCTGGTTTTGATACCCAGCCCATTCCACCAGTCCGCCTGCAAATCCCGTACAGGGTCATACTTTTTCGAAGCAAATCCAAAGAGCCAGTGTCCGGAGGGATAAGTGGGGATATGAGCCTGATACACCAGTGCAATCGGGAAGAACCCCTTGATGCGGCTGTGTGCCCGCTTCATGGCGTTGGAATAGGACGTGTAGAATGTGCTTTCATGCTGGTTGACCAGTATGCCGTCCTCGGTCAACGCCTTATAGCAGTTGCCGTAGAATTCCTTGGTAAACAGACCTTCACCCACGCCGAACGGATCAGTAGAATCCACAATAATCAGGTCGTATTCGTTTTCCACCTTGCGGACAAACCGCAGGCCGTCCTGATAGTAAATATGTACCCGCGGATCGTCCAGACTGCATGCTGTAAACGGCAGATACTCTTTCGCCAGATGCACCACCAGTTCGTCGATCTCCACCATGTCGATCTGTTCAATGGAGGGGTAGCGGCAGAGTTCCCGTACCGTGCCGCCGTCGCCGGCACCGATCACCAGAACCTTTTTGATGTTCGGGTTGGTCGCCATAGGAATGTGAGTAATCATCTCGTGATAGATGTACTCATCTTTTTCGGTTACCATCAGCAGACCGTCCAGCGTCATAATGCGTCCGAACTCCACGGAATCAAACACGTCGATTCGTTGGAATTCGCTCTGCACACTGGCAAGCTGCCTGTCAATGCGAATGGAGAGCCGGACGTTATCCGTGTGATTTTCGGTATACCAGATGTCCATATCAAAACTCCTTTCACTTTGCCTTTTCCATTAGGATTCCTTGACCAGTTTTCCTGTCATATGCTCCGGTGTCAGTGCAAGGCATAGCACATTCGGACGGGAATGCTGCAATTCATGTTCCAGATACGCCTTATCATCAGTAAATTTCTGGCAGAGGTGCGTGCAGATTTCCAGTTCCTTTTCTGCATCTTTCACCGGCTGAATCCTGCCGAACACTACAACACTTTTGATATGCAGCGGCCACTGACCGTCCTCCCGATAGCCCTCGTCATGGATACAGTAGGAAACCTTGTCGCATTGGGAAATGGCATCGATTTTGTGACCTGTTTTCGCTCCGTGGAAATACAGCTTGCCGTCTGCTTCGCAGTACCAGTGGTTCATGGGAATGCCGTAAGGATATCCGTCATCGCCCAGTACAGATAAGATGCCTCTCGGCTCGTTTTTTAGAATTGCAATGCATTCCGCGTCAGAAAGCTGCTGTTTCCATCTTCGCATCGGTCGAAACATTTTTTATGCCTCCTTTTTCATAGAAACGTTTTATTCAACAAGCTGAGATTTCGCAATTTCTAAATTCACCTCAGCAGCAATCACAATAATATAAAACATCACGAAAATCACGGACAGAACGTTGCTTTTCCAATTCGTCAAGTGCTTTTTTCGCAGCATATTTCGCGTATTGCAGTGCCTGTTCTTTTGTCATGTTGATTCTCCTTTGCAAACTGGAATTTATTGGTGTGGTTTATACCAAATATCTATTTCTTCTTTTTCTGGAATTTCAAACAGAGAAGAAACTTTATTTAGTAATCCCTCATTAACATAAAAACTTGATCCGCCATTTCCAGATATGACTTCATTATTTCTTTTTTCAATATTTTCATACCAAGTCTTATCATCAATATCAATATAATGCATTTCTACCAAAACCCCATTATTTTCTCCATATCTTTTTATTTCTTTCCTGTTTTCTTTCGTCCAAAATCCCCAATCTAAAATTACAGTGCATCCTGCATTTACAATTTCCACTGCTTTTTTTCTTAAATATAAATTAACTCTTATAGCAAATTCATCATAGCCGTCACCTTGTTGATTATTTGTTAAATCATAGGTTACTTCATCTGTAGATAAAATCACAGCATGCTCTTGTTCTTTTAATCGATTAGCATAATATGTTTTACCACAACCAATCTTTCCACATATACAAAGTAATTTTGCCATAACACACCTCACTTACAAATTCCGATTTGCCAAGCAAACAGTAACCCCTACTTCTTCACCACATTCAATCTTGCAATCTCCATATCCTGCGGACCAGTCAGAGAACAACCCTTTTCCTTGGCGTACTGGATATAATTCACAATATCCGCCGTAATGCGTTCGCCGGGGGCGAGAATCGGGATTCCCGGCAGTGCCTGTTCTTTTGTCATGTTGATTCTCCTTTATAAACTTGAATTTATACCCGGTACTTGTCTCGATTTATAGTCATATCAACCAAATGAAATACAAGTAAGATAATAAAAAAAACGGAAACTATTATTATTCCTGCGC